>PDWJ01001603.1_pt1 | contig 34231 bp, 36 predicted proteins | sample 1430881 | NCBI WGS metagenome assembly PDWJ01 (sample SAMN01162460, study PRJNA174530) | Oral metagenome, whole genome shotgun sequencing project. | biome: Marine environment; feature: Marine mammal; material: Swab sample of the gingival sulcus; isolation source: swab sample of gingival sulcus...
ACGTCCTTTTCTTTTCTTAGCGAAAAAAATCATGTTTTGCCTTAAATTTAAAGAGCCATGATAAACATCATTAAAAATTAGAAAGCCTGTTTCTGCTTCGTGATATTTTCCTCCATCTCGTACAAATTCAATAGTGTCTACATTCAAATTACCTTTAAATACATGTATTACTTTCACAATAGAAGAAGCAAATACTCGAGTTGTATCTTTGTTTATATAGTGTTTTGTAGATATAAGTTCTCCCTCAAAAATATACTCGGCTTTATTGAAAAAGTCTTTGTTTGAGTATTTACCTTCGTATAAAGGGAATGGAAATCTGTCCATTTTTTGCCCCAAGACATTGAGGCTTAGGAGCAATGTTAAAATTAATAATAATTGTTTTTTCATGGTTATAATTTTTGGTATTAGTATTTTTAGAAGCTCTTTACAACTCTACAAGTAATTAATAATAAGACATTTATCTTACAGTCAATATGTGCTTTTTTTATTTCTCAATTTTAAAGGTATTAAATTCTCAATTTAAAGAAAAACTGTGGTAAAAACCAAATTTTTTCCTATAACTTTTTATAATAACTTTGCATTTATGAAAAAAGGACTTATAATAAAATCCACGGGCAGCAACTATACTGTGGAGCATTCTACGGAAATTTTTAACTGTAAAATACGCGGTATTTTCAGGAAAAAAGCGCTGCGTAGCACAAACCCCGTTACGGTAGGCGATTATGTCGATTTTGAAATAACAGACGAAAACAAAAAACAAGGAGTAATAACTCGAATACACCCCCGAAAAAATATTTTAATAAGAAAATCGACCAATTTATCGAAAAAAAGCCACTTGCTTGCCGCCAATATAGATTTAGCGGTGTTGATTACAACAATAAAAGCACCAGTAGGATACACCATGTTCATAGATAGATTTATAGCCGGAGCTGAACAAGCAAATATTCCGGCAGCTGTTGTTTTCAATAAAATTGATATACTTAACGAAGCTGAACTGCAAGAACTCGAATACAGATATTTAATGTATAAATCAATAGGGTATCCTTGTTTGCAAATTTCGGTTAAGGAAAATAAACAAATTGGCGTTTTTAAGAAATTAATAAATGATAAAACTGTGATTATTGCGGGAAATTCAGGGGTAGGCAAAAGTTCGCTACTCAATTTGTTGGCTCCGGACTTAAAACTGAAAACGGCTCAAATTTCGGAGACTCATCAACAAGGCAAACATACTACAACCTTTGCCGAAATGTTTAAAATCGGGAATGCTCGCATAATTGATTCGCCCGGAATAAAAGGTTTTGGCTTTGCTGATATGAATTATGCAAAACTAACTGATTATTTCAAAGAAATGAAAGCCCTCAAAGCTCAATGCAAGTTCAATAATTGTAGCCATACGCACGAACCCGATTGTAGAATAAAACAAGCTGTGGAACAATATGAAATAAGTCCGGAGCGTTACCAAAATTATTTGAAAATTTTAGACGAAAAAGATGAAAAATACAGAGAAGATATATACAAATAAACTGCTTATTTTTATCATATTAACAAATATTATCTCAAGTCTGACTTTAGCTCAAAACTTAAACGTTCCGCTCAACCATGAAAGCTCTGTAAATTTATATCGTAATCTCACAAAAAACAATAGCGATATACATACAGGTTTTAAACCACTGACAATAAATAATACCTCCCAAACCGAAGCATACGATTCGTTAATCTACAAAACACCCGCGCTGTTTTTCAAACAAAAACCCAATAATGTAATATTGCGCAAACTCTTTTTTGAAGACCTTATTTCAGTAAAAGCCAATAACTTCAACCTGCAAGCTAATCCACTGTTTTACATACAGTTAAAGAACAACAGAGAGCAAGCAAAATCATACACTGTAAACACACGAGGCGTAGAAATAAAGGGAAGTCTCGGCAAAAAAATAAATTACTACACCTCTTTTTTTGAAAATCAAGCATTTTTCGACAATCCCTTAGACAGTTTCGTAAGAAAACGCCTCATAGTACCGGGCATGGGCGCACACAAAACTTTTCGCGACTCCGGATATGATTACTCATCGGCAACGGCTTATCTGTCGTATTCGCCTTGCAAAATTTTAAACCTCCGATTGGGACACGACAAGCATTTCATAGGCTACGGATACCGCTCATTACTGCTTTCCGACAATGCTTTTAATTATCCTTTTTTAGAATTTTCTTTATCAATAAAAAACTTTCGCTACCATAGCTTAATAGCTCAATATGAGGACTTTAGAACGGTGTATTATTATTATCACAGAAAAAAACATATTGCAATAAACTATCTCTCTTTTCACAAAAAAGGATTGCCGGAAATAGGGCTTTTTGAAGGGGTATTGTATCAAAGTTTAGACACCGCAACAAATAATTACAAATTACCTTGGGATTTCTATATTCCCATTCCCGCAGTGAGGGGTATTGCAAATACAAATACTGAAAAACATTATTTACTTACGGGTATTCAAATAAAACAAGACTTATTGAAAAATATAAGCCTGTATAGTCAATTTGCATTTTCGCCAACGAAAAAAGGCAAAGGATTTCAAGCGGGAATAAAAATTCATGACCTATTCTTCAATGCATTTTTAAGGCATAAGTTTTTTATAAATACCGAATACAACAAAGTATCAAATAATCTGTACATACACCCCGATAACGAATTTCAAAGTTGGTCGCACTACAATCAAGAACTGGCACACCCCTTGGGCAGTAATTTTGAAGAATGGATTGTGCGAGGACAGTATGATTTTTCGCGCCTGAGCGTATACTGTAAATTCATAAATAGAACATACTCAAATACTACCTCCAATATATTTACCACCCCACCCTACCAAAACCCTAACGATGCAAAACAAACAAGCAGTTTGGCTTCAATAAATTTGGCATATACCATAAATCCGGCATACCCCTAAATTTTAAAAAATGGATTTTTACACAGCAAAAAAACGTCTGAAAATAACTCTTTTCGTAGTAGCCGTACTGATAGGCATAGGTTCACTAATGTATTCGGAAAGGCTCATTGATAAACTAAAAACAGAGGAACAAAAGAAAATACAGCTTTGGGCAGAAGCAGTCAAAGAAATGCAAACAATACCGATAGACGGAAGCGTAAGCCCTACGCTTTACAAAATAATTGAAGAGAATAAAACAATACCTGTAATTCTATGCGACAGTTCAAACAATATCATAACACACATGAATTTAAGCCTTTCGGAAACCAAAAACGAAGCATCGCTGAAACGCACTTTGGAAAACATGAAAAATGAGTACAATGTGATTGAAATAATTTTCGATGCAGGCAAAAAAAATTATGTATACTACAAAGATTCTTCGCTTTTGGTGCTTTTGTCGTCATACCCATATATTCAGTTAGGACTTATTTCGCTATTTATATTCGTGTCGTACATAGCATTCAGCAACTCGCGAAAAGCCGAAGAAAATCAAATATGGGCAGGCATATCCAAAGAAACAGCACACCAACTCGGCACTCCATTATCTTCGCTTTTGGCTTGGATTGAATATCTAAAACTAAAAAACTCAAACCCCGAAATGATTGCCGAAGTGCAAAAAGATGTAAGCCGTCTGGAACTAATAACCGAACGTTTTTCTAAAATAGGCTCAACTCCCGAACTTACACAAACACCTATAACACCAATAATTGAAGAGACCGTAGAATACCTTAAAAAACGAACCTCAAGTCAAGTTATATACAAAATAAAAAATGAAATAACACCTGAAACTACCGCTAAACTAAACAAACCTCTATTTGCATGGGTTATAGAGAATCTTTGCAAAAATGCAGTAGATGCAATGGAAAGCAAAGGCAATATAGATATTGAAATAAGCAAGAAAAAAGACACTATACACATAGATGTTTCCGACACGGGCAAAGGTATAAGTAAAAACAATCTGAAATCAGTATTCAAAGCAGGCTTCACTACAAAAAAAAGAGGCTGGGGATTAGGCTTGTCATTAGCTAAACGCATAATGGAACAGTATCACGCAGGGAAAATATACGTAAAACAATCAATACAGGGACAAGGAACAACTTTTCGTATCGAAATATTTAACAATCCTCACAAAAAACAAACCTGTTTTATCAAAAGAAATTTACAAAGAATGAAACAAAAACTTATCAGAACCTCATAACAAACTGATAACCAAGCATTTACAACAGCACCACACGACATTTAAACCTCTAATTATCAGCACGTTAGGAATTAACACTAAGTATTTACCATTCGCACCTCCAAATATTCAATAAAAATAGTTATACACTTTTAGTATGGCATTTTCAAGTCAAATTTCTAAACTTTTCACTCTCCCTGTTTCCGATTTTCTTACAACTTCCAACTCCCAAATGCTCACTCCCATCAATACGGGAGACACAAATATTTAATCTATATTTTTTATTTATAAATTTTATCTTACTTTTGCGCTCCGAAATATACTAAACCGTTGAATAAACATATTAAACAGTTTAGTAATCAGATGTAAAAATATTTGTTGTGAAACGAAAAGATTTTTATTTCATTGATTTTAAGAAATACAAACCGGGAAAACATCAAATTGAATTTGAAATCACAGATGAAATTCTCGATAAGTATGCTTTCTTAGGCATAAGCTCGGTAAATGCAAAAGCCGAAATAGAAATGACAGTAAGTTCTAATTTTTTGCAACTTGAAATAAACATAAACGGCAAAGTAAAAACACAATGCGGACGATGTTTACAAGATTATAATCAAGAAATAAAATACAACACCGAATTGACGGTGGAATTTGGCGACTATTCAGACGATTTAAGCGAAGCCGACACACAAATCGTTATAAACAGAAAAGAAGACAAATTAGTTTTAGATAAACATTTTCACGATTATATAACATTGGCAATGCCCTACAATCCGGCACATCCAATGGAAAACGGAAAGTATCTTTGCAACCCTGAAATGCTTGAACAATTGAAAAAGTATTCAGCCGAAGAAAAGAAAAACCAAATAGACCCCAGATGGGATCAACTAAAAAATATTTTTGATAACAATTAAATAAATTTTGAGTAATGGCACATCCTAAAAGAAAAACGTCAAAACAAAGAAGAGATAAAAGAAGAACTCATCAAAAAGCCGAAAACAAACAATTAACTACTTGTTCAAACTGTGGTTCTACTGTTCAAATGCACCGTGTATGCGACGAATGCGGATACTATCGAGGCAAACAAGCAATAGAAAAAGAAGAAACACTATAACGAACTAAGATAAAATATTATAGCGCGACAGCCTTTCTTTGTGAAGGAAAGCTCTGAAAATTCATAAGTTTGAGTTAATTTTAAAATCCTCACTTTTTAAAGAAAATAAAGAGACATACTCTTTGTGAATTTAAAATTTCAACAAAAAACTTGATTTATGAATTTTGGGAGATTACCTGAAAATCGAGGAAGGCTTTTTGTGTTTATACATATTGCTAAGAATTTTAGCCTATAAAAGGAACAATTTTTATTTAACCCGAATTATGCGTTAGAACTTCGTAATGAGCATTCAAATTACAATAAAACAAGAATTTACAAAACTGATGCATAGCACAGCTATGGTGAAGTTTTGTAAATTAACGAAGTGCCTTGTTTTGAAGTAATTTGAGTGCGTAATAGATTTTCTAATGCATATTTCGGGTTTAACTAACACCTTATCATTAATAAGAAACAAAATCTAACTTCTTAGCAACCAGGCACTTACAAACAAACCCGCATAAAATCCTATATATCAAAGAATTACAAAAAAACGTAATCAAATTTTGGAAAAAAAAAAGGATAAACTACCTTTGAGCAAATTTATAAAAAAATAAACACATGAATAACATAAAAGCAGCAATAACAGGAGTAGACGCTTACATACCTGACTATATACTCACAAACGACGAACTATCAAAAATGGTAGACACTTCCGACGAATGGATAATGACACGTATAGGTATAAAAGAAAGACGCATACTCAAAGGTGAAGGCTTAGGAACTTCCGATATGGGAGCAGAAGCAGTGAAAAAACTTCTGAAAAAAACAAATACCTCCCCCGAAGAAATAGACCTATTAATATGTACAACCGTAACCCCCGATATGCAATTTCCGGCAACAGCCAACATAATTTCAGATAAAGTAGGCATAAAAAATGCTTTTGGCTACGACCTAAACGCAGGCTGTTCAGGCTTCTTATTCGGACTTTCAACAGTAAGTAAATTTGTGGAATCCGGCAGATACAAAAAAGCTATACTCGTGGGCGCAGACAAAATGTCATCCGTAGTCGATTACCAAGACCGCTCCGTAAGCCCAATATTCGGCGACGGTGCAGGTGCAGTACTCGTTGAGCCCACAACAGAAGAAAACATAGGAATATTAGACGAAATACTACATGTAGACGGCGTGGGTAGAAAATATCTACACCAAAAAGCAGGCGGCTCTGTAAAACCGGCAAGCCACGAAACAGTAGACGCACGCGAACATTACATATTCCAAGATGGTCGCCCTGTTTTTAAACACGCAGTTTCAGGTATGTCAGACGTTTCGCTTAAAATGATGAAACGACACAACCTAACCAACGAAACACTTGACTGGCTCGTACCACACCAAGCCAATATGCGAATAATAACAGCAACCGCGCAACACATGGATTTACCCAAAGAAAAAGTAATGATAAACATAGAACGCATGGGAAATACCACCGACGGTACATTGCCAATATTACTTTGGGAATGGGAAAAACGACTTAAAAAAGGCGACAACCTCATTCTATCTACATTTGGAGCAGGCTTCACATGGGGTTCTATATACATGAGATGGGCTTATAACTCATAAAAAAACTCTTTAACTTTTAAAAACACAATAAACATGGATTACAAAGAACTTCAAGAATTTATAAAAGCAGTTGCAAAATCGGGAGTAAGTGAGGTAAATATAAAAAGCGATGATATAAAAATAAATATCCGTATGCACCCAAACAGCAAACAACCAAAACATACGGAAACAATCATACAACCGATACCCATAAACAACCCAATACCACAAATAACTATACCCAACGCGCAAACCCCTGAACCACAAGCAACTCCGAAAGCAGAAACACCCAAAACAGAACCCGAAAACACTGATAAGTATATAAAAATAAAATCGCCAATGGTAGTAGTTTGTATTATTGAAGCCATGAAATTGTTCAATGAAATAGAAGCAGAGGTCAGCGGAAAGGTTGTAAAATTCCTCGTTGATGACGGCACACCCGTAGACTTTGGACAAGACCTATTATTAGTAGACCCTGCATAAAACAACCTACGAGTTAAAAATAACTTACAAGACTATGTTCAAAAAAATACTAATAGCAAATAGAGCCGAAATAGCACTGCGTATAATTCGCACATGCAAAGAAATGGGTATAAAAACAGTAGCCGTTTACTCTACTGCCGACCACGACAGCCTACACGTTCGCTTTGCCGACGAAGCCGTATGTATAGGACCGGCACAAAGTAACGCATCCTATTTGAATATACCTGCCATAATAGCCGCCGCCGAAGTAACAAATGCAGACGCAATACACCCCGGATACGGCTTTTTGTCAGAAAGCGCAAAATTTTCGGCAATTTGTAAAGAACACAATATAAAACTAATAGGTCCGTCGCCCGAAATGATAGACAGCATGGGTGATAAAGCCAACGCACGAGCCAATATGATAAAAGCCGGAGTTCCCGTAGTACCCGGCTCCGAAAGCACAATAGCATCACCCAAAGAAGCCCTCATAGTAGCCAAAAAAATAGGCTTTCCGGTTATGGTAAAAGCTACTGCCGGCGGAGGTGGCAAAGGAATGCGAATAATCAGAAACGAAGACGAATTTAACAAACAATGGGAACAAGCTCAACAAGAAGCCGAAGCAGCATTCAGCAATGGAGCTTTGTATGTAGAAAAATTCATTGAAAACCCGCGTCATATCGAAATACAAATAGTAGGCGATCAATACGGAAACGCTTGCCACCTATCTGAACGCGACTGTTCAGTACAACGAAGGCATCAAAAACTTACGGAAGAAACCCCCTCGCCGTTTATTACAAAAGAGCTACGCGAAAAAATGGGCGAAGCTGCCGTGAAAGCCACAAAAGCAATACAATACGAAGGCGTAGGTACTGTGGAATTTCTCGTAGACGACAAACGTAATTTCTACTTTATAGAAATGAACACACGCATACAAGTAGAACATCCCATTACGGAAGAAGTAATAAATTACGACCTTATAAAAGAACAAATAAAAGTAGCCGCAGGTATTGCAATAAGCGGAAAAAACTACTACCCTCAAATGCACGCCATAGAATGCCGTATAAATGCCGAAGACCCTTTTAAAAACTTTCGTCCCTCGGCAGGTACAATAACAACATGGCATCCGCCCGGCGGACACGGCGTAAGGGTAGATACTCACGCATACGCAGGCTACAAAATACCGCCCTACTACGACTCTATGATTGCAAAACTGATAGTTACGGCAAGAAGCAGAGAAGAGGCAATAAAAAAAATGAAACGAGCTTTAGACGAGTTCATAATAGAAGGAGTGGCTACCACAATCCCATTTCATAAACAATTAATGAACAACAAAGATTTTCAAGAAGGAAATTATACAACGAAATTTTTAGATAATTTTGAAATGAAAAAATAAAATTTCAACAGATAACTATTAAAATAAATAATCATACTTTTATAAACTTAATTTTTGAATAAATTTTTTACAGAAATTAAGAAATAATTTAAGTTTAAACTTTAAAAAAATGCTTTCTAAACCAAACAAAATGAGTAAACAAACAAACGAAACAAACACATTCAATATCATAAGCCAAGGCACAGTAATAAAAGGTGATGTTGATGCAGCAGGCGACATACGCATAGACGGAGAAATTTTTGGCAATGTTAATTCCCAAAAGAAAATTCTGATAAATCAAACCGGAAAAATAGAAGGTAACTTACAATCAGAAAATTGCGAAATAGCAGGCAAGGTAAAAGGGAAAATAGAAGTAAAAGGCATTTTGAGCTTAAAAAGCACAGCGGTAGTTGAAGGCGAACTGCTTGTCAAAAAAATAGCAATAGAACCGGGTGCTATATTCAACGGCACATGCAAGATGACAAACCATGACAAACACCCGAAATCTTAAACCGCCAAAACCGAAAAAAAACAATCCCGATGCCCTAAAAAGCATAGCCAAATACGGCTATATAGCTTTTCAGTTCGGTGTGCCGGCGGGTTTAGGTTTCTATGGCGGGTATCAATTAGATGCATATATGGAAAATTCAAAGCCTGTATTTGCCGCAATATTTTCTATAATAGGGCTGGCAATAGCTTTCTATACAGTTTTTAAAAACTTAAAAAATAAAAATTGAAAAACGAACTTAACAAATTCATCAAAAAACTCTCACTGCTTACCCTAATAACGGCAAGTGCAGGCGCACTTATATTCATATATTTGTTACCCCAATATTATTTTCCGACATACCCTATCAGTTTTTTAGTGTTTTTTGTGGTCTCTTTGGCTTCGCACTTTAGTCTGTTAAAAGCATTTGACAAAAGTCCGGCGCGCCAAAACAACTACTTCATGTTGATATTTTTTTCAAAAATAGTCATATACACAGCATTTGCAATCATTGTGCTAAAATTTTCGCCTGAAAACAAAAAAATCTTTGTCATAGTACTACTGGCGCAATACCTCATATACACAATATTTGAAGTAATGCAAATTTTATCTATATTGAAAAAGAAATAAAATTCAGAGCTTAAATTACTGATAATAAACTAATTACACATAGGTGCGGTGTTTGAAAAATTCGGATATTCTCAGTCATCTTCTGGGAAATTTATCCTTAGCTGAACATGCGGAGAACTTTTACGCAACTCCATATTGCTTACGCTAATACCAATCAAACGCACCGACACGGTTCGTAAATCAAGCTGCTCTAACAAATCAAATGCAATTTTCTTAATTTTATCGGGCGAATTGATAAGATAAGCCACTGTTTTGCTACGCGTTATCTGTTTAAAATCAGCAAATTTCAATTTTAGAGTTAAAGTTTTGCCAAATTTTTGTCGGTGCAAAATACGCTTCCACAAAATATCTGCAATTACTACAATTCTCCTTTTCATTTCCTCCTTATCGGATATATTTTCAGAAAAAGTACTCTCCGCCCCCACCGATTTAGCTTTGCGATACGGATTTACCTCACGCAAATCCACCCCGCGACACAAATCATAATATACCACACCCGACTTGCCGAAATACTGTCGCAACCTGTCTTTGGAACGAGAACGCAAATCACGACCGAAAAATATACCTATTTCGTGCATCCGCTCAGCAGTTACCTTACCTATACCAAAAAATTTCTCAATTCGCAAATTATCCAAAAACTCCTGTGCATCCTTCGGCTCAATAACAAACATACCGTTGGGTTTATTAACATCGGAAGCTATTTTTGCCAAAAACTTATTGTAAGAAACTCCGGCAGAAGCTGTGAGCTGAGTCTCTGCCTTAATTTCGGCAAGTATTTTTTTAGCAATCAAACTCCCCAAAGGCAATTGTATTTTGTTATTACTCACGTCTAAAAAAGCCTCATCCAAAGAAAGCGGTTCAATAATATCCGTGTAACGCTTGAAAATGCCATTTACCTGTTTCGATACCTCCTTATAAACATCATGCCTACCGGGAACAACCACCAAGTGCGGGCATAATTTCTCAGCCTGAAAAACAGGCATTGCCGAATAAATACCATATTTACGAGCCTCATAACTTGCCGCCGACACCACTCCGCGCTTCGACACTCCACCCACAACAAGAGGTCTGCCGCGATACTTCGGAAAATCTCTTTGCTCAACAGATGCAAAAAAAGCATCCATATCAACATGTATAATTTTTCGGTAATTCATAACAGTACTTCGTTTTCTTGAAAATTGAATTTCAAAAGCTAACACACTGATAACCAAACAGTTACAACCACCTACAAAGTACTATAACTTCCTGATTATAAATAACTTGCGGGGCTTCATAACTCAAAGTTTTTTTATTTAAAAATAATAAAGAGTTAAGTATTTCTACATATTACCATAAAAACCAACTGCAAATAGCATCAGACAGTTCAAAATTTTCACAAAAAAACAAAAAAGATTTATTCTTTTTGAAAACGAAATTAGATTTTTAAATAAATTTAGCTATTTTTGCAAATGGGAGATTTTACAAAAAATTAGACTTATGTTTTCCGAAAAAATATTTCGCACATTATTTACAATTTTTATATCTATCCTACTCGTAGGATACGGCAATTTATCGGCTCAAAATCATTCTCACGGAGAAAATGATATTGAAGAAGCTCATGCAAAAGCAGAAAAGCTTAATGCCGGAGAACTAATAATGGACCACATAGGCGATGCCTATGATTGGCATCTTGCCACAGTAGGCGAAACCCACATAAGCATACCGCTTCCAGTAATCCTAATAAGCGAACACAGCGGCTTTCATGTATTTATGTCCACGAAATTTCATCACGGACACGAAAGCTACAAAAATTTCCATATTGCCGGAAAAACAAGCCCCTACAAAGGCAAAATAGTAGAAACAATAAACGGAAAAGAAGTACGTCCCTACGATTTTTCAATAACAAAAAACGTACTGGCAATAATGATAAGCGCAATATTTCTTTATCTTATCTTTTCGTCAGTAGCCAAAAGCTACAAACGCAACCCCAACAGCGCACCCAAAGGATTACAGTCGCTTTTGGAGCCCATAATACTATTCGTAAGAGACGACATTGCAAAATCATCAATAGGCAAACATTATGAGCGTTTCATGCCTTTCTTATTGAGTATTTTCTTTTTTATATTGATAAACAACCTGCTGGGATTAGTACCCATATTCCCCGGCGGCGCAAATATTACGGGTAATATTGCCGTAACAATGGTTTTGGCAGTATTTACATTTATAATTACTTCCGTGAGCGGAAACAAAAATTACTGGAAACACATTTTCAATACCCCCGGTGTACCGTGGTGGTTGAAATTTCCCATACCATTAATGCCTGTCATAGAAATTTTAAGTATGTTTACAAAACCTTTTGTGCTTATGGTACGGCTTTTTGCCAATATCACGGCAGGGCATATCATAGCTTTAGGATTTTTCAGCTTAATATTTGTATTTGGCGAAATGGCAAAACCTGCCGGATACGGTATATCCGTGCTTTCGGTATCGTTTACGGTATTCCTTACATTCTTAGAATTTTTGGTAGCATTCATTCAGGCTTATGTCTTTACTTTGCTGTCGGCACTATTTTTTGGAATGGCAACGGAAGAAGAACATTAATTTGAATTTTTTTTTAATTTTAAAACCCTATACACAATGGAATTTTTAATGGTTTTATTACAAGCGAGTCCTAATTACGGAATAATGGCAGCCGCAATAGGTGCAAGTATTGCAGTTATTGGTGCCGGTATCGGAATTGGACAAATCGGCGGAAAAGCAATGGAAGCTATTGCACGTCAACCTGAGTCAACAGGCGATATTCGTTCAAACTTAATCGTTGCTGCTGCTCTTATTGAAGGTGTAGCATTCTTTGCTATCGTAGTTAATTTGTTGATTGTATTCGTATAACAACACTCGCACATTACAAGAGGAAATGTAAGGATTGCTTGCATTTTCCTCTTTCACAAAACAGATTTTTAATCACCTTAATAATACAATACACATGTCATTAGTAAGTCCCGATCTTGGATTAATATTTTGGATGACCCTATCATTTTTGATAGTACTGTTTATTCTGAAAAAATACGCGTGGAAGCCTATTTTAAATATGCTTAAAGAACGCGAAAACTCTATTGACGAAGCATTGAAGTCGGCAGAACATGCAAAAGAAGAAATGGCTAAAATAAAAGCCGACAACGAAAAAGTAATGCAAGAAGCACGCGCCGAACGCGAAAAAATGCTTAAAGAAGCCGACGATATGCGTTCAAAAATTTTGGCTGATGCCAAAAAAGAAGCCAACAACGAAGCTTCAAAAATAATAGAAAGTGCAAAAAAAGAAATAGAGCTGGAAAAAGAAAATGCACTTAGCGAAATAAAAAATAAAGTGGTAGACTTATCGGTAGATATTGCAGAAAAAATACTGCAAAAAAATCTCGGCAATGATAAATCGCAGAGCGATTATGCTGCTACATTACTAAAAGACATTGATTTAAACTAAGCAACCATGGACTACAACCGAATAGCTGTAAGATATGCCAAAGCTCTGTTGAAAGCTGCTAAAGAAAATAAATCAACCGATAAAATATATGCAGACTTACAGCAAATAAAATCAGTAGCCAAAATGCAAGACATGCAGGTCGTATTAAACACCCCTGTTTACCAAGCGACACAAAAAAAAGCAGTCTTCAAAGCAATTTTTGAAAATAAAATTCAAAAACTAAGCCTGCAACTTCTTTTTTTATTGGCAGAAAAAAACAGAGCAAATTTGCTGCAAGCAATAATTCGCAATTATGAATATCTTTACAGAAAAGAAAAAAACATCAGCAGCGTGGAACTGATAACGGCACACAAAGCAGATGACAATTTTATAAAAGAAGTAAAAAATATAATAGAAAAGAAATTCAACACAACGGCCGAATTTCAATATCGCCAAGATAAAACAATACTTGGCGGATTTATTGTGAACATAGAAGGCAAACAATTAGATGCCGGAGTAAAATCAAAACTGGAAAATTACAGACAAAATTTGAAAAATTAGCTAAAATAACAATATCATGGCAGGAATAAACCCCGGAGAAATTTCCGATATTATAAAAAAACAACTGCAAGGGATAGACTCAAATGCAGAATTTGAAGAAGTAGGTAATGTATTGGAAGTAGGCGACGGAATAGCCCGTATATACGGTCTTGGCGGAGTACAATACAACGAAATGATACAATTTGCCAACGGCACCAAAGGTATAGCTCTTAACTTAGAGGAAGACAATGTGGGTGCGGTACTTCTTGGACCATCAAAAGGGATAAAAGAGGGCGACACTGTAAAACGCCTGAAACAAATTGCATCAATAGAAGCCGGCGAAGGCATGTTGGGACGTGTAGTAAACACAATTGGCGAACCGCTCGACGGAAAAGGTGAAATTACCGGCGACCGATTTTTAATGCCTTTGGAAAGAAAAGCCCCCGGTGTAATATATCGACAACCGGTTAAAGAACCTCTACAAACAGGTATAAAAGCCGTTGATTCAATGATACCCATAGGACGCGGACAGCGCGAGCTTATAATAGGCGACCGTCAAACAGGAAAAACTGCAATAGCCGTTGATACCGTTATAAACCAAAAAGAATTTTACGAAAAAGGCGAACCCGTATACTGCATATATGTAGCCATAGGACAAAAAGGCTCTACCGTAGCTAATATTGCAAAAACTTTTGAAGAAAAAGGAGCAATGCCTTACACCACAATTATTGCAGCAAACGCATCTGACCCCGCGGCGCTACAATTCTATGCTCCGTACGCAGGAGCAGCACTCGGTGAATATTTCCGCGATACAGGACGAGCCGCTCTTATTATTTACGACGACCTCTCGAAACAAGCTGTTTCGTACCGCGAAGTATCATTGTTACTGCGTCGTCCGCCCGGACGCGAAGCCTACCCCGGCGACGTATTCTATCTGCACTCACGCCTGTTGGAACGTGCCGCAAAAATTATAGACGATGACAAAATAGCTTCGCAAATGAACGATATTCCTAAATCCCTCAAAGGCAAAGTAAAAGGAGGCGGTTCGCTTACTGCTCTGCCTATAATCGAAACTCAAGAGGGAGACGTATCGGCATATATTCCCACAAACGTAATTTCAATTACCGACGGACAAATATTTTTGGAAACCGACCTGTTCAACAACGGAGTTCGACCTGCCATTAACGTAGGTATATCAGTATCGCGAGTGGGCGGAAGCGCGCAAATAAAATCGATGAAAAAAGTAGCCGGTACGCTGAAAATAGACCAAGCACAATATCGTGAATTAGAGGCATTTGCAAAGTTTGGTTCAGACCTTGACAAAGCAACTCTGTCGGTTTTGGACAAAGGACGAAGGAATGTTGAAATTTTGAAACAAAAACAATTTACTCCTTACAAAGTAGAAGAGCAAATTGCTATTATTTATGCCGGTACAAAGAACCTCCTACGCCAAGTTCCGGTTGAAAAAATTGCTGAATTTGAGAAAAAATATTTGCAATTTATGAAAGCTAAGTACCAAGCGGTTTTAGATGAAATTTGCTCGGGCAAACTTTCAGACAAAGCAATAGAAGTTATGACACAAACAGCCAAAGATATTGCTTCGGCATATTCCAATTAGAAAAATAAATACAAATACCATGAATATCAATACATTTGAAGAAGCTGTAAAAGAATCAAAAAATCTGAAATCGAAGCCCTCAAACGATATATTACTAAAGCTATATGCACTTTATAAACAAGCTACTGAGGGTAACGTGAAAGGCGAACGCCCCGGTGGTTTTGATTTTAAAGGCGCAGCAAAGTATGACGCATGGGAAAGTCAGAAAGACAAAGACAGCGAGGAAGCAAAACAAGAGTACATACAATTAGTTAAAGATTTACACGCCAAAGAAGATTAAACTATGGCAAACTTAAAAGAAATAAGACGCAGGATAAGCTCGGTGCAATCGACCATGCAGATTACCAAAGCTATGAAAATGGTGGCGGCTGCCAAGTTGCGAAAAGCTCAAAATGCAGTATTGCAACTGAGACCTTATTCTGAAAAGTTACAAGAGATTTTGGGACGCATCAGTTCTTCGGACAGTGCCTCCCAAAGTCCCTATACCGAACAAAATGACAGCGAACGAGTACTTATTTTGGCATTGAGTTCTAACAAAGGCTTATGCGGACCGTTCAATATAAATGTCGCAAAAAAAGTAATGAGCCTGTGCGATACAGTATACAATAAGCAATACAAAACGGGTAAGCTAAGCATAATAACTTCGGGTAAAAAAGCACGCGAAGTGCTGACAAGTCGAGGCTATACAGTTGCGGAACATAATGACGATTTGTTCGATAATTTATCATTTGAACCGGTAGCCGAATTTGCCGAAACCTTAATGAAACGATTTGAAGAAAAAGAGTTCGGAAAAATAGAAATTGTTTACAATCAATTTAAAAATGCAGCTGTTCAAAATCTTGTTCTAGAACAATTTTTACCTATACAAGAGCCTGAAAAAGAAGAAGTTAACCAAAAAGATTTTGCAACGGATTATATTTTTGAACCATCGGAAGATTATATTAAAACGCATCTGATACCCGATTCGTTGAAGATACAAATTTACAAAGCATTTTTGGATTCGCTTGCTTCGGAACATGGCGCACGAATGACGGCAATGCACATGGCTACTGATAATGCTTCTGAACTGATAAAAGAACTCAAATTGGTGTACAACAAAGCTCGACAAGCTGCCATAACAACAGAAATTAATGAAATAACAGCAGGTGCAGAAGCCTTAAAAGGATGAGTTTAATTGAGAATTGAGAAATATTTGGTTTAGATTTAAAGAAAAAGTATGAAGAAGAGTTACGAAAAAACTCTGTAAAAAAGAAAAAATAATAACAATCTGTTAATTATAGAAACGGCATAATCGAAAAATTTTGTTTTTCAACTATGCCGTTTTTTTATCTGATTTTTTGGAAATTTACCTGCTGCTTATTTCTTTTTCCAAGAATCTCGCAAATCAACCGTTTTGTTAAATACTAAATTCAAATTAGATAATTTATCTAAAAAATAATAGCCTTTACGCTCAAATTGGAGATGATCGCCTTGCTTAATTTTTTCAATATACGGCTCAGCCATGGCATCATTATTTATTTTAAGCGAATTGGGATTGATAAATTCTTTGAAGTCAATATTTTTATGTCCATCAGGTGACGGGTCGGCAAACAGACGGTCGTATTCCCTTATTTCAATAGGCTTGGCTTGTCCCACTGAAACCCAATGTAGGGTGCTTTTCACTTTACGTCCGTCGGGCGATTTACCACCTTTGGATGCAGGGTCGTAAGTACAATGCAGCTCTTTTATATTGCCGTTTTCGTCTTTCAATACCTCGTTGCATGTAATGAAATAGGCATAACGCAATCTTACTTCCCTACCCGACGAAAGTCTGAAAAACTTTTTCTGCGGTACTTCCATAAAGTCTTCTCGTTCAATATACAATTCTCGCGAAAATGGTATAGAGCGCATGCCGGCTACTTCATCTTCAGGGTTGTTTACGGCTTCTAAATACTCTACTTGTCCTTCGGGATAATTCGTAATAACAACTTTCAACGGCTCGGTAACAACCATAAGGCGTTGAGCTATACGGTTTAAATGGTCTCTAACACTATGCTCCAAAAGAGCTATGTCAATTACATTGTTGCGCTTGGCTACGCCTACCTTTTCGGCAAATATTTTAAGCGATTCGGGAGTGTAACCTCTTCGGCGTAAGCCCGATATGGTAGGCATACGCGGGTCGTCCCAACCGGAAACAATATTTTCCTCAACCAATTGTGCCAACTTGCGTTTACTCATAACGGTAAAACTCAAATTTAAACGGGCAAATTCAATTTGTCGCGGACGTATCTTATTTTTATCGTAAAGGTGGTCTAAAAACCAGTCGTACAAAGGTCTATGATTTTCAAATTCCAAAGTACAAATAGAATGTGTAATTTGCTCTATATAATCGGATTGCCCGTGTGTGAAATCGTACATGGGATATATGCACCATTTGTCGCCCGTGCGATGATGGTGTGCATGCTTAATACGATACATTACGGGGTCGCGCATATTCATATTGGGTGATGCCATGTCAATTTTGGCTCGCAATACTTTTTCTCCGTCTTTAAATTCACCTGCTTTCATTCGACGAAATAAATCGAGATTTTCTTTCGGGCTTCTATTTCGATACGGACTTTCTTTTCCGGGCTCTTTAGGCATGCCTCGTGTAGCCGTTATCTCTTCTGCCGTTTGGTCGTCTACATAGGCTAAGCCTTTGTTAATCATAAGCTCTGCCCATTCATAAAGCCGGTCGAAATAATCTGATGCAAAATGTACTTCGCCCTCCCATTCATATCCCAACCATTTTATATCTTCCATTATCGAATTAACATATTCTACCTCTTCTTTCGAGGGGTTGGTATCGTCAAAACGCAGGTTGGTTTTTCCGTTGTATTTTTTCCCAAGTTCAAAATTTAATATAATTGATTTTGAATGACCTATGTGTAAATATCCGTTGGGTTCGGGTGGAAACCGAGTGTGAATTTCGGTATGTTTTCCGGTTTTAAGGTCTTCCTCAATAATTTGCTCAATAAAATTCAATGATTTTTTTTCGTCTTCCGTACTCATTTATATATTTTTAATTTTTAAACTACGAAAGTGCAAAAAAAAATTTAATCAACGAAATTTTTAATAAAAGTTGTTTTTGAATTGAGAGTTGAGAATTTTAGATACTGATAATCAAAGAGTTATAAAGACAACAACAGCTCAACTTATTTATTACCAAGCACTTACAGCAAAACAAATTACTAAAAATTTATTTTCATAAAAATTAGAAATTAAAATTGTTTTTATAAAGAAGCAGGTGTGTTGTATTGAAATTTAGGGTAATTTGATATACTTTTTTGGTAAAAAATAATTTTTTATATCTTAATTTAATAACTTTGCACATCGTATAAAAAATTTATTTTCATAGCCCTTAATTTAGTTAATAATTAAGAGTTTATAATTAATTATCTATTAAAAATAACGAATTATTAATTTAGAATGAAAAACGAAAAAAAAACTACCGGACTTATAGAAATTGAAGGTATGGAGTTTTATGCTTATCACGGGCATTATCAAGAGGAACAGATTGTAGGTAATAAATTTTTATTAAATTTAAGTATTGAAACAGATTGTAGTAAAGCTGCTCATTCAGACGATATAAATGATGCTGTAAATTATCAAACAGCATATAAAATTATAAGAGAACAGATGAAGATTAAATCTTTCCTTTTAGAAAATATAGCAAATAGAATTTTAGATGCTCTTTACGAAAATTTAAACGGAATTGAAAAAATAACAATTAAAATATCAAAAATAAACCCTCCTATGGGTGGAAAAATAAAACAAGTAAGTGTCAGCCTGACGCGTTAATTTAATTTTAGAAAAATGGAAACCTCACTCGTATTATATAACACTTTAACACGCAAAAAAGAAAAATTTAGTCCCCTAAATCCGCCCTTTGTAGGGATGTATGTATGCGGACCTACCGTCTACGGCGATGCACATCTCGGACATGCTCGACCGGCTGTAACTTTCGATTTATTATACAGATATTTGAAATATCTCGGCTACAAAGTTCGCTACGTTCGTAATCTTACTGACGTGGGGCATTTGGAAAATGATGCCGACCAAGGCGAAGACAAAATAGCCAAAAAAGCACGATTGGAACAGTTAGAACCAATGGAAGTGGCACAACGCTACATCAATGCTTTTCATAAAAATATGCGACAGTTAAACACACTTGAGCCGGATATAGAACCACAAGCATCGGGGCATATTCCTGAACAAATTGAAATGATAAAAACAATTGTAGATAAAGGATATGCTTATGAGGTAAACGGGTCGTTATATTTTGACGTGGAGAAATATGCAAAAAAATACAATTACGGCAAACTTTCGGGCAGAATATTAACCGATTTGCAATCAAACACCAGAGAACTGCAAGGACAAAGCGACAAGAAAAATCCTTTTGATTTTGCTTTGTGGAAAAAGGCTGAGCCTGAACATATTATGCGTTGGAAATCGGAATGGAGCGACGGATTTCCGGGTTGGCATCTCGAATGTTCGGCTATGAGTATGAAATATTTAGGAAATGAATTTGACATACACGGTGGCGGTTTAGATTTGCAATTTCCTCACCATGAGTGCGAAATTGCTCAATCGACCATAGCTACAGAAAATGAAGTTGTGAAATATTGGCTACACAATAATTTGATTACCATAGGCGGACAAAAAATGAGCAAATCTCTGGGTAATTTCATTACTTTAGACCAACTTTTTGAAGGAAATCATGAATTATTAGAAAGTGCCTACAGCCCTCAAACAGTAAGGTTTTTCATGTTGCAAGCACATTATCGCAAACCTCTTGATTTTTCAAATGATGCTTTATCGGCATCGGAAAAGGGTTTGGAAAGACTTATGAAAGCAATGAAGACCCTGCAAGAAATAGAGCCAAGCAATGCAGACACTGTAAATTTTGACGAAATAATAGAAAAAAGTTTTGAAGCTCTTAACGATGATTTAAACAGCCCTATACTGATTGCATCACTGTTTGATGGTGTACGCATAATCAACTCATTAAAAAGCGGTAAGGATACTATTTCAGAAAAAAGTCTAAGCAAAATACGCAAATTTTATTCAGATATTGTGTATGATATACTTGGACTAAAAGACGAAGAGCAAAACGAGGTAACAAACTCTAAAACAGAAGAGTTGATGAATATTATTTTACAAATAAGAACCGATGCAAAAAGTAAAAAAGATTATGCAACTGCCGATATGATAAGAGATAGTCTTAAAAAATCAGGTATTGAAATAAAGGACACACCACAGGGAAGTGAATGGAAAATAAACGAATAGTTATTTCAGATAAAATATTTTTTCAAAAGCTATAAAAACCTACAAATCAACACTTTAAACAAAACCCTACAAATCATAATACAGTTAGTAAATGAAACGAATAGTAATAATAAACGGAAATCCTAAAGACAAATCTTTCTCGGCAGCGCTTTGCGAAAGCTATGCAAAAGGTGCTGAAACAGCTGATGCCAAAGTTGAAATTATAACTGTACGTAATTTAGATTTTGAACATTTTGAAGCCGGCTTAGGCAACACCGCAAGCCAAGATATAATAAAAGTTCAGGAAATGATACAAGCAGCAGACCATTTGGTATTTATTTTCCCTATATGGTGGTATCTGATGCCCGGCATGCTGAAATCATTTATAGAACAAACATTTTCGTCGAAATTTGCTTTCAATTACATAAAATCAGGTAAGTATGTAAAAAGGAAACCTTTACTTACGGGTAAAACCGCTTCCGTTATAGCAACAATGGATGCCCCACCTCTATATTATAAACTGATAATAAAAGACCCTGTCGGAAAAATGATGAAAGCAACAATGAAATTTTGCGGTGTTAAATTGAAAAAAAGAGTTTACTTAGGTTCAGTTAATTTCAGTGATGAAAACACACGCGAAAAATGGTTAGAAAAAGTAAAATCTATAGGTAAAAAATTTCAATAACCACTATCACAAAATTTTTAATAATTTTTTAAACATTAAAATAATAAAATTAATACACCCAACGTTAAACAAATATTCTAAAATTAAAATCTTACATCATGAAAAAATTTAAATTATTAGTATTGTTTGTTATGGCAATGTCTATAACGGGACTGCAGGCACAAAAACTTAAACCCGGAGATAAAAACAAAAAATATCTCCGTTTTCTTAAAGGACAAACCGAATTGAACGTAGTATTTGAATATAGCGACATGACGGTAGGCAAAATGGATGAAAAGTCCTACATAGAGAAAACGAAAAAAGAATACAACAAAAAAGAAGCAGGACGCGGCGACAAATGGGAAAAAATGTGGACGGAAGACCGTGAAAAACGTTTTGAACCTAAATTTTTAGACCTTTTCAACAAATACACAAAAAAGAAAAAATTAGAAGCCGACCAAGGACTTTCCTCAGCTAAATACACTATGAAAGTAAAAACAACTTGGACTGAACCGGGCTATTATGTAGGTATATCATCGCGACCATCTTTAATAAGCGGAAAAATATTCTTCTACGAAACCAAAAATCCCAATAAAATAATTGCAGAAATAGAATTTATAAAAGCTCCCGGAAACTCAATGGCAGCATGGGATACAGGTGAACGCATAAAAGAATCTTATGCAAAATTAGGTAAAACTTTAGGCGCTTATCTAACCAAAAAAGCATTATAAAATTGTAATAATTTTTAAACTAAACCGTCTCGGAATATTAATTTTCGAGACGGTTTTTTTATAAATTTTCTAAATATTTATAAAACCCTTTCATAATCTGTAAAAACTTTACAATATTTGTGATTAATTTATAAAAAATCAAAATTCATGAAAAAAACATATATAATAGGAATAATGCTACTGATAAGCCACTTGGCTTTTTCGCAAAAATTTTACGGTGGCATAACAGCCGGCATAAGCGCGAGCCAAATAGACGGCGACGAACAAGCAGGATACAGAAAAATAGGTCTTATGGGCGGAGGTTTTGTAGGCTATCCCATTTCTCAAGCATGGAATGCCGAAATGGAATTTTATTACATAGGAAAAGGTGCAGTAAATAATTTAGAACAAGCAGATGGCACTGTTTTTCAAGAATTTAAGACGCATTTAAACTATATAGAAATGCCATTTTTAATTTGTTGGCAACCTTTTAAAAGAATATCATTTGCGGGGGGAGCTGCCGCAAGTTTTTTGATGTCGGAAAAACTTTACACTCAAAAAAGGCTGATACCCGAAGAGAACTACACTATGCAGAATATTGATTTTACCCCAATGCTTAGATTAGAATTTTTTGCAAACAAAAACCTCAGTATTAATCTCAGATTTTCCTACTCTGCCTTTAGTATTCGCAAAGATTTCGGATGGTTTAACAACAATATGAGTCTTGCCGTTCGTTACAGTTTTAAAAAATGAAACACCCACGACCATTAATGCACACAACGACATGGTTGTAGAGACGGAAGTCCGAAGACGAAAGCCGGAAAACAAAACTTCCAACTTCCCTCTTCCAACTTCCAACTTCCAACTTCCAACTAAAAAACACACATGAACAAAATAAAAACCGTAATAGCCGTAAGCGGGGCAAGCGGCATGATATATGCTCAACGTATAATAAAAAAACTGCAACAACCCGAAATTAATTCACAAATACAAGAAGTAGGACTCGTTTTTTCAAAAACAGCAGAGCAAATCATGAAACAAGAACTAAGCTCTTTTTGTATAGAAAAAACAGCATTTACTGTATTTGACTTAAAAGATTTCTCTGCTCCATTTGCATCAGGTTCAGCCGGTTACGATGCCGTAATTATAGCTCCCTGCTCTATGGGTATGCTCGGACGCATAGCAGCAGGTATCTCAAACGACCTCATAACACGCGCTGCCGACGTAATGCTTAAAGAAAGGAAAAAACTAATTTTACTCACTCGCGAAATGCCCTTTAGTCTTATTCATTTGGAAAATATGACTCGCCTAACTCGTGCAGGCGCTTTAATATATCCTGCATCGCCGCATTTCTACAACAACCCTGCTTCAATAGAAGACCTCGTGGATACCGTAGTAGATAGAATTTTGGAAGCTGCCGGATTTGTAATAAATTACAAACGTTGGGGGAATGAGGGGTAGGTCGATAGTAAAGGAAAAACGCCTAATCATTTATATCAAGCAACCCCTCAGGAAGATTACAGCGTAATGTTTTGTTTGCTTCGTCGAATTCAACAATTAAGGCTTCGTTATAAGGTATAAATACTTCTTTGCCTTTTGTTTCGGCAAACACAATCAATAAATCATTGGCTGCAATACTGCGAAATTCAATAATTTCACCTATATATTCGTTTTTGTCGTATAACTTGCAGCCTATAAGAAAATCATTTTCATCGGATTCGGGCGGGAGTATATTTTCGGTTTCGGTAAGAATTTTAGCCTCCAACAATTCAGAAGCTTTTTCGATGGTATCCACATCGCGAAAAGTAATAGCATAACGTGCCTTACTCTTCTTATGGATTTGTTCAACAAAAAAAGGAATCTGCATTCCGTCAAATTGAACGAAAAACAGTTCCCTTTTCTTTAAGTTGTCGAGCCTCTCGACAAAATGAATAAGCAATTCTCCCTTAAAACCGTGAAGACTTATAACTTCACCAATTTCAGTAAGTTCGGGCATTATTCGCTTTTTTCTTGTGGTTCTTCGGCATTTTCATCTGCTACTTCTTCAGTTTTTTCGGCAGCAGCAAGCGCCTCAGCGCGTTTTTGAGCTATGCTCTCGGCGCGTTTTTTATCCACTTCCGCTTCTTTTTCTAAACGTTTTTGAGTATCAAGCTCGTTAGCTTTTTTCAGCTTGTCTTTTTTGGCTTGAATTTTTTGCTCTTTATCTTTTAGCCACAGTTGGAATTTGCTTTCGGCTTCTTCCTCAGTTAGGGCTTCTTTTTTCACTCCTTTCAAAAGATGATTTTTATATAAAACACCTTTGTAAGAGAGTATTGTACGAGCAGTGTCAGTAGGCTGTGCACCTTTTTGCAACCACGATAATGCTTTATCGAAGTCAAGATCTATAGTGGCAGGATCGGTAGTGGGAACATATCTTCCGATGCGTTCAATAAACCTTCCGTCACGCGGTGCCCTGCTGTCTGCAACAACAATGTAATAAACCGGTTTCTTTTTCCGGCCGTGTCTTGCGAGTCTGATCTTTACAGGCATAAATAAATTTTTAATTAATAAAATGTTTAAAAATTCCGACACAGCTTAAATGCTGTGTCGGATTAAGCTAAATGCTTGAGGTCGCGAGCGGATTCGAACCGCTGTACATGGTTTTGCAGACCACTGCCTAACCGCTCGGCCACGCGACCTTATAAGCGTTGAGGCTGCAAAAATACATTTTTTTTTTATTATACCTAAATTTTAATAATTTATTTTTAAATTTTCTTTGATATTTATTTCAAAACCTTATTTAATTGAGAGTTGAGAATTGAGAACGGAGAAATCCTAATGTAAGTAATTGAACTTGTTGATATTTAAGTAGTTACAAAACGCGTAGAGCAATATAACTGCTTGACTATCAACCGATTACAAAACAGCAAGCTATTAAGTACTTAAATCTTATTTATTTTTGATTGTTCTGTTTGCCAAATTATTTTTTTACCAAAGCCTAAACGATTATCGGTCATTTTTAAAAAATCGGGTTGCAATAACCAAAGCGTAGTATTGGTTAGGGCTGCATAGGGGAAGCGTTTAAGGTAGCGGTTTTTGGCTTTTTTGAGCAATTCGCCTTCGGGTTCGGTAAGTGTACCGTTTATTTGCAATCCTTGTATTTTGCCCACAGTCTTGGTCTCTAAAACGATTGATGCTGCTACATAATTACCACATTGCAAATCGCTGATATGCTTGGTTGTTTTATCCGAAGAAAAAACAAATCCATTCAATTCTTCGCAGTAGGCATAAAAACAATTTGCACAGTAAGGTACTCCTTTACAGCAGGTTGCAAGGGTAAGGACGTGATGCTTGTTTATAAACTTTATAATATGAGTATCGGGCTTGTTCATAATTTTTTAAATTCAACTCAAAACGGCAAATATATAAGGTAATTTATAGAAATCGCAAAGTAAGCTACAAAAATTTCTAACAGTATTTCCAACGACCAAATACATTTTTTTGAAATCAGATCAATACACTACCCCGTTTTTTATAAACTAAACTAATTATAAAATACTTATAAGTTTTTTAAAAATATATATAAAAAAAATGGATTTTTATCACGCTTTTAATACCTTTGTCGCTCTAATGTGAATTGAAAGTTTAAACTTAAAAATTTAGACTTAAAATATTGATAATTAGTTAATTACAAAACACAAGCCAACGCCGTCGTAAAACACTAATTATCAAACATTTACACAAGAACCGACAAGCTATTAATTAATAATATAAAAATAAAAAATGTTTTCAGGTATAGTTGAAAAAACGGGCAAAGTCGTAAATATAGAAAAAGAAAGTGAAAATGTACACTTCACACTCACCTGCGATTTTGCAAAAGAATTGAAACCCGACCAAAGTCTTTCGCACAACGGAGTTTGCCTTACGGTAACCGAAATTAAGGACGATACTTATAAGGTAACGGCTGTTAAGGAAACGCTCATGAAATCGAATTTGGGATTGTTGAAAATAGGCGATGAGGTAAATTTGGAGCGAAGCATGAAACCCGACAGCTTGTTAGACGGGCATATAGTACAAGGACATGTAGATACCACCGCTTTGTGTACAAAAGTAGAGGAAGCCGGCGGAAGTTGGTACTATACCTTTGAGTACGAAGGCGGACCTGATGATATAACTGTGGAAAAAGGCTCGGTATCGGTTAATGGTGTAAGCCTTACGGTTGTAAATTCAAAAGACAAATCGTTTCAAGTTGCCATTATACCTTATACTTATGAAATAACAAATTTTCACAATATAAATGCCGGCACAACTGTGAATATAGAATTTGATATAATTGGAAAATATATTTCAAAAATAATGAAGCAATATATGGGAAATACTAAAAACTAAAATCCTAAATATTGGATTTTTAGTAAATTTTCTACTTGTAAAAAAATAAAACACTGGTAATCAAACAATTGAACCATTAAAATTTCTTTACACAAAAAAATAAATACTGAGAAAAACTTAAATAAGTTTAAGAATTTAAAATCAACATTCAACAATAAATTTATACAACATTAAAAACTTAATCATGAACAAAAAAATTTTATTATCGTTAGTAGTAGTATTTACAATGCTTGGCTCGGTATCGGCACAGCAAGCATTTGAAAAATCGGATGCAGCATTAAACATTGGAATTGGTCTTGGCTCGCCAAACACAACAGGTATAGGACTACCGGCAATTGACATGTCATTTGAAAAAGGTATAGTTGAATTTCCTAATGTAGGCGTAATTACAGTTGGCGGTGAATTTGGGTTCAAATACAACTGGGAAATTACTACACTTTTAGGTAATGACTTTTCAGATAAATATTCCAATTTTTTACTGGGTGTTCGTGCTGCTTTTCACTTAGGTTTTTTGCGCACAGAAAAATTTGACGTATACGGAGGTATATTGACAGGTACGATTTTATCTATATGGTCGTCAGAATTTAACGACAAAAATAATATTGACTACGACAGCTTCAGCTCAGCTTTCACTCACGATATATTTATAGGCGGAAGAATTATGACAAGCAATAATTTTGGCTTCTTTGTTGAGCTGGGATATGGTGGTTTATCTTATATGCAAGGAGGTATAACTTTGAAATTCTAATAAGATAAGCTCTACAAATCCCTAAATCTGAATTATTTTGAAATTTTAAAATAAGGTAGGTTTAGGGATTTTTTTGTGATTTGTTATAAGGAAATATCAACAGGTTAGCTGCTTATTGCTTTTATTTCAATTGTATAACTTGGCGAAAAAAATAAGTTGTTTTTTCCCGTAAGGCGAATTATTAAATTTAATGTATATTTGATTACATTTAGTAGCTTTTTTTCGGAATACGGATAGTATGAATTAGTTATTTGACATGTAAACCCCATAGAAGTTATAAAATTACATAATGATTTTGTGTCAATTATTTTTTCTGTCCAATTTCCGGTATAGGGGTCGCAGGTATTTGTTGGGTGTTTTATTTCATATTTTATGTTGCCCGCAGCTATGTAGTGTTTCACTTGTTTTATAATGTCCTCTTCTCGCAAGCCTCTTGTTTTTAAGGCTATTATATGTAACTTATCCTTTTCAATATTTGGGAAATGTCGCTTAATTATTTTTTCACGTTCAGCCAAAAATGAACTTGCCAAGTCTATGTCTTTCCAACCTGATTTTTTATTAAAACCTTCCAACTCTGACTTTAAGTGTAACTTCTTCAATCGTCTATTTATAAGAGGGTTATGTCCATTTGCTCCAGTTTTGAAAAATAACTGAAACGGATGTTTGAAATTTTTTAATTGCGAGAACCATCCTTCGGTATCGTATATATGCTCCAAAACGTCAAAAGAACAAATAAGATTAGGCTGTATATTGAGAGTATCAAGTTTTTTTATAAGCTCGGCAATGTCGCCCACTATGAAATTATCAACTTTTAAACCTAAGTGTTTTGCAATTATTTTCACATCATTGGCTGAAATTTCATACAAATCATTGTATATTACTTTTTTAAATCCCAAAGCTACGGCAAGGTAAGTCATTAGCCCGCTTCCACCACCATAATCTAAAAATATTATTTCTTCCACAGGTTTTTCTAATTTAGATATTGCATTAGATATCAACTGTTTATAACTGCTTAGAAAATAATCTATATTTTGTTGATATTGTTTTAAATATCTTTTATTGTAGTCAGATATTTTTAAACTATCAATATCTAAGCTTTTAATTTTAACCTTTACAATTTCTACCGTTTTTTGTAGTTCCATATTTTTATGTTTATTAAAGTTTTGCGGTTCTACCTACCCCAAGACACAATAGAAAATCAATTAAACATCTTGAATTAAATCACGTACAACAGTAGCCGCACAGTGCATTCCAAATATCGCAGGCATGTATGAAATTGTGCCTACATTAGTTCGCTTGTTTTGCCCTCGCTCTTGAATAACAGCCGACTGTGGTATGTCTTCTGGCGAAAAAACAGCCTTAAACCCTGTGTATATACCCTGTTTATGTAGACGTTTACGAAGCATTCGAGCTAAACCGTCATTATAGGTTTCGGAAATATCTGTTGTACGCACCATTTCAGGATTTAATTTACCCCCCGCCCCTAAAGCACTAATTACTCGAATGTTAAAACGCAAGCAATTAACAATAAGCGCTACTTTGGGACGTAGAGTATCGATAGCATCAATTAGGTAATCAGGGTTTGCGTTGGTCAATAAGGAAGGGATGTTTTCGCTATCAATAAAAGTCTTAAAAACAGACACTTCTGCATTGGGATTTATTAATTTTATGCGTTCCGTGAAAACATCAACTTTGTACTTACCCAAACTTTTATAATCAGCAATCAGCTGCCTATTTACATTACTTTCTGAAATCTTATCATTGTCTACAAGGGTAAATTTACCAACACCGGCACGTACCAATTGTTCAAGCGCATACCCGCCTACACCGCCAAGTCCTACAATCATAACATGCGAATTGTGCAAACGCTCAAGTCCCTGACTACCAAGCAAAAGTTCGGTTCTCGAATTGTTCTCCAATTGTTTTTTCTCCATTTTTTTAAACCAATAATCATTTATTGAAAAAAGACCAAACGTCCTTTTCCGCAGGAAGCATCACCCCAAAAAGCGAAGTAGTAATTTAATTCCAAAAGAAGTTTCAAAGAGATAGGATGTGTCTCTTTTTCCGAAATTAAACTCGGCGTAAATACTCCGTCGTTCAATACATAATAATTGGCATCCGGCTCTATATTTTTCAAGCCATAAGTACCACGCAAGCCAATATTAAAATCAAGCCTTTTGGTTTTAACAACCGTTAGCCCGAACCCCAACATTATACTTGTATATTTATTTTCGTAGGTATTCATAAGGTCGTTGCGCGGGAAAAAACTATCTTGAATGGAATTCGTTTCTTCAATGTTTTTTATGTTTGTGAAAGCAGGTCCTATTTCAAAATATCCTCCTCTATTGCCGGTGTATCTAAAAAATAAAATATAGTCTAAACTTTTGAAATTAAGGTCTTTATTGTAAGCAAGATTGTGTGATTTCATGCTGTACTTTTGAGAAAAACCACCCAATAAAATTTCACCTCCAAAGCCTATATTATCTCCATAAGTAAAAGTAAATCGTCCGCCGTAAGCATAGCTTAGAGAAAAAGCATTAGGCTCAGCTCCTTTTTCTTTAAAAACATCAGAATTTAAAAGTAGTGAATTTCCTACCCCACCTTTTGCCGCAAGGCTAAACCATTTTACAACTTGCCCTCTTCGGCGCTGTGCAAATGAATGAGAAAACAGTAAAAAAGATAAAACTAAAATTAGTATAAATGATTTTTTCATGGTAATTTTTTTTAACAAAAGTTTTTTTGAATTAAAAACAATCAAGCGTTCAACTATACGACTAAGTTATTGATATTCAAACAATTACAGTACCAAAAAGGTTTCAAACATAAAATATTAATTATCAACAACTTACTATATAAAACAACAAATTACTGCACAAAAATAATTCTTTTTTTTTATTTCGCGCTCTTTAATAATTTTGTCAAAATTAAAAATTTTAAGGTATTATGTCAGAATTTTTCTCGAAATCATTTTATGGCAATACAATAGGCGATTGGACTATCGCCATTGCAATAATAGTGGGCGGATATATTGTATCCAAAATAGCATACTGGATAATTGGCAATTTAATAAAAAAAGCCGCTAAAAAAACTAAAACAAGGTTAGATGACATACTAGTAGAAACACTTGAAAGACCTATTCTGCTGGCTATAATAATTGCCGGAATGTGGTACGGGGTTTTTTATTTGAACCTATCGGTTGAAACCGAAAAATTCATGGTACAAGTATTTTATTTTGCCATCACTTTCAATATAGCATGGCTTTTTGTTAGAATTATTGACGGAATAATAGTAAACTACCTTGAGCCTTTGGTGCAAAAAACCGAAAACGACTTAGACGATCAACTCTTGCCTTTAATTCGCAAATCAATAAAAATTGCGATATGGGTAATTGCGGTTATAGTAGGCTTAAACAATGCAGGCTACAATGTAGGTGCATTACTGGCAGGTCTGGGTATAGGTGGTATCGCACTTGCCATGGCTGCTAAGGATACGGTAGCCAATCTGTTCGGCGGAGTAACTATTTTCACAGACCGTCCTTTCATGACAGGCGACCGAGTAATAGCTGACGGCTACGACGGCAAGGTAGAAGAAATAGGATTTCGGTCTACAAAATTGCGTACAATGGCAGGACGCATAGTTACAATACCGAATGTTACTTTTACAGCTCAATCTATTGAAAATATTTCATCGGAGCCGGCACGCAGAATGCCTGTAAAATTAGGACTTACCTATGATACAACCCCCGAACAAATGACAGAAGCCAAAAAGATACTGAAAGACATAGTAGAAGCTAATCAAGACCTTGTAGAAGAAAATTATGTAGCTGCTTTTGACGGGTTTGGCGATTTTTCACTCAATCTAATGTTTGTATACTACATATCTAAGGGTTCAGATTATTGGTTGGCAGTAGATACTATGAACAGTGAAATATTAAAGCGTTTTAACAAAGCAGGGCTTGACTTTGCATTCCCCACGCAAACTATTTTAACTAAAGCAGAAGCATAAAATATCCTATATTTTTGAATAATGAAACAAGCTCTTTTCAAAGATACTTCCCCTTGGGTAAAGTTACTTTTTACTTTATTCATTGTATTTGTAAGTTTCACAGTATTTTTCCTATTGGGACAACTTATAAGCGGTATATTCTACGGATTTAATCAAGATGTATTAAACCCAGATTTTTTTAACGACCCCAAAAATGTAGACCGTTTAAGGCTTACTCAAGCAGTACATTCCTTTGGGTTGTTTATATTTCCGGCATGGATGTCGGCTTGGATTTTTTCACAACACCCTAAAGATTACCTTGGACTAAGTCAAGGAGTATCGTTCGGGAAATTAATTTGGATTTTTATTTTTATAATATCAGTACAACCCATTGTAAGTTTGCTGGGCGAGCTAAATCAAGGTATTAAATTCTCCGGTGAGTTGTATGAAAAAATGCTTGAGTACGAAAAAAACGCTGAAGAGCTTACTCTAAAAATTCTTTTTACAAACAAAAGCACCTCTCTTCTGATAGTAAACCTTATTATAGTGGCATTGATACCGGCGTTAGGCGAGGAAATGCTTTTCAGAGGAGTGTTACAAAGAATTTTTCTTAAATTTAGTCCCCGCGGACATCTTGCAGTGTGGCTTACTGCTTTTATTTTTAGTGCAGTACATTTTCAATTTTTCGGCTTTATACCTCGATTATTTTTAGGAGCTTTGTTTGGGTATTTAATGTTATATTCGGGCAATATACGGCTGTCTATAATTGCCCACTTCCTTAATAATGCCATGGGCGTAATTTCGTATCATTATTTTTATGAAGAAATTCAAAATAAAACATTAGAAAATACAAATTTTGATGTTATTCAAATTGGATTTAATCTATGTATGAGTATAATTGCTTTTTCATTTATAGTGAAATCTGATAAGGATTATAATTAAATCTCTACAATTAAATGCTTTATTAAATTACTAATTACAAACCTAACGTACTAATAATAATATAGTTACAACGCATATTACAAGTTCACATAACCCGCTATCTATCAATAACTTACAAGCATCAAACTATTAGCAATGGAATACATAAAAAATTTTATTTGGGATTTTATTGACATAATGAACGAAATGTCTCCATATCTGCTACTGGGATTTCTTTTTGCGGGTATTTTAAAAGTCTTTTTACCTCAAAAATTCATAACTAAAAACCTGAAAAAAAACAATTTACGTTCAGTAACAAATGCCTCATTAATTGGTATTCCCATGCCTTTGTGTTCCTGTGGCGTTATTCCTACGGGTATATCCATGCACAAAAGCGGCGCAGGAAAAGGTGCAACAGTTTCGTTTCTTATTTCAACCCCACAAACCGGTGTAGATTCAATTTTAGCAACATATTCGCTACTCGGACTGCCTTTCGCAATAATACGTCCCATAGTAGCTTTCTTTACAGGAATATTAGGCGGATTGCTTACAAACAAAATAAACAAAACCGAAAAACCTATATCCGACAACATTCAATATAGCTGTAAAACAAACACATACCAAGTCAGGGAAAAGCCAAAATCCAAAGTTTATACAATGTTTAAATATGCTTTTGTTGATTTTCTTCAAGATATAGCAAAATGGCTTGTGATAGGCTTGTTGTTGGCAGCCGTTATCTCCGTAGTTATACCCAACGATTTTTTTGTTCAATTCATAGGTAACCAATGGCTCGAAATGTTGATTGTTTTAATGGTTGCAATCCCCATATATGTTTGCGCCACAGGTTCTATACCAATAGCTGCCGCACTTATAGTTAAAGGATTATCGCCGGGTGCAGCTTTGGTATTTTTAATGGCGGGTCCGGCTACAAATGCTGCTACAATAACGGTTATACGAAAATCTATGGGGAAAAAAGCCCTTTGGAGTTTTCTTATTTCCATAATTACAGGAGCCATTCTGTTTGGTGTTATAGTCAACAATCTACTGCCTTTAGAATGGTTTTCAATAACTGCAAAAACTCATTTACACCACCACGGTTTTATTCCCAATTGGCTTGCACAAGGCAGCACAATACTACTTACAATACTTATAATAAATGCTTTTTTTCAAAAAATAAAGACAAAAAAAATCAATAATAATTTCAATAAAAAAACCAATAAAATGAACGAAAAAATAATAATAGTAAACGGAATGAATTGCAACCACTGCAAGAACAGTGTAGAGAAACACATTGGCGAACTACCCGAAATAAAATCGGCAAAAGTAAATTTAGAAACCAAAGAGCTTGTAATTTCAGGTGAAAATATAGACACAAAAATAATTGCCAAAGAAATAGAAAGTTTAGGATTTGAATATGGTGGCGAAGTTTAAGCTGAACCGTAATTATGCAAGACTTTGTTGCATGGATAAAATACGATGTAAGTGTTTTATAATAAGTTATTTATAACTTATAGTTCGTTATTTTTTATTATAAATATCTTATAATCATTTCGTTAATTTAGTAGTCACACAGCATTGTAAATTACTGATTATCAGTAGCTTTATTACTGCCATGAGGGCTTCGCCATTCGTAATTTGTAATTCGTAATTCGTAATTGAAGATTTGTAATTAACAACTTAACAAACTAACAACCAGCATTTTAGACACTAATTAGTCCATGCAAAAACGTCATTATGCAATAAAAATAGCTTATATTTTACAGTAATTTGAGTGTAATAGATTTTCTATTGCATATTTTCGGATTAATCCATTTTTTATTAAAACCTACCACAAAATTTATACGATTAACAAAAAAATCATATCTTTGTGTAGGAATAAATTAAACCACAGAGCGCCATGTACCTTGCCCCTTTAAACTACGATAGATTTTTCAAGAAAGTTTTTTCGGACTTAAACATTGCCCGCCGTTTTCTTGAAGACTTTTTAGATATAAAGATTGAGAAATTAGAATTTCTACCCGATAAATATAATATAACCAACGATGCCCAAATCGTTGCGTTTGATTTTCATTGCAAAACTGCAAACGAACACTTTATAATAGAGATGCAGCAATGGTATAAGCATGATGTTGTACAACGTTTTTATGTTTACCATGCA
>PDWJ01001132.1_pt1 | contig 34222 bp, 30 predicted proteins | sample 1430881 | NCBI WGS metagenome assembly PDWJ01 (sample SAMN01162460, study PRJNA174530) | Oral metagenome, whole genome shotgun sequencing project. | biome: Marine environment; feature: Marine mammal; material: Swab sample of the gingival sulcus; isolation source: swab sample of gingival sulcus...
CAGTGTTCCGATAACAACCTTGATAAAATCTTCTGAGCGAACAAGTTCCTTATACACCGTTAAGTTTGCATAGCGACCAATCATGATTTACTCCTTGAAGCAATTTTTTAATTATGTTTGAGTATCAAGATATTTGATCGCAATACTAATCGAAACATTATCCTATTGTCAAGATATTTGATTATCAAACTATGAAAGAATACTCACTATCCGTGATTTACTTTATTGCCACGCGCCTTGCCTGCTTTGAATTTCACAACAGTTTTTGCAGAGATTGTCATCGCTTTACCTGTTTGTGGATTCTTTCCCTTTCTTTCTGCTCTATCTTAAATCCATGGCGACACAAAGGGGCATCTTGATAGGGCGCCCGCCCCATCACGGAGACTCAATGATATGTCGGAAACGACATAAAATAAAAATAGGTCTTTTTGGACATAATTTGATATTATGCGGTTATCGACATATTTTTACCTAAACCTTGCAAGCGGTCCATGCCGGATATGCAAGGCATCGGACATGCCGCTGTGGTGGTGTTGTGGGCAAACCGAGGTGAAAAGCCAGGTTTATTTGGAGAAAACGATGCAGCAAATTATTGTTTCCCCCATGGCGCTGGGGGCCATGCTCAAAGAATTGCGAAAACAAAAGGGACTCACCCAGACCGCTTTGGGTAAACGGGTAGGTCTTGATCAGAAACGGGTCTCTCTGATGGAAAATGGTAACCCCAATATCCGGGTGGACAGCTTGTTCCGACTCCTTTCCGCCTTGGAAGTGGGCATGGTCCTTGAGCCCAAGGCAATCGACGGTACCGCTTTGACCCAGGAATCCCAGGAAAAGAATGGGGACGAGTGGTGATGGGAAAAGCAGAGCGCCTAAATGTTATGATGAATGGGGTCCCTGTGGGTTGGCTGGCGCGCAGCTCCAGGAATGTGACCATTTTCTGCCACCCTGAAAGCGGCACACACCATTAACCGCCGAACTAACGCCGCTCGCCTGTCCACAGGGCCCGAAAGTCCTCTAACACCATATACATGCAAGGCACCAAAAGCAGTGTGATAAAGGTGGCAAACAGAATCCCGAATCCAAGGGAAATCGCCATGGGGATCAAGAATCTTGCCTGACGGGACGTTTCGGCAATCATGGGGGCTAGCCCCCCGCAGGTGGTCAGGGTGGTCAACAGAATCGGACGAAACCGTTGTACGCCTGCAGCATGAACGGCCAGACGGGGGGACACGCCGTCCCGGACCCGGCGGTTGGCAAAATCAATGAGGACCAGAGAATCGTTGACCACCACCCCGGACATGGCCACCAGTCCCAGCATGCTCATAATGGACAGGGAATACCCCATGATCAAATGCCCTGCTATGGCGCCAATGGCACCAAACGGAATGCAGAACATAATGATAAAGGGTTGAAAATAGCTTTTAAACGGAATGGCAAGCAGGGCAAATACACAAAGCAGAGCAAGGCCCAGCCCCCAGGCCAGGGCGGTGATGCTTTTCCGGATATCGGCCTGTGCCCCCTTAAAGCTGTAGGAGAGTCCGGGGTATTTTTTTTCCAGTTCGGGCAATATGTCCTTTTTCATATCCTTGAGGACATTTTCTGTCTGGGAGGGGGGACGCACATTGGCCGTCACCTGGATTTCACGCTTTCCATTGGTCCGCTTGATGGTGGTGTAGGCTCTTCCTGTGACCGTCTCCACGGCATCCCGCAGCAGAATCTCCCCTTTTGGTGCCTGTAAGACCAACTCTTCAAAGGTGTGCTCCGCGATCCGTTCATCACGGTTCAAGCGAACCCGCACCGTGACTTCACTGTTGCCCCGCTGATGGCTGAGGGCGTCCACCCCCTGGAAGGCATGGCGGATCTGATTGGCCACGTCCCTGGAGGTCAACCCCATGCGCCGGCCAGCTTCGCTGAGGAGAATATCAACCTGCCGCTTGCCCTTGGCGGATCCATCATCAATATCCTGGACGATGGGATATTCACCCAGACGGCGGGCCAGTTCATCTCCGGCCTGGTCCAGCAGGGTTTTATCCCGGTGGCTCAGCGCCACAGTCAGGTTTTTACCGCTGCCTGGACCGCCCCGGTCCGACTCAAAATTGAGGGTCTCAATGCCGGGAATCCGTCCCGTTTTTTCCCGCCAGCGCTGGGTGACTTCCGCCGTGCTCATGGGGCGGACGTCGGGGTCTGTCAAGTAGATCTTAATCGTGATTCGATTGTCATTGACACTGGAAAAAATACCATTGGATAACTCCGTGCCCCCGTTTGCCGATATCACTTGACGTGCCGATTCCACCACTCGGCCTTCCACGGCCTTAAGCTGCTTTTCAGGGGTGCCAAAGGGCAGCACCACCTCACAAAACGCATAATCTGATTCCACCTTGGGCAAGGGAACGATGCCCATTCTGCCCGAGGCCACGTAGCCGATTGTGATGAAGAACAATGCGACCCCAAAAGCGATCACCGAATACCGGTATGACAGCAGAACTGACAATACCCCCCCGTACACCTGATGCACCATTCGTTCAAACCATACGGAAAAACCCCGTTGCCACCGTTGAAGAAGGTTCAATGGGAACATGCTTTCACGGGGCTGGTGACTGAGGTGGGCCGGTAGAATAAACAAACTTTCAATCAAAGACACCAAAAAGACGGCAATCACCACAAAGGGAATGGGTTTAAACACTTTGCCCAGGATGCCGGGAATAAACATCAACGGGACAAAGGCCACCACATTGGTAATGACAGAAAACACCACAGGCATGGCAACGGTCTGGACGCCCCGGATGGCCGATTCCATAAAGGGAAGACCCAGGCGCCGATAATAATATACATTTTCTCCAACAACAACGGCATCATCCACCACGATCCCCAGGGTAACGATAAAGGCAAACATACTGACCATGTTTATGGAAAACCCTGAGTACGATAAAAAGAGAAATGCGCCCAAAAAAGAGATGGGGATCCCAAGACTCACCCAGAAGGCCAGTCGGATTTCCAGAAAAATGGCCAGAAAAATAAACACCAGCCCCAACCCTAAGTATGCGTTGCGCAGCATCAAATCCGCCCGCTGTCCAAACAATTTGGCCCGATCCTTGACAATGCTCAATACCATGCCTTCGGGCAGTTCTGCATTGATTTTCGCCATCGTCTGTTTGGCCGCGTCAGCCACTTCAATGGGCGTTTGGTCCCCCACCCGGAATACGGCAATGGTCACGGCCCGTTGGCCGTTGAATGAGGCCCAGTTTTCCGACGCCTCAAACCCTTCGGTCACCTCGGCAATATCTCCCAGCACCAATTTGGGGCCGTCGGCTGTTGGAGAGATCGCAAGCCCCTCGTATTGAGAGGCAAAATTGCGCCGATCCCTGACCCGCAGCAGGATATCACCCGTGTCTGATTTGATGACACCAGCGCCCAGTTCTACCGACGCCCGTGAGATGGCTTGGGCGACCTGGGCCAGTGTCAATCCGTACTGCCTTAATGTGGCTGTTTTTAATTCAATCTGAACTTCCCTGTCTCTTACCCCTTCGATCTCCACCTGGGCAATGACGGGGTTTAAAAGCAACATATCTCTTACCTGATCGGCCATTGCCCGCATGGTGGTTTCAGGAACATCGCCGTAAAGTGCCAGCCGAAGCACTTCTCGTTTCTGGGACGCAATGGTGACCACAGGATCTTTAGCTTCCTGTGGAAAGGTGGTAATCCGGTCCACCTTGGCTTTGACCTCTTGCCAGAGCCGGTTGATATCCACGCCGTCCAAGGCCACCACCGAGATCACGGCGGCCCCTTCATTGGCGGACGCGGTGATCTCGTCAATGCCTTCCAGATCCTGGATGGCCTCTTCCACTGCCAGGACGATACCGCTTTCAACCGCCTCAGGGCTGGCCCCGGCATAGGGTACGGCAATGGTAATCATATCCATACTGAATTCAGGTAACACTTCCTGTTTGATGGTCATCCCGGCCAGCAGTCCCCCCACAAGCAGCACGGCCATGAGTAGATTGGCGGCCACAGAATTTCCAGCCATCCAGGCCAGGGCCCCCCGTTGTTCAAAGGGTGGCAATGTTTCCGGCGCCACAGCCCGATCCGTCCCTTTCATGTCATCTTGCCCCATCATCTCTTGCCTGTCTGTCATGAGGGATCTCCTTGGGCCAAGACCAATGCCATCCCTTTCACGGCCACAGGAATGTCGGACGTAATGACGCGGTCTCCAGGATTCAGACCCTTGCGGACAAAGACCCGCGTTTTCTCCTTCCACACCGGCACCACATGGCGGATATCCAGGTGATGGTCGTTATAGATCCAGATCGTGTTGTTCTCTCTGATTACCGTTCGGGGCAAGGCATATACATGGGGCATGGGGCGTCCGGAAATAATGGTCTGCACCTGGTCTCCCAGGAGCATGGGGGATGGGGCGACACGTTCATTTGAAATCGATTTTGCATGATCCGCATCCAAACGATTGAGGCCTAGAGGATTCTCTACCCGGATCAAAACGCCGGCCATGCGGCTCTGTCCTGTGATTTTGCCCGTCATTCGCACCACCCGGCCCGACCATCGCCCCTGGGAAAACAAAGAGCGCACCATGGCCTGGCTGCCTGTTGTTTCATGGATGTCAATCATGTTCAGCCGATCCAACGGCACTTTGGCATCCACCCGGTATTGGCGGATATCCACCAGGGTGGCCAGGGCAGACTGGGCGGTGGCCGTGGAGCCAAGATCTACATTTTTTTCAAGAATCAATGCGTCAAAGGGTGCGATGATTCGAGTGCGTGCCAGATCCAGTGTCGCGGATTTTACATCACTTTGGGCACTGGCCACAGCAGCGCGCGCCTGGGCCAATTGAGGCGTGCGAAGGGCCAGGGCGGTTTGCGTTACCGCATCGGGGGACATCTTAGAGATCAATTTCAGCTCTTCACGGGCGATGCGTTGCTGTCCTTTTTCGATTTCAAGATCGGCCAATGCCTTGTCCAGCTTGCTTTGTGCCTTATCCAAAGCCAGCTGGTAGTCGTCAGAGGCCAACCGAATCAGTGGGTCTCCCTGCTGAATGCGTCCCCCCTGATTAAATTGTGGGGAGACCCATATCACCTCTCCGGACACCTGGGCGTTCAACACAATCTTACGGTCCGCCGACACAGTGCCCATGGCGTGGATCAATGTCTCATGGGTACCAGGGGCCACCGTCATGGTCTCCACCACTGTAACGGGCTTTTCAGATGGCTTGCGCTCAATGATCACCTTTTGAGATTTATAATACCGGAACCCCACAACACCAATGACGATAAAGCAGATCGGAAGCAAAATTTTAATCAGAAGTCGAAATATACGCGAAACGTTACTGAAACTAAGCATTGTCATCCATTCCAATTGGCTCTGCGGCCTGCCATCCCATGGCGTTGTGCAGAGCGATTCGTTGTTTAATCAGGGTGGCCCGCTCATTGACCAGCTGCCGCTTCAGCCGTTTAATGGCAGACCCGGCGGTAAGGTAATTTAAATACGACCCTTGGCCGTTCAAATATAGCACCCGGCTGTTTTTAAGGGAGATACCGGCGGCGGCCAGCTCTTCTTCCAGCCGATGGATATATTCCGCTTGACGGTCAATGCCCACCAGGCGGTCCTCCACCTCCCCGATGGCGTTGGCCACAGTTTTCGCATAGGCATTCAGCCGTTCTTGGACAACTGCCTGGGTCCGTTCCACTTCTGCCCGCCGCTTGCCCCCGTCAAAGATGGGGCCGGCAAGGGACCCGGCAAGGGTAGAGACCCAGTTTTGAAACAATAGATCCAGGTTGCCGCTGGAAAACAGAGCGCTGGCCGTCAGCGTAAAGGTTGGCAGCAGATCTGCCTTGGCAGAAGTGACATGTTCCCGGGCCGCCAGCAGGCGCAGCCGTGCCGCCCGGATATCTGGCCGATGTGCTAAAAGTGTTGCTGGAATGCCAGGTGAAAAAGGCCCGGCCATGTCTGGGAATGTGCTGGTCTTCAGGGCAATTGGCTGACCTGGGGTGTCCCCCATCAAAAGTGCCAGGGCGTTGCACTCTTGTTTTTCCTCTTTTTCCAGCAGGGGCACAGCCGCCAGCACCTTGGCCAGGGCTTCCCGCTGCTGGGACACATCCAGGGCCGAGGCCTTGCCGTTGAGAAACCGAAGGTGTTGCAGCGCCAATTCAGTGGTATCGACTTGGATTTGGCTGTGCAATAAGTTTAGACGCTTCCGGACAGCAATCAGGTTCACCCAGCGTTCAGCAATATCCGTCGTCAACGCCAGGGCCGTGTCATTATACTCCTGACGGGCCGCATCAAGGGCCAGACTTGCAGCCCGTACCGATGCCGACGTGTCGCCCCAGATATCCGGGGTATAGGCCGCAGAAAAGCTGCCATTCCAGGAATGGCTGCTGCGATCCGAGGCACGGCCGCCCCTTGGATCGGAACGGGTATGGGTTCGGTTTCCGCCAAGGGAAAAATCCAGGCCGGGTAACTGGGTCGCCTGAACCTTTTTCAACGTGGCAGCGGCCTGGGAAACCCTGGCGCGGCTGATTTTAAGATCATAATTATTGGCCAGCCCCTTTTGAACCATGGCATTGAGCTCATCACTGCCCAAACCCTGCCACCAGTGCGCGATCGGTGCTGCCATGGCCGCTTCGGAAGCATCAAGGGGCTGATGATTGGCATATGATTCAGGCAGTATGACCGGCAGGGAGGGTACCGGGTCCGGTGTCAGGGCCGTACACCCGGACATAATCAGGAGCATCGCCCCCCCTGCACAAAGTTGTCTTATCATCACCCTCATCCTAAAACTTAAGTTGATTGCAGATTGTTATAAAAGACCTGGGCGAACCGCGGTGAAAGCCCCGGTCTGCCCATGGTCATTATGTCACAAAAGTATTCTAAAACGATACACATACCATTTTTTATTCATTTTTATAAGGCCCATGATCAGAATTAAATCTGCCACAGATACGCTGGATTTTAAGTCCCCCTCAAGGCACGCCAAAGGAGACTTAAAAGGCAAGTAGATGGGCGATGTTATGTGGATCATGGGCCGACCCCAAATGTTGAATGCTTCATTTGCCTGAAATCGCCCCTTTGCCTGCCGGAACGACCTGTTTGCCGCCGATCATCTGGAAAATATCTAAATTGGACTTGAAATTATTTGAAGAAATCAATAATACCTTTTGTATCAGCATATTGATTGTTGTCCGTGCGGCATGATGTTGATAACGGCCACGGGCCGTTTCTGGTCTATCGATATTTAGGCACAGTCCGTGATGAAATTTTAAATATTTTAATAAGTTATACAAAATTTCTTATAAAAATAATGAAGCCAATGGAAATCGATGCCCTGCTTGAGAATTTTATAACCGGCACCGGCCGGATTACCGTTTTGACGGGTGCTGGCATCTCTGCCGAAAGCGGCATTCCTACCTTCCGGGGGCCAGAAGGATACTGGACGGTGGGATCCAGGGAATACCGGCCTGAACAGATGGCAACCTTTGCCATGTTTTCTCAAAATCCCTGGGAGGTCTGGGCCTGGTACTTATACCGGTGGACCGTGTGCAACAACGCGGCCCCCAATGCGGGACACCGGGCAGTTGCCCAAATGGAGACAATGTTCAAAGACCGATTTAAGTTGGTCACCCAAAATGTGGACGGTCTTCACCTCAAAGCGGGAAACAGCGCGGAAAACACCTTTCAGATACATGGGAACCTGAATTTTGTGCGGTGCTCGAAAGCGTGTACCCCCCAGTTGTTGCCCTTTCCTAAAGGCATCGGTAATAAAGCAAAAGATCAGCCAGTCACCGAGGAAGAAAAAAAGCGTCTGACCTGTCCCAACTGCGGCCATCTCCTCCGCCCCCATGTGTTATGGTTTGATGAATGTTACAACGAAATCTGGTTCAACGCAGAATCGGCCATGGCATGGGCCGCGAAAACGGAGTTGCTCCTGGTTGTCGGTACCGCCGGTGCCACCAATCTACCCATGCAAATAGGCATGTTGATCGCCCGTAATCCCAATGCCATTGTGGTAGACATCAACCCCGAAGAGAATCCGTTCAGGCAATTTGCCCGCCGCCATCCCAGGGGCATCATCATGGAAGGCAGCGGTGGTGAATATCTTCCGGCGCTTCTTTCGGCCTGGCATCACGAACCGATTTGATTTAATTTTGACGCAATGCTAAATGCGTTAGGCGATTTGCCGCGATATCCGCCCACTGGGCCTGTGACACCCATTGCCGCAACACGGGGAAACTATGTATTTTAAAATCACCTATTCATCAATTTACAATTGGAAAGGTACGGGCACCCAAATCGAACAAAGCAATCCAAACCTGATGGATTCGTTCTGCCATTTGATTATTGCCCAAGAGGTCACCACCGAAGAAACATGGCTGCTCTTGGTGGACCAGGGAGAAGACACAGGCGTTGCCACGACCGATTGCATTGCCTACATTATCCCAAGACTGTGTGAAGAATTCCTCCTGGATATTTCCAAGATCCGGGCGTTTGAAATCTGGCCCCATCACACCGAGGACCCAAGACTGAAATATACTGAAATTGTGATATCCGATGTCACCTTTGATCACAGCGGAAACTGGGTCCTTCAAAATTCCTGGCAGCCCGCAGCCCAACAGGATGCACAAATCATTGCCCAGCTGGTCGATACGGTGGGGGATAAAGTGATTCGAGAGGAGATATAATTCTGATCATAGGCTCAGGGCCCATGATCAAGATAACCTACCGCTCACTTTTGCTTGTCTTTTAAACCGTCCTCGGCGTTGCGCAAACAAAAACACATCTATAAATTGGGTGGGGCCGGCCTTGACGTGATTCAAAGCCGGCCCATGGCCGCTATTCAAAGGGAGCTTGAGTGCTCCATCTGTTTCTAAAGATGTTAAAATCGTTCATGTCCACATTGCTGCTACCGTCAAAATCGGCATCCGGCTCACTGCTACCCCACGTATTCCTGATTTCATTTTCATTGATCCACATATTGGGGGCAAGATCCGGATGGAGATAATCTACACCGGAATCCAGCACGGCCACCACAATATCACTGGATCCTGTGGTGATTTTCCAGGCCGCTTTGGATGCCATGTCAAATCCTTGGGTCTTCCCGTTGGCATGGCACCATTGCTTAGCAAATTCGGGATCATTGGGCCAGGCGCTATCAAGATAGCGATAGGTGTTGGGTGAAAAGGTCACACCCGGGATGGTTTGACTGAGTTTGAGAAATTGTTTTTCGATATCCTTTTCCGTGTCTTTGATCTTTACCACATAGTAATCGCGGCCTGTATACTTGGACAGCGTAGTGAACCGCTTGGCGCCAATGTTTTTGTGCGTTTTTAAAATGGTATTCAGGGCCAATTCAGACTTGGCCTGGTCAATGCTCAGAATATAGGTTTTGGAGGACTCTTTTGGGGCGTTTCTACCCGCAACCACTTGACCCGGTATGAGAAGCAGAGAAATCATCAGCAAAAGTGCGATCCCTGAAAGGGTATAAGTTTTCATTGTGTTTCCTTAAATAAAGTAAAACGCCCGGCGGGTTAGGCCGGGCGTGTTCAACAGTGAAATAGACATCAGATCATGACGATGATCTGATGTTTTTTCGTCAACTAATTTTTTCTACGCAATCCTGCCAGTCCAACCAGACCGGCACCAAGCAGAAGGACGGAAAAGGGTTCGGGAACTGCGCTATAATCCACATTGTCCATCGTAGTATTAAAAGTAGTTGGCATGAGGGATAGTTTATCAACACCTGAAACGTTAGTAGTTACGTTAACCCATCCACCCATCAGGTCTACATCCATGGTCCAGAGCTGCACATAGTCCCAGGGACTTGGGGTCGATGCATCTAATCCATACGCCGTAACTGTTACAGTACCAGTGCCGCCGCCCAGTTGAAACGCGTTAAGATCCACTGTATCGTTAAAGAACAGATCGGCAGTTTCGGTGGTGCTTTCATTGTAAATATATCCAGCTGCATCCCACTCCATATATGTGCCAAGGGTAACCGCACCGCCACCATCTGGCATTGTATCAAAGGTTAGTACTTCAGCACTTGCAACGCCAGCCATTCCAATCAAAAATAATCCAGTTAATACTGCAACAATACGCTTTCTCATTTCATTCTCCTTTAGTAATGAAATTAATTTATGATCGGGGAACCTTTCCCCATTGCCGGGAGACACTCTCCCTACCTGACTGAGCATCCTGATCAAGTCAACAAACCTGCTGCATCCGTGCTGTCAACCGCCTTTTATCAAATATCCAAAGTATCTCAGGCTTATTGAGCAGGTATCTGCCATAACTGCCAGAGGACACCCTAATATATGACCAAAAGGGCCCCTGAAGGGGGTGCGGTTTAAGTTCCGATCGTGGGAGGATATTGGCGGCATAAATTATCCCCCTCCTCAGGGCCATTTAAAATCGCCACCAGCGATCCAGAGCAAAAAAAGTCATGCACCATTCAGCGTTTCATTGTACCAGAACACCGAGTTAAGTTATTTATACCTAACAATGAGAGGGGGGGCTGTCAATACCTTTTTTTATTTTTTTATAATCGTGAAAATATCAGGGCCGGATAGAAATAGTTATCAAAAATAAAGGGGGTTATGATGTATAGCCCGGAATGCTTTGATGCAGAAGGCCATGGGCTGCGTTTGGGCCTGCTGCCAGGCCCACGAGCGTCGGCAACTCTTTTATACGGACATTCTTTGTACACAAAAAACTTAAAAATATATAAATTATTCGCGAAAAAGAGTATTAAATAAATATAAAATACTATAGCCGGATGTGTGTGCCGGGATGCTTGGGGCCAGCCACATGCAAATGGACGCCGGTGTCGTTCAGGGCTTTTGACACCTCGTCTGCCGCCAGTTCCGGGCGGTTGTTCGCTTCACTGAGATGGGCCAGAATCAGGTGATGTAAGTCTTTGTGGCACAGTTCTGCGACCAGGTCCCGGGCCGCATGGTTGGAGAGGTGGCCGGTTCTGGATTTTACCCGCTGTTTCAGGTGCCAGGGATAGGGGCCGTTCAAGAGCATTTCTGGATCGTGATTGGCTTCGATATACAGGGCGTTGCAATCCCTGAGGTGGGATTTGACCAGATTGGTGGCAATGCCAAGGTCTGTGGCAATGCCGATTTTTTTATCGTTGGAACTCAGGGTCAGGCCCGCAGGGTCCCTGGCATCGTGGGAAATGGAAAAGGGATTGATGGTGAGATCATCCACATCAAAGGATTTCCCGCACTCAAAAAAATTTAAGTGTTTGATGATACCCAGGTGCTTGCAGGCCCGGAAGGTCGGCTCGGTAATATAAACGGGGATATCGAACCTACGGCTCAATATCCCCGCCCCTTTTACATGATCGGTATGTTCATGGGTGATGATAATGGCCTTCAGGTGTTGGGGATCCTGGCCCACCGTATCAAGGCGCCGCTGGATTTCAATCCCTGAAAGCCCCGCATCAACAAGTACGGCCGTATCCTGTGTGGATACAAAGATGCTGTTCCCCTTGCTGCCGCTGGCAAGGGGACATAAACTGAACGCAGCGCTATTTTTGACGCTGCTGTGCTTCATCTTTTTTGGCGGCTTTGTAGCTGAGTTTGATCTTACCGTCCCGGGTGATATCCAGGACTTTGACCTTAATGATTTCGCCTTCTTTGATCACGTCGGTGACCTTTTTCACCCGGTAGTCGGCCAGCTCAGAAATATGTACCAGGCCGTCGGTGCCGGATTTGATATTGACAAAGGCGCCAAAGTCGGTGATCTTCACCACCGGCCCTTCGTAAATGGCGCCGATTTCAGGATCCATGGCAATGTCTTTGACCATGGCAACCGCTTTGGCAGAATCTGATTCATTTTCTGCGGCAATTTTAACCATGCCGTCGTCATCCACCTCAATGGTGGTGTTGGTATCGGCCTGGAGGGCACGGATCACCTTGCCGCCGGGGCCGATGATGTCCCGGATCTTGTCCTTGTCAATCTGGATGGAGACAATCTTGGGCGCAAAGGGAGAGATCTCGGCACGGGCTTGGGGCAGGGTTTCCAGCATCTTGTCAAGGATGTGAATCCGGCCGCCATTGGCCTGGTTCAATGCCGTTTCCATGATCTCTTTGGACAACGCTTTAATCTTGATGTCCATCTGAAGGGCTGTAATGCCTTCCCGGGTGCCGGTCACCTTGAAGTCCATGTCCCCGAAGTGATCTTCGTCGCCCAGGATGTCAGACAGCACCACGGTCTTATCCCCTTCTTTGACCAGGCCCATGGCAATACCGGACACTGGCGCCTTGATGGGGACACCGCCGTCCATGAGTGCCAGGCAGCCGGAGCACACGGTCCCCATGGAAGACGAGCCATTGGACTCCATGACTTCACCCACCAGACGAATGGTGTATTCAAACTTATCATGATCGGGGATGACCCGTGACAAGGCCCTGTGGGCCAGGTTCCCATGGCCGATGTCGCGGCGGGACGGGCCGCCGGGACGTTTCACCTCGCCCACGGAAAAAGGAGGGAAGTTGTAATGGAGCATGAAGTTCCGGGTTTCGCTGTTGGAATTCAACGTTTCCAGGCGCTGCTCATCCAGGCCAGAACCCAGCGTTAAGGTAGACAATACCTGGGTTTCCCCCCGGGTAAACAGGGCCGATCCATGGGGACGGGGCAGGCAGGCCGCTTCACAGGCAATATGGCGCACTTCGTCAAAGGCCCGGCCATCAATGCGTTTGTCTTCCTTGAGAACAATCTCCCTGGATACCGCCTTAACGCTTTTGCCGTAAACCTCTTTGATCTCTTTAATCTGCTCGGGATAATCGGCTTCAAAATGGGCGACCACTTCATCCTTGAGCGCGCTGATCGCTTTTTGACGTTCCACTTTGGTTTTGATCTGAACCTTTTCGTGGATTTTATCCCAGGCAAATGCCTTTACTTTTTCAGCTAGCGCTGCATCCCGCTGGGGTGGGGTAAAGGGACGTTTTTCTTTGCCCACAGCGGCTTTGAGTTCTTCTTGCATGGCAATGATGGGCTGCATGGCCTCATGACCAAAGAAGATGGCATCCAGCATATCTTTTTCCGAAACGATGTCCGCACCGCCTTCAACCATGACCACCCCGGTTTTGGAACCGGCAACGGTAAGGTCAATGTCGCTTTTTTCCATCAGATCTGGAGAGGGGTTCACAACCAGTTCTCCGTTGATCCGTCCCACCTTGATGCCGGCAATGGGACCGTCAAAGGGAATATCGGAAATTTCCAGGGCCGCAGAGGCGCCGATCATGGCCAGGATGCCGGGTTCGCACTGTTTGTCCGTGGACATTACGGTGGCAATCACCTGGGTTTCAAAGTTATAGTCGTCCAGGAACAAGGGACGAATGGGCCGGTCAATGAGACGGGCATTAAGGGTTTCATGCTCTGAGGGGCGTCCGATCTCCCGGCGAAAATAGTTGCCAGGGATTCTGCCGGCCGCATAAATCCGCTCCTGGTATTCAACGGACAAGGGCAGAAAGCTGATATCCTCTTTGGGATCTTTCGCGGACACGGCAGTGACCAGCACGACCGTGTCTCCGTATTGAACAATGACAGATCCTGAGGCCTGTTTGGCAATTTTGCCGGTACTGATGGACAACACTTTTCCGCCAATATCAGCGGACACAATTTTTTCCATAATTTCTCCTGAATGGTTTGCAATTAAATAACAACGGGCGGGAATTATGGTGAAATACTTATAATTTATAAATTCGCATATTTACCATCAAATACCTCGCCTTGGTGCCAGGGGATTTGATAGCAAAGATGTGAACTTATAAAAAAGCATCTCCCAAACGTGCCGCCCGGAAAAATAAAAACCGGTTTTTGACCATCGAAGCATCAAAAACCGGTTCAGGTATTTTTTACCTTCTGAGTCCGAGCTTTTCGATCAAAGATCGGTATCTGTTTATGTCTTTTTTCTTGACATACTCCAGCAGGTTTCTTCGCCGGCCGACAAGAATCAGCAGCCCCCGTCTTGAGTGGTGGTCTTTTTTGTGTACTTTTAAGTGTTCAGTCAAGTAGCTGATTCTATGGGTTAAAATGGCCACCTGAACTTCAGGGGACCCGGTGTCGGCATCGTGGAGCTTGAATTTTTCAATCATCTCCTCTTTGTTTTCTGCAAGTAATACCACGGTAAAACTCCTTTTAATTTGGAATACATAAAACCGGTATGCTGTATCTGCGGTTTTCTCCTATCATCCAATATTCCATTCAGAATTAAGGTACATGACCCGCAAGCACACCACAATGAAAGAAACGGATGGGTTAGATGGATTCTTTCATACAAAAAATTATAATCTGATCTTTCTACCAATTAAGCGCTAAAAACGCAACAATATTTATAGGTTTGCCCGGATTTATCTGGCTGTACAATGGCCAGCAGGGTATTGTCCTTATCGATGATGCGTATCTCTCCTTTGCGGATGGGGCTAGCGCCATCGCACCTCAAAGGCTGACCAAAACGAATTTTTTTGGCAATGGCATCATCGGCAACAATGGACGGCATAAAATCTAAACATTGGGACATGGCAATCATCCGTTCAGAGATATCGGATGGCGCCATCCGTTTTAAGGCCTCAAAATCCACGGCCTGATCCATGGTAAACTGACTGGACCGGGTTCGGACCAATGCCGACAGATGGGCCCCGCATCCCAGCTTTTGACCAATATCAAAGGCAAGGCTTCGGATATACGTGCCCCCTGAACACTGGACATCCATATCAAACACCGGATACCCTTCCGCCGATCGCCGAAACCGGGTCATGCCGATTTGATGGATCTCAATCTGCCGGGGGGGCTTTTGTATCATCTGACCTTGCCGTGCCAGCTTATACAATGGCTGCCCCTCATGCTTTAAGGCAGAGTATGCCGGGGCAACCTGTGCTTGAACACCTGAAAATGCGGCAAGTGTTTCCTTCACCTGGTGTTCTGTTATGCCGGCAAGTGGTTCAGGGTCACAGGTCGCTGTGACCGTTCCAGTGCAATCGTAAGTATCGGTTTCCACGCCCAGGGTCACCTCGGCCCGATATCCTTTTGTGCCATGAAGAAAAAATCTGGAAATTCGAGTGGCTTTGCCCACGGCAATGAGCAGCACACCGGTGGCAAAGGGATCCAGGGTGCCGGTATGCCCGATTTTTTTCACCTTCAAAAGGCGCTTCAAACGGCCCACCACACCTGCGGAAGTCACCCCTTCCGGTTTATTGACAACAAGGATTCCGTCTTTCATAAGCGCCTATAGCACGGATTCATGATGTGGCGTCGAAATCGTCCTCCGAACGCTCCTCACCCTTGGGTGCCGCGTCAATCAGGGCATCCAGGCGGGCAGCCCGGTCAAAGGTCTCGTCTATGAAAAATCTGAGTTCAGGCATGAATTTAAGGCCCAATTTGGGGGCAATGGACTTTTTGATATACCCTTTGGAAGATTTAAACCCTTCCAGGGCATCATTTTTTCTTTTATCATCGCCAAATACGGTGACATACACCGTGGCAATGCTAAGATCCGGGGAAAGTTTTACCCCGGATACTGTGACCATCTCCAACCGAGGATCTGACATCTTGCGGGACAAAAGATCGGTGATGGCCGTCTGTATGGCGTTGGAAACGCGGTCTGCACGGGCATACGGTTTCATTTTATGGTTTCTCTACCCCTGGTATTTGCGTTCTTCAACTTCGTAACACTCAATGGCGTCACCCACCTTGATATCATTGTACTTTTCAAGGCCGATACCGCATTCAAATCCAGAATCCACTTCTTTAACGTCGTCTTTGAACCGGCGCAAAGAGGAAATATCCGTATCACACTTGATCACCCCGTCACGGAGCAGCCGGACATTTTTACCACGAACCATTTTACCATCGGTCACCGCACACCCGGCAATGGTTCCGATCTTGGGTACCACAAAGGTATCACGGACCTCTGCCCGGCCAATAATGATTTCATGGAAGGTAGAGGGCATCATGCCGTCCAGGGCCGCCTTAATATCATTGATCACGTCATAAATGATATTATAGAAGCGTATATCCACATTTTCGTCCTTGGCCTGTTTCCTGATCTGGGGATTGGGCCGGACGTTAAAGCCGATGATGATGGCATCGGACACCGCGGCCAAGGCCACATCCGACTCCGTAATGGTACCCGCACCGGAATGTACGATCTTGACATCAACTTCTTCTTTGGCCAATTCTTTGAGAGAGTCGTTAAGAGCCTCAATGGAGCCCTGCACATCAGCCTTGACAATAAGTTTGAGCTCTTTGATCTCTGCGGAACCCAGGCTCTCAAACATCTTTTCAAGGTTGGCACGGCTTTTCTTGGCCAGTTCTTTGGCCCGCTGCTTTTGCATCCGGTGGCCGGCAATCTGCTTGGCATCTTTGTCCGAGGCCACGGCAATGAACTCATCCCCCGCATCAGGGACACCGGTCAACCCCACAATTTCAACGGGCATGGACGGCCCGGCTTCCTTGATTCTAGAGCCGGTATCATCCATCATGGCCCGAATCCGCCCCGAGTGTAGGCCGCAAACGATGGGGTCACCATCTTTAAGGGTCCCCTGTTTGACCAGAACCGTTGCAACAGAACCGCGGCCGGTATCCAGACGGGACTCCACCACATATCCGGTGGCTTTTCTGTCGGGGTTGGCCCGAAGTTCAAGGACTTCTGCCTGGAGCAATACCATTTCAAGCAGTTCATCTATACCCTGGCCGGTTTTGGCAGACACTTTAACAAAAATCACGCTGCCGCCCCACTCTTCTGCCAGCAGGTCATGTTCGGACAATTCGCGCATGATCCGGTCGGGATCGGCACCGGCTTTATCCATTTTGTTCACCGCAACCACCACCGGAACGTCGGCGGCCTTGGCATGGTTAATCGCCTCAATGGTCTGGGGCATCACGCCGTCATCGGCAGCAACAACCAGGATGACAATATCCGTAATCTTGGCGCCCCTGGACCGCATGGCGGTAAACGCGGCATGACCGGGGGTATCGAGGAAGGTGATCCGGCCGCCATTGGGCGTTTCAACATTATAGGCACCAATGTGCTGGGTAATACCGCCGGCCTCGCCGGAAGTGATCTTGGATTCCCGGATCACATCCAACAAAGAGGTTTTACCATGGTCAACGTGGCCCATGATGGTTACCACAGGGGGGCACTCTTCCATCTGGCCTTCATCCACGTCCGCTTCTGCCACATTGAGCAGGGCTTCCTCTTCAAAGCTGGCCTTTTCGACTTCAAAATTAAATTCAGAGGCCACCAGGGCCGCCGTGTCAAAATCAATGGTCTGGTTTACGGTGGCCATGACGCCGAGGCCCATGAGCTTGGCAATCATTTCATGGGCCTTGATACCCATACGCTTGGCAAGTTCTGCCAGTTCAATGGCATCGTCAATTTTAATGCGCCGCTTGATGGCCTTGGGTGTGGTAATCTGGGTTTTCTGGAATGCGCCTTTTTTACCTTTAGCTTCTTTTTTACTCCGTTTTTTACGGCTGCGGCCCCTGTAAATGTCGTCTCGCTCAACCACAGCTTTTTTCTTGCGCCGTTTTTTCTTTCCAATGCTGTCGGCAGGCGGCAGGTCAGGTCCCCAGTTCCGTTGTCGGGGATCCCCTGACGGCGGTACCGGCATCCCAATGCCGCCAAGCAGGGGGGCCTGATTCTGGCCGCTGGCCGCAGCACGTTGACGTCCGCTGTTTCTGCCGGGGGCTCCTTTTTTCTCCTCTGAAGCGCCAGGCCGCGTCCGGCGAATATTTTCCAACACAGCCGGATCAATCACCCGAACGATTTTAGCTGGGGTCGATTTGGATTTCTTCTTTTTCTTTTTCGCCACCGCTTTTTCTTCGGTGCCAACTGCGTCATCTGCCTTGGCATCCAAGGTGGTCTGGTCTGTTTTCGTGGCAGCATCAACGGATTGTTCCGTTGTTATTTCAGCTTCGGTGTCGGGTTTGACTTCGACATCGGGTTTGGGGGATGCTGCTTTGTCCGCCTGTGCCGGTACGTTTGTGTCTTCTTCAGTAAAGGGCGTTTCCTCAACAATGGGCAATTTGTCTGGTGCGTCCGGTTTTACAGGTGCTTTTTCTTTTTCCTGGACAGGATCCGGGACAGGGGAGGGTTCAGGGGCAGGCTCGGGCGGGGGGGCAACCTTAACAGGCCGGATAATTTTAGCCGGCTCTGACATCTTTAATTTCTTTTTCTTTTTGACCATTGGCTGAGGTGCAGGGGCCTTTTCCTCTTTTTTAAGTGCTGCGCTATCATCCGCAGCTTTATCTTTAGGCGCATCCTGAACGGCCTTTGGGGGAGGCGAGGATTCAACGACAGTCTCGATAACGTCTGCCGATGTGACAGGCGTTTCATCGGCCTTCGGCACTTCAGATGCTGCCGGTTTCACTTTCCGGCGACGAATGACAGAGGGCTTCACCTTTACATCTTTTTGCTGTGTCTTCTTTCCAAAAATGCTGTGTTTAATGGTTTTAACAACATCGTCTTCAAGAGAACTCATATGGCTTTTTACTTGAATCTTCAGTTCCTTCATCTTGTTGAGCAGCTGTTTATTCGTCATGTTGAGATCTTTAGCTAACTCATATACTCTGACCTTCGCCATTTGTTGCCCCCAGTCATCCTCTTTTATTAATTCTAATCAATTTCCAGCGTGGTTACCGATGCCATCTACTCCCCAAGTGTGCCCTGATCCCCGTCATCAGTCGCTGTATCCTGGGCCGTTTCCGAGTCGGCCTGGTCAACGCCTTGGTCTAAATGCTCAGTCATCGTGCGATCCGCTGACGGTTCCATATCTCCGTGTTCCTGAAATGCGTCATACGTCTCTTCCTGGGCCCCGTCCTGGGCAAGGGCTTCTCCTTCCAGGCGGTCTGTTTCAAGGATCTGACCCGCTTCCTGGATAACCAGAATCGCATCCTCAGGATGAATCCCCATGAGTCCTGCAATATCTTCGACCGGTGCTTCCAAAATATCATAAAGGGAGGCATACCCAGCCTTGAACAGGACTTCAGCCATGGAAAGGCCTACGCCAGTCAGCCGCATGAGGCTGTCATAGCCGGCTTTCACCTCCCTGCTGTAATCTTCTTCAGAGGTGACCTCCAGGTGCCAGCCCGTAATTTCACATGCCAGAGATACATTCTGCCCCCCCTTGCCAATGGCAATGGACAGATATTCGTCATTGACAATAACCTCCATGGACTGGTTATCTTCATCAATGATAACCCGGGCAATTTCAGCAGGAGACAGGGCGTTGCATACAAAGCGTGCAATATCCGGACTCCACTGAACAATATCAATTTTTTCACCCCGCAGTTCCTGAACAATATTCTGAACCCGGTTTCCCTTAATCCCCACACAAGCGCCCACGGGATCCACATCGGCATCCACGGAAGAGACCGCCACTTTGGCACGGATGCCAGGCACTCTGGCGGCCCCTCGAATGGTGACAATGCCTTCGGCCACCTCGGGGACTTCCGTCTTAAACAATTCAACAAGGAATTCAGGATGGGCTCTGGACAAAAGGATCTGTGCCCCTTTTGATTCCTCCAGGACATCCAGAACATACGCACGGATCCTGTCCCCCCGTTTATAGTTTTCCTTGGGCATCTGTTCGCGCGGACGTAACACGGCATCTGCCTGTCCCAGGTTCACCACAATACTGCCCCGGTCAAAGCGTTGAACAATACCGTTAATGATTTTTCCTTTTTTATGAATAAAGTTTTCATACACGGCGTTACGCTCGGCTTCACGCATTTTCTGGATGATCACCTGCTTGGCAGACTGGGCGGCAATGCGGCCAAATTCTTCAGTGTCAATACGGATCCCTAAGGAGTCGCCGATTTCACATTCTGGATCATATTCAGTCCCTTCTTCAAGGGTCAGTTCACTATCCGGGTATTCAACGTCTTCAACGACCTCTTTAAAATGGAAGACTTCAACATCACCGCTTTTTTCATTATAGTGGACTTCGATATCCGCCCGAGGGCCGATTTTTTTCCGAGCCGCCGAAATGATGGCTTCTTTCAGGGTATTGATGAGCACTTCGGCATCGATCCCTTTCTCACGGCTGACCTGGTCAATTACCCTTTTTATATCTGTGATAAACATGCTAAGCGTTCTCCAAATTACTGACCTGCAAGCATTGCCTTGGTGATCATCATCCCGTCTATTTCGAGGTGTTTTCCATCAACCGCAATTATAACAGAATCATTATTAGTCTTCTCAAGAATCCCGGTGAACTTTTTCTGGCCGTCCATGGGTGAATGGAGTTCAATCTTAATTCGCTGCCCTTCAAACCGGATGAAATCCTTACGGGTATTCAACGGCCGTTTGGGGCCTGGAGAAGAGACCTCCAGGCGGTAACTGCCAATCTCTTCGATTTGAACATCAATCAGATCCCCCAGTTCCCGGCTGACAGACACACAATCATCCAGGGTAATGCCGCCGGGTTTATCCATGTAGAGCCGAACAATTTTATCCCGGTTGCTGGTGACACATTCAACATGGACCAGTTCATATGCCTGAGATTCAAGCAGCGGTGCTGCCACGTCATGAACCTTGAGTTCAATTTGGCCCAATTCTTTTTTTCTGATAAACCCCATGTCTTCACGCAACCTTTTTGTACCTGCCACAAATACAAAAACGGGCAGATGCCCGTTCCCGTAATACAACTCTCAACAAATCTTCACCATTGCCCGCAGGCTTAAATAACCGGTTCAGACCATATTTTTCCCCATAAATGGAACCATCTGCATCCCAATACTTATCAAATATGGAGCGGGCAACGAGGTTCGAACTCGCGACATCAAGCTTGGGAAGCTTGCACTCTACCAACTGAGTTATGCCCGCATTGGCCGCTGACTATAACAAGGGCATTTCTGTTTGTCAACACCCATATCGCGGTTTAAGAAAAACCAGGCAACCTGGCGCCGAAGTCATCCAAAATACGCTGGGACAAGTGGGTGTGTATCTTCTCAATATGTTTTTTGGTTAAAGTTTTAGTCCCTGAACGGTATACCACCCTAAAAGAGAGGGATTTTTTACCGTCTCCAATTGTCTCACCTTCAAATAGATCGAAAAGGAAACAATCTTCGATCAACGCCTGTTTTTTGGAAAATTGTGTGATGCTTTCCAAAATAGCATCCACCTGGACAGTATCATCGACGATAAAGGTCATATCCCTGGAAATGGCTGGAAATCTTGGCAGGGGGTGCGCCTGTATGGCGTTGGGCATTGCGGCCTGAAGTGCATCCATTTCCATTTCAAACACATAGGCATTCTGTTTCAGGCCATAGGCATTACACACCGCCCCATCAATTTGACCTAGGGTACAGATGACGTTGCCCCCTTTTGTCACGGCGGCCCCGTATCCGGTTTTAAAATAGGGACAGGTAGCATCCTGAATCTTTTCATATCGGACATCGGTAATGAAAAGAGCTTCAAGCAGCCCTTGAACCACTCCTTTTAAATCAAAGAAGTCCATGGGTTCGGATTTTGAATACCAGGTTTGGTTGGTGCGGTTACCGGTCATCAACCCGCAAAGCATCTCCACCTCTTTGGGCTGGACTCCTTTGCCTTTGTCAAAAAAGGCTTTACCCATTTCAAACACCTTGAGGGTATCGGTTTGCTGGGAAAGGTTACGTTTCATGGTATCCAGCATTCCAGGGATCAAAGAGGTCCGCAGTACAGACATCTGTTCTGAAATGGGATTCAAAATCTTGACAGCCGCCTGACGTGGATCTGAATCATCAAGGGCTAACCGCTGCCGGGATTCGGAATGGATAAAATTGTAGTTAATGGCTTCAAAGAAAGAAAATCCGGTCATGGCCTGGCGGATCTTTGAACGAAGCAGCAGTCGGGGGCTCAGCACCTTTCCCCGGGCAGGTACCGGTGGATAGCTGGTTTCAATTTTGTTATATCCCCACAGGCGGGCCACTTCTTCAGACAGATCTTCTGGCCGGGTGACGTCCACCCTGAAAGACGGCACCGTGACCTTGAGGTGGTCTTCGCTTTGGACATCAACCTCAAACTCAACGGATTCAAGCAGGGCTTTCATCTGAGTGGCAGAAAATGCCGTACCCAGCCGCACATTGAGCGCTGCAGGATTTAGGTCAATCACGACAGGTTCTGATTTCACAGGATGAACATCAATCAGGCCGTCCGCAATTTGTGCATCGCAAATTTCCGCCATGAGCGCCACGGCACGCTTCATGGCAAACAGGGCGCCTTCGGGGTCCACGCCGCGCTCGAATCGATGGGAGGCATCGGTGGCAATACCGGTCCGCTTGGCTGTTTTCCGCACAGAAACAGGATTGAAATAAGCACTTTCAACCAGCACCCGGGTTGTGGTGTCGGAAATCTCAGAATTCTCGCCGCCCATGACACCGGCAATGGCCACGGGTTTTTCACCGTCGCAGATCATGAGCATTTCCGATTCCATCTTGTGGGCCTTGGCATCCAAGGTGGTAAATTCAATACCGCTTCCCGCTGTCTTTACAACGATTTTACCCTGGGCGAGTTGGTCGTAATCAAAGGCATGCAGGGGCTGGCCTGTTTCCATCATTACATAATTGGTGATATCCACGACAGCGTTGATGGGGGTCAGTCCCACGGATTCCAGACGTTGTTTCAGCCAGAAGGGGGAGGGGCCGACCTTGACGTCAAACAGCATGCCGGCCGTATAGCGCGGGCAAAGTTCCGGATCCTCAATCTCCACTTTGGCAAAGTCATGAATGGATTTGTCGCAAATTTTATCTGCCGGCAATTGTACATTGGGCAATGTCACCTTGTTTTTAACCGCTGTGAACGCACCGATTTCCCGGGCCACGCCAATGAGACTCAAACAGTCGGGACGGTTGGGCGTCAAATCAATTTCAAATACGGCATCGGTTAAGGCGAGGGCCTTCTCCAGGGGCATGCCCGGTTCAAGGTCGCCGTCCAGATCCATAATCCCCGGCGCATCGGACGCTAACATCAGTTCAGACGCAGCGCAAAGCATACCATGGGATTTCTCCCCCCGCAGTTTGCTTTTCTTGATTTTAAAATCACCGGGTAGTACGGCGCCGGGAAGGGCACAGGCCACAAACATCCCCTCACGGACATTGGGTGCACCGCAAACAATGGGGGCAAGTTCCCCGCTGCCGGTGTCCACACTGCAACAGGTCAGTTTGTCTGCATTGGGATGGGGGGTGGCGTCAACCACCTTTCCCACCACCACCTTATCCAGGTAATCGTAACGGTTTTCAACAGCGTCCACCTCAAGTCCGGCCATGGTGAGGCGGTCGGAGAGTTCCTGAGGGGAAAGGTCAACGGGAATATAGTCACGCAACCAACTTAAACTGACTTTCATATTAAAACTGCCCTAAAAAACGCACATCGTTTTCAAAATATTTACGGATGTCATCAATGCCGTATTTCAGCATGGCCATCCGCTCAATTCCCACACCAAATGCAAATCCAGTGAATTGATCGGTATCGTATCCCACATTTTCAAATACCGCCGGATGGACCATACCGGCGCCCAGCACTTCGAGCCAGCCCGTCTTGGAACAGACCCGACATCCGTCACCTTTACACATGACACAGCGAATATCCACTTCAGCACTGGGTTCGGTAAACGGGAAAAAACTGGGTCGGAATCGAAGCGAGGTGTCCTTGTCGAAAAATTGATGGACAAAGGTGGTGAGTACCCCTTTGAGATCCCCAAAAGAGATATTTTTATCCACCATCAACCCTTCCACTTGATGAAACATGGGGGTGTGGGTCAAATCCGAGTCGCACCGGAATACCTTGCCCGGAGATATGATTCTCACCGGGGGATCGTTTTTTTCCATCACCCGGGGCTGCGCGCCCGAGGTGTGGGTTCTTAAAACAATGGCATCGGATACATAAAAGGTATCCTGCATATCTCTGGCTGGATGGTATTTGGGGATATTCAAGGCTTCAAAATTGTAATAGTCGGTCTCAACTTCCGGGCCTTCAGCAATATCAAACCCCAGCCGCATAAAAATGCCGCAGATCTCATCCAGCACCTGGGTAATGGGATGGAGCGACCCGCGCACCGCCGGACGCCCCGGAAGGGTGACATCAATACCGGAGGTGGCATCGCTGTCTGCCATTAAGTTGGCGTTTGCCGCTTTGATCGCGGTTTCCAGTTTGACCTTCAGCAGGTTGGCATTTTTCCCTGCGGCCGGGCGGTCTGCCTCAGGCAGGGCGGAGATATTCCTTAAAAATGCAGTGAGGACCCCTTTTCTGCCCAGGTAACGGATGGAGATCTCTTCCAGGGCCTCCTTGGAATCGGCTGCGCTGATCTGTTCCAGGGCTTCTTTTTCGATATCTGCAATATTGTTCTGCAACGTTCCCCCGATGGTTGGTCGTCTTCCGTTTAGTTCAGCTTGCCCGCCGCCTGGGATGCCAGCTGGGAGAATCCGGCAGGATCGCTCACAGCAAGCTCTGCCAACACTTTACGGTCCAGTTCACAGCCGGCCAGCTTCAGGCCGTGCATGAAACGGGAGTAGGACAGCCCATTCATGCGGGCGCCGGCATTAATCCTGACAATCCAAAGTTTTCTGAAATCTCTTTTCCTGGCCCGTCTGTCGCGGTAGGCGTACATTAACGCCTTATCCACCGCGTCCGCCGCGGTTCTATACAGTTTACTTCTACCGCCCCGAAATCCTTTTGCAAGCTTGAGCACCTTATTGCGGCGTCTTCTGGCTTTAAATCCTCTTTTTACTCTCATTTTTGGTCATCCTTTTTAAACTTCCGGCTTCCGAAGCCAATGACTGGCCCGTGACCGGGAATGATGTAAGTTCATTGTGCATCGCCGGGGCTGCTCACCGGCATACGCTTGAATGGGTCTTTTTTCTCCGGCAATCACCGGCACTATCCGTTGGGCAGCAGACGGCGGACTTCTTTCATATCCGACTTGTCAATGATCTGATCCTTACGGAACCCTCTTTTACGCTTGGTTGTCTTTTTTGTCAGAATATGACTGGCGTGGGATTTGCGGAATTTATATTTCCCGCTCCCGGTTTTTTTGAACCGTTTGGCAGCCGCCCGGCTCGTTTTGATTTTAGGCATAATACCCTCTCTTAAAGTGTTGCGTAACTAAAAACTAAAGGTGGTATACACTAAAAAGATATACCACCAACAATCGGCATCATGACGGAGCCGTTCACAGCACGACCCGCCTGAATGCTGTTTACCCCGAACCTGGGAATTATTTGGGACCAAGAAGCATGGTGATCACACGGCCTTCGAATTTGGGAAATTGTTCAACCTGTGCAAATTCCTGGGTCATCTCCACAACTTTTTCAAGCACGGCATTGGCTTGTTCCCTAAGCATTACCTCCCGGCCGCGGAACACCAGGGTAATTTTGACCTTGTCATTATTTTTGATAAACTTCTCGACATGGCGCACCTTGGTCGCAAGGTCATGGTCGTCGGTTTTTGGCCGCACCTTGATCTCTTTGATCTGCGTGCTTTTCTGTTTCCGCTTGGCCTCCTGCTTTTTCTTGGTCAGCTCGTACTTATACTTTCCATGATCCATTATCTTACAGACAGGTGGCTTGGCATCCGGGGAAACCTCCACCAGATCCATATTCTCATTTTCGGCAATACGCAATGCCTCTGCTATGGGCAATATTCCTACCTGTCCGCCGTCAGAACCAATCACCCGCACTTCGCTGGCTCCGATTCCCTTATTCACACGTGTCTGATCCTGTCTTCCTCGCTTAGATATTTTCCACCTCCTGCCGTGGCATAAAATAATTAATCATGAGCATTGCAAGCATAACCTTGAAATTATAAATCACTTGCTCTGAAAAAAGCAAGAAAATAATAATTTTATCTGATTTTCTGCTTTTGGGCCAAGGTATATGCTTCCAGCATACTGTTTCGCCAGTATAAGTTATCTTCTTTATTAAAAAAATTATAAAAAAGATCAAGACTTTTTTCTCGAAGCACGTGGGGAACCACCGTCATACAGGCTTTGCGGTACAATTCGGGCAGAGATGTGAGATCAACGCCGGTACCACCTCCCATGACATCTTCATATGCCTAAACAATGAAGGGTTCATATGAATCGTTTTGAGCCTTTTCAATCCCTGCGAACAATGGCAGTAAAGGTACACCCTTGTCTGTCATCAACAAACTCAATATGCTTCCACTCAGCAATTGCTCGCCGAATCCCTGACCCCAATCCCCGATAGGGAACAATTTTTTTTGCGGCAAATGATGCCAAAATAGGATTTCGAATATTTGAATTACCTGCTCTGATTTTTTCAATGGTTAAATTGTTTGAAAGATGACCTGGGCTGATAATCTCTATTCTGTTGTCAAAAATGAAAATTCTGGTGACGGCGCTGACAAAATAATCCCTGTGAATCAGCGCATTTACCAAAAGTTCTTCAAAAACAAGTTTTGGAATTTCTGGTTTTCCGATCGAATTGACATTTTGGTTATCTTGCACTTTTTTAAGATTTCTTAGTACAAATGCCAATGCATCAGTAAACACTTTTTGAAGGGGACCAAAAAAATCCTCACTGTCAATGTAAGTTGAGCTTGAGATCTCATTTCCCGGAAAGCATACGCCCTTTATAATAAATTGGGGTTTGATCCACTCTGGATGTTGCCCAAACAGCAATACCCCTGCAAGATTTAGCACCCCGTTTTCAGTCGCCAGATTCATATTTTGAAGTAAATTGGCCAACATTTCGGAATGCTCCGGCATATCGATACCATAGATGTCTTTAAGAAAATCCCTGAACCGTATCCGGTCAAGTTGATCTATGCCTGCTTTTGTGGGAACTTCATCCCCATGAAGAAGGTCTACACTTTGAAACAGCCTTCTAAGTTCCTCTTTGGAATTTATCCGCCGTTTATCTGCACCGGTTTTCAGCCAAATTACCCCATTTTTGTCAAAATAGGGCTTATCGATTCCTTTGGGTACTTTTACCAAGATGACAATACGGTTATCCGTTACCCGCACATTTTCCGAATAAACAGAAATCGGGCTTCGGACATGCTGGCTTGCGGTGTTGCTGATTAACTGGTTAATCCGTCCTATATCTTTCTGGTCTAAACCAGGGATCGAACCGTCATCTGCCACGCCAATGTAAATCGTTCCCCCATCGCTGTTGGCAAAAGCCGTTATCTCGGCAGCAAGGGCATCCGGATTTCTCACATCAACCTTGAACTGATTTTTACTGTCTTCTCCTTGGGAGATGAGATTTCTCAATGTTTCTATATCCATGGGATACTCCATGTTCATTGGGTGGGTTTCGCTTACCATAGATTCCCAAACATAACTATGGGGCCTAAGTTCCCCATTCTGGAAATCTCATAACGGCCACGGGCCGTCCTGGGTCTTACCGATACCCAGGCACAGCCCACAACAAAGATTGAAAGATCTGACCTACACAGACTTTCATATAAAAAACGAACAAAGGCGTCATAATAAAGTCAGAAATGACCAAAATTGACCGAAGCATACTTGCTTTTTTCCGCTAACTTTTGTATTTTATCGGATTCATTTAAATAATCAATAATGACTTCATGAACGTGTTAGAAAAAATAGACAAAGCGTCGCAGACCATAAGGGAACGCTTTCAGGGACGGGAAGCACATTTTCTATCAGAATATGCAACACCAAGCACTCTTGCAAGTCGGCGGCATCCCGAAGCGAATTCGTGTTCCATCCGAACCCCGTTTCAACTGGACAGAGACCGCATTGTCTACTCCAACGCGTTCAGGCGGCTTAAATATAAAACCCAGGTATTTTTATCTCCCCTTGGTGACCATTATCGTACCCGTTTGACCCATACCCTTGAAGTGTCTGAAATTGCTCGAAACATCGCCCGGGCCATGCGGTTTAACGAGGATCTGGCTGAAGCCATTGCCCTGGGCCATGATCTGGGGCATCCCCCGTTTGGCCATGGTGGAGAAACCGCATTGGTTGAGGTGCACTCAGCCCATTTCGCCCATGCGGCCCAAAGCCTTCGGGTGGTAGACCGCCTTGAAAACAGAGGGAAAGGACTGAACCTGACCCGGGAAGTCCGGGATGGTATACTCAAACACTCCAAAGGATTTGGCAACATTATTCCAGCCACCCCAGGAGAAACGGCCATCACCATGGAAGGCCGGATTGTCAGAATTGCAGACATCATTGCCTACCTCAACCACGACCTGGATGACGCCCTTAGAGGAAAAGTGATCCAAATATCGGATGTACCGCCAATCTGTATCAATAAGCTGGGCAGCACCCACTCCATGCGCGCTTCCACCATGATGGCAGAACTGGTCTATAACAGCGGTCCAAAAGAGGGCACATTTATTCTGGATATGGGAGAAGAGACCTTCCACGCCATGGGGATCTTGCGCAAATTTTTATATGCCAAGGTATATCGGTCACCTGCCGTCCACAATGAATTTGTCAAAGCGAAAAAGGTCATTTCGGGGCTTTACCACTATTTTGTAGACCACCCCGATGCATTGCAACATGAAATGGAAAAAATGGAGATGGCGCCCTGGGATGCCCAACATAAAACGTTGAAGCGGGCCGTATGCGACATGGTGGCGTCAATGACGGACAGGTATGCCCTTAAACTTTACTCCCGTTTGTTTTTTCCCAAGCCCCTGGTTTAAAAATACAATAGGACATCCGAACGCATATTAGCGCGTATAACCACATGGATACATATTTTAAACAATTGGAGCGGCTTTATCGCCATATGGATCACACCTGGAATCAGGTTGCGGCACAATATGGCTTCCAATGCAACGGGTGTCTGGACAATTGCTGTCTTTCGCTGTTTTTCCATCACACCCATATTGAACGCTCGTATCTTCACTATGGATTCAAGACATTGGCCAAGGGCCGGCAGCAGGCGATTCTAAAAAAAGCCGAACAGTACTATACCAGCACCTTTGGCCCTGATGGTGCGGCCGCCGGTGAATCCAAAAAGATCCCTTGTCCCCTGCTGGTGGACAACAGGTGCGGTCTCTATCGGTTTCGCCCCATGATTTGCCGAATGCACGGTCTTCCCCACGAGCTTCACAAGCCGGGCTTTGCGCCGCTGAAGGGGCCGGGATGCGAAGCTGGAAAATTTGAGGACGACGAATATATCCCCTTTGACCGCACCCCCTTTTACAGGGAGATGGCCGGCATAGAGATGGGATTCAGAACAAAAAACGGATTAAAAGGAAAAATAAAACAAACCATCGCAGAGATTCTTTTAACCGCAAGATAGTTTATCCAACAGATGCATTTACCCAAAAAATAGAATTTAGGAGGACAACATGTCACATGGCTTATACATTACTGCCACAGAAGCAGGCGCTGGGAAATCTGCCATTGCGCTGGGCGTAATGGAAATGCTGCTCCGACGCCTGGATTGCGTCGGATTTTTCAGACCCATTATCAGTACAGACCCCAAGGAGGCCTGGGATCTGGACATCGAATTGATGTGCGGACAGTTTAACCTGGACCAATCTTATGAAAAAATGTACGGCATTACCCAAGCCGAAGCGGAACAATTGCTGGCCATGGGTAAAAAAGAAGAGGTGCTGGAACGTATTATTGAAAAATACAATGAGGCCCGTAAAGACTGCGACTTTATCCTTTGCGAAGGCACTGATTTTGTATCCTCCTCCGGTAGCGTAGAGTTCGACATCAATGCCACCATCATTAAAAACCTGTCCTGCCCTGTACTGCTGGTGGGTGACGCCAATGGTAAATCCATGGAAGACGCCTCTCTGACCACAGGCATGACGCTGGACTCCCTGACGAGCAAAGGCTGTGATGTCATCGGCACCATCATCAACCGAGTCCGTCCAGGCGAAGAACAAGCCACCATGGATCACTTCAAGCAAAGCGGCATGTTCACTAATCAGCTGCTCTATATGGTGCCAGAAGAAGAGGTGCTGTCCAAACCCACCCTAAAGGAAGTGGCCGATGCCCTGGATGCCAAAGTGCTGTGCGGCCATAAACAGCTTTACCGCCATGCCCGGGAATCCATTGTCGCTGCCATGCAGCTGCGAAACCTGCTCAAACATATTTTCCACGGCACCCTGGTGATTACCCCGGGAGACCGGGCAGATGTTATTGTGGCCTGCATGGCCGCCCTGTCCTCTAACTCCATTGAAAATATTTCGGGCATCATTCTCACAGGCGGATTGAAACCGGAAGATCCGGTTTGGGATTTGATCCAGGGATTCTCCGGCATGGTCCCGCTGCTCAGTGTTGAGGGCGATACGTTCCAAACCGCCGTCAAGGTCGAAAAAATCAGATCGGATATTTCACCCTACGATGAACGAAAAATCACCCGGGCATTGGCATTGTTTGAGCAGCACATTAACATTGATAAACTGTTGAACAAAGTCATCAAAACCAGGTCCGCAACGGTCACGCCTAAAATGTTTGAATACCAGCTTTTGAGCAAAGCCCGAACATTTAAAAAACGTATTGTTCTGCCTGAAGGCACTGAGCCTCGCATTCTTCAGGCCGTTGAAACCCTGCTGCGCCGGGAAATTGTCGATATCACGCTTTTGGGTGACGAAGACAAAATCCGTTCAAAAATCAATGCATTGGGTCTGCGCATGGGCGAATTTGAAATTATTGATCCCCAACACTCCTCCCACTTAGAGGACTATGTCAACGAATATTACAATCTCAGAAAGCACAAGGGATTGACCTTGGAGAACGCCAGAGACCGGATTTGCGATGTCAATTATTTTGGCACGATGATGGTCCATAAAGGCCATGTAGATGGCATGGTATCCGGCTCGACGCACAGTACCGCAGCCACCATCATCCCCTCCTTTGAGATCATCAAAGCCAAGCAAAAAGGCACCCCTGTATCCAGCCTCTTTTTCATGTGTCTGTCCGACCGGGTGCTGGCCTATGGGGACTGCGCCATCAACCCGGATCCAGATGCCCGAGAATTGGCTGAAATTGCCATTACCTCTGCAGATACAGCCAAAGCCTTTGACATTGAACCCAGGGTGGCCATGCTCTCCTATTCCACCGGCACATCGGGGAAAGGCAAGGATGTGGATAAGGTCAGGGAAGCCACGGAGCGGGTTCGTGCAAAACGGCCGGACATTCTTATTGAAGGCCCCATCCAATATGATGCCGCTGTGGAGCCCAACGTGGCCAAAACCAAAATGCCCAACTCCTCTGTGGCCGGCAAAGCCACTGTGTTCATTTTCCCGGACCTCAATACCGGGAACAACACGTACAAGGCCGTACAGCGTTCTTCAGGTGCTGTGGCCATTGGTCCGGCACTTCAAGGACTAAACAAGCCGGTAAATGACCTGAGTCGGGGCTGCCTGGTTGCCGACATCATCAATACCGTGGCCATCACCGCCATTCAAGCCGCTGAAAAGGACTGGCAAAACACACCCCAGCCATTGAAACGCATTCAATAATTTGTGCTCAAACTGCGTCATACCGTTGCAGACCACTGCAACGGTATGATGCACCCTGCCATTGTTGTTTTTTGGTTGTTGTGGGCACGCCTCGAAGAAACACCAGAATCCACTATTGGGTATGGCTTTCATAAACGGCTTTATACCGCTCTTTTGTGAAATAGATAAACTCCTGTAGGACGGAGCTGAAATATTTATTTTTGTGCCAGATGGTATAAAAGGATCGGGTGAATTTAAAATCCTGAATTTTTAAGCGATACAGCTGATTGGCATTGAGTTCGTTCATCACAGAAATTCTTGATAAACAGGACACCGCACCCTTGTTTTGCAATACGGTTTTTACCGCTTCGGTATGCCCGACCTCAAGAAATGGTTTGAATCGTTTTTTATATTTTTTCATATAATACAGAAAGACTTCACGGGTGCCAGACCCTTCTTCCCTAAAAATCCAGCGCTTGGAAAGCAACTCTTCCATATTGTACTCTGCGTCGCGGACCAGATCAGGATCACCGGTGACCACATAAAGTTCATCCATACCCAGTACTTCCCGCTCGATTTCACTACTGTTGTAATCGGCCTCCACAAATCCAATATCCACCTCTCCGTCTTCTATGAGGTGAGCGATCTCTTCGGTGTTACCTGTAATTTTCTCCAGTTTCACCCCTTTGTACTGCTCCGCAAACTCATACATGATCTGGGGAAGGATGTAATTGGCAATGGAAGAGCTGGCACCCACCCGGATATCACCAAGCAGATCCTGATCCCGAAACATGGTTTCGCTTTCCCGAAGGCCAAGTACCAAAGGTTCCACCATTTGATGAAAAAAACGACCGTTTTCATTGACGACCAACCGCTTGTGGATTCTGTCAAATAGCTGTTTCCCAAGGGTTTCTTCAAGCGCCTTAATGGCCATGGAGACAGCAGACTGGGTCAGTCCCGCATCTTTAGCCACCTGACTGAGATGAGGGGTTTTAACCAGAGAAAGAAATAGTTCTAACTGCCTTAAAGTCACGCAATTGTCTCCTTTTCAGGGTGAATCAACGGCCCATACCATAGCACGACAACAAAAAGAGCCAAAACACTTTATTCAAAAAAATTGAATATACAATTCATTTTTTTTCAGATGCTATCGGTTAAACAATGCCATCAGGCATGGGCGGAACAGGCGCCCCACCCAAAACAAAGCCACCATCAAGACGAAGCACCGCCCCTGTCATAAATGTGATGTTCAGCACCTGTCGCCTTGAAATCGGCTTCCATGTCTTCAAAAGAATCTTCCCAGTCATGGCGGGTTAGAATTAATTTTGCCCCTTGCCGGGCCAGATCTATGCCAATCCCCTTGCCAATTCCCTTGACCGCGCCAAGAACCAGGGCCGTTTTCCCGTTAATATTCATCATTCGAACTCGATCTCCCGGCCAAAAAGTTGAAATTTCACCCACTGAATGCCAAAATCCAGCAGGGCCTCATCTGTTTCGAGCGTTTCCATGAACCCATCCGGCAGCATCATTTCATCCAGCAGGCCTTCGTTCATGATCTGATGCCTGAACGCATCAAGATCGTACAAGGTATCATAAAAAATAGTGGACTGATAGCCCTCCAACGGCCCCGGCATGATCTGGTTTTTCAGGCTGATCAAGGCCATGAGTTTGTCATTTTGCCGATTATGCTCAGCCACATCCTGGCCGGATAACCATTGGGCCACCGTCAGACCATCACCCGTTTGTTCACAGGCGTTGCCGTGCCCTTTACAATGATCCTCTTCAATCCGGGCATAGTACTCCCGAACCGCACCCGTGGTTCGGTCTTTTGCAATGGCCCGGGCCAGGGGATAAAGCCGGCAGGAACCCGGGCGGTCCGCATAAAGGGAACAGCCATCCGCCGTCACAAAGGGGCACGCATGATGGGTGGCCGGATTGGGCTTAAACTCCACCACGGGCAGCCCCGTACCGGGTCCCACATGCATGGACGTATATTCCCGCAAAAAATCACGGGAGTGCATTCCCTTCGCCTGCTTCATTCGTAATACATCATAGGGGGTCAGGGCCTGGTTCAGGTCCCTGCAGCACTCATTGAAGCAGGGATTGTCTGCCCCGCAATTAAATCCCATGGGATCATTGAGTCCCACGGGGATCAGTTCTTCGCTCATGTCACTCCTCATTCATACCTTATTATATAAGGGCATCCTAAACATATATCCTTTATCGAGCAGATTCACCCACAAACCGCCGATAAAATAGTCGGGGTAAATTACCAGGACGCCAAAAATTTTTCCAGATTTTTTTACTTGCACAGCATTCACAATATGTGGTATTTGGACAAAACAAATCCGCCACATATTGTCGCCCTAACCCCGCATAATTAAAAAACATCAATTAAATTGAATAGATTGATAAATTCTTTTTTTTAAATTTGCTTGACAAGCCCATTGGGAGGGTGCTATTCCCATACACCTAACGGATTGACGGCCAATTTTTTCTTGGGTGAAATCCATTCATCCGGTAAAAATGATCCAAAAATGGCCACGGGCTGACGGGGTCTTTCACTAAGATCGGCCCACGGCATCCCCCATGAAAGTGCCTGAAAAATGACATGGCGTTTTCATACAAAATTAAGCTGAACAGGTCGATCGAAGCGTTTCGAATCTGGCCAATACTGTAGATACACGATGTCGCACAACGGTTTTGTGCAATTTTGATTAACTTTACTTATGGAGGTATTTTAAATGCCATCTTTTGTTATCGCAGAAAAATGTGACGGTTGCAAAGGCGGAGATAAAACAGCATGTATGTATATCTGCCCCAATG
>PDWJ01001134.1_pt1 | contig 34183 bp, 32 predicted proteins | sample 1430881 | NCBI WGS metagenome assembly PDWJ01 (sample SAMN01162460, study PRJNA174530) | Oral metagenome, whole genome shotgun sequencing project. | biome: Marine environment; feature: Marine mammal; material: Swab sample of the gingival sulcus; isolation source: swab sample of gingival sulcus...
GCCCTTCCTTGCCTGCCTCCGTCCGATCCGAACCGCAGCGACGGAGCAGAAGCGGCTCGGATCAGACGGAGGCTCATCTATCGCTTATTCCAGGACTAGAGCTCACCACCGAGATGTCGCAGAGCTCAGGCCCGGAAGCTTAGTTTTTCGGCGCCCTCAGTTTCGATGAGCCGTGCCTTCCCCTCCTGCTTGCTCCCGACGCGCCCGCTCAGCCTTTCGAGTAAGCCCCGGCGTGCGATAGTGAGTTCCACCTCGCTATCGGCCGGCAACCAAGAGCCCAGCCAGTTGTCCCAATCCTTGGGGAGGACTCTCTCGCCGTTGATCGCCAGGATCTCGTCGTCGGGGCTCATGCCCATAGCTTCGCCAGAACCACCCGCAGCGACATGGGTCACAAAGAGTCGCCCCTCCTTGACCGCAGTCTGAATCCCAAAGTCGGCACGCAGCCTGCCCGCTGGCCCCTCAAAACGGAGTCCGAAGGGAGCAAGCCAGTCGTTAATAGGAGGATCCTCGCAAGCATCGATCAAGGCGCCGAAATCCTGAGCTAGATCGGAGCCCGCGAACTCGCAACAGAGCTTGCACACCAGCTCGCGAGATTGGCCCGGGCCATGGCGCTCGTAATCATCGAAGAGCCCACGCAGGACGTCGTCGAGACTATGCTGCCCTTTCGAGTGCCCCTGGATCAGGAGGTCTAGGCAGAGTGCGGCGACCGCGCCCTTGCTGTAGTAGGAGACCGTCGTGTTGCGGGTGTTCTCATCCGAGCGGTAGAGCTTGATCCATGCATCGAAGCTCGACTCGGCAATGCTCTGCACCTTTCGCCCCGGCACCTCTAGAACCGATTGGATCGTGTCGGCCAGGCGCTGGAGGAAGGTCTCGCGGGAATAGAGTCCCGCACGCAGGGGAATGATTTCCTGGTAGTAGCTAGTGAAGCCCTCACTGAGCCAAAGCCCGGAGCTGTAGTTCTCCTGCTCGTAGTCGAAGGAACGCAGGCCCAGCGGGCGAATGCGCTTGACGTTCCAAACGTGGAAGTGCTCGTGCGCAAGAAGGCTGATCAGTCGCGTTCGCTCTGGCTCGACACGATAGAAGCGCCGAGGCATGTGGATCACGGTTGAATTGGCGTGCTCAAGACCGCCGCTCCCACCCTCGTCTGCCAGCAGGAAGAACACGTAGCGCTGGTAGGGCAGCTTGCCGCCGAACAACTCGGCTGCCGTATCGCAAATCCGCTTCAGGTCCTCGGTGAGACGTTGATGCTCCTTTGCATCCACCCCGTCATGGACGACGAGGTGTGGCTTGCCTGCCGACTCGAAGCTCGTCTGCGCAGCTGTCCCTACCCAGAAGGGGCAGTCCAAGAGTTCGTCGAGTGTTTCCGCCCGCCAAACCCCGGCTTCACTCTCGAGCCCGCTGACGCAGCTCCAAGCACTCGGCGCAGCAACGGTGACCTCGAAGGGCCCGTCCCGCCGCTCAACCGGAAGCAGGTAGGTGCAGGCACCGTTCCAATAGGCACGCTTGGCATCCACGTGATTGGTGCGCACGGTCAGATCGCGGCAATAGACGCGATAACGCACAACGAGGGTGCCAGCCTCCTTCAGCTGGACGCTCCAGCGATTTTTGCTCGTCTTTTTTACGCTCAGGGGACGCCCCTGCTCGTCCTCGGCAAACACACGATCAATGTGCCGCTGGTATTCCCTGATCAGGTAGCTGCCCGGAGTCCAAACCGGCATGAACAGCTCGTGCGCTCCGATATCGAGCCCATCGCAGCGAAGCTCCAGCTCCAGCCAATGGGTCGAACGCGCTTCTAGCGAAACGTGGATCCGGGTAGGGGAAAGGTCCATCTGCTGCCTCCGACCACACACATGAATCGAATGATTTCAGGGCGAAACAGACTGCCGCCGGAGGCTCTGGATGGCCAGCCGGGAGTTTCCATTCGCGATTGAGTAGCGGATCCGCTTCATTCTGCGCTTCCTCGCTATCGCAGAGACCGGAGCCTCCTCCATGTTCGAGTGGATCACGTTGCCCGAAGCCTGGGTCGCGCTCGCGACCTTGACCGCCCTCGAGATCGTCCTCGGGATCGACAACATCATCTTCATCTCGATCCTCACCGGGCGCCTACCGCCGGAGCATCAGGAGAGGGCACGCAAGCTGGGGCTCCTGCTGGCCATGGGCATGCGCATCGTGCTGCTCTTCATGCTCAAGTGGGTCATGGGCCTCACCGCGGAGCTCTTCTGGGGTCTCTCCGGACGCGACCTGATTCTCATCGGCGGCGGCCTCTTCCTGCTGGCGAAGAGCACGATGGAGATCCATCACAAGCTCGAAGGGGACAGCGAATCTCAGAGCGCTGGGAAGGCCGCGAGCTTCAGCTCGGTTCTGGTGCAGATCGCGCTGCTCGACATGGTGTTCTCCCTCGACTCGGTGATCACCGCCGTAGGCATGGCCAAGCACTTGCCGGTCATGATCCTCGCGGTCGTGATCAGCATCATCGTGATGCTCATCGCCGTAAACGCGATTGCCGACTTCGTCGAGAAACACCCGACCTTCAAGATCCTCGCGTTGAGCTTCCTCTTGCTGATCGGATTCTCGCTGGTAGCCGAGGGCTTCAAGGTCCACATCAACAAAGGCTTCCTCTACTTCGCCATGGGCTTCTCGCTCTTCGTAGAGTTCCTCAACCTACGCTTCCGGAAGAAGCACAAGCCCGTGCATTTGCACGGGCCCAAGCCACCGGCCCCCGGCGAGTAGCAGCAGTACCGCCAAGGCGCTCGCCACCACCTCCAGGCTATTTGTTGCGGCATCCGCACGAACGGCCTTGGCAGTCGACGAAAAAGCGCTCAGAAGTCTCGGATGCCTTGGCCCCCATTTGCCGGCAACAGCCATCGAAGACCTTGACCTCGAAGCGAGAAGGGCTTTTGCAGCAGCTCTTCACCTCACAGCAGCCTCGGCATTCGAACACCGAGGACCCCACCGCGAAGGGAAGGGGCGCTTTGCCTGCACGGAGCTGAACGCCGCGCGCCGGGGCGTCAAGGAGCACACGCTGGGTCTGGGCGCAGGCACGAAAACGAAGCACGCTGCCCGGAGCCGCCTCGATCCGCCCACCACATCCGAGCTGCAAGCAACAACCGCCAGGTCCCGCCCTCAGCACCGTCCCCGGACGCAGCACCGGTCGCAGGGTAGGGCGCCAATCCTGACCAAACTGCTGAACACAGTCCCCGTCGATCGCCTGCACCAGGCCATAAACGGGCGCCGGCCCGCCCCGGGACATGGTGATCAGGGCGCCGATCGCAAGGAGAACAAAGAGGAGGCTGGCAACGCGCAGCCAGCGAGAGGGGCCTGGGCGAGCCGCAGCATTCGCATCGGGCGCAAGCCGATCGAGCTCGGCGCTCAAGGACTTTCGCAGGCGTGCGAGGGGAACGGAGGGAAGATCCGCCCGCAGCGCCGCGAACAGTGGCTCGAGATCGCCAGCCTCTTCGCGTGGGCTCAGATCTGTATTTTTGTCTCCCTGCATCGTGGCCCCCTCAACGCGGAGCTTGATCTATTGTCCGCGAGGACGAAGGTCTCGGCTCCAAGAGCTCGCGCAACAAGCGCAGCCCCTTGTGAATTCTCGTTCGCAACGCGCTCACACTGACTTGCTCCAAGTCCGCCAGGTCCTCGTAGGACCACTCGTCGAGAAAGCGCAGCACCAAAGTGCTCCGGTAGAGCTCAGGCAAGTCGGCCAGCGCCGCACGTAGCCGCTGAACATCTTCCCCCAACTCAAGCGCGGTTGAGGGGCAGGCTTGGGAATCAGCTTGCTCATGGATCCGCTTCTGCCCTTCCGCATCGAGAAGATGCGGCCGTCGGCGCTTGCTTCGATCGAAAGCAAGGTTTCGCGCAACCCGATAGAGCCAGGCCCGGAGGGCACCCGGATGCGGGAACTCCGCCTTGCTGGCACAGAGCCGCAAGAAACACTCCTGAGTCAGCGACTCCGCATCGCCATCATCCCCAGTCAAGCGACTCAGGTAGACATAGAGGCCCGCAGCATGTTCAGCGAAGCAGGACTCGATCCAGGCTCGGCGCTGCGCATCGGGCGAAAGCCCCATATCAACGGCTCATTGGCCAAGAACAAATGGGGGGGGAAGATTGGCGCGCCCGAGAGGATTCGAACCCCTGACCTTCCGCTCCGGAGGCGGACGCTCTATCCAGCTGAGCTACGGGCGCATATGAGCCGAGTCATTGAAGCGAGCCACTGCCCTGGGGCAAGACTGGATTCCTTGAATATGCCGGGCACCCCCCTTGTCTTCAGAAGAATATGTCGCGAGGATTTCCCCCCATTCGCTTGAGACTCTGTGTTTTGTTTCTTCTGTAACCCAGAAGCAAAAGCGGACTAGAGCAACTGAGGCTCCCGATGGTGGAGCCATCCCCCATTGCCGTTCCAGCCCAGCGTTTGGAGCCGTCACTTCAAGCATGTCTGACGTCAAGACCAAGCCCCACAGCCTGAGCCCCCTACTCCGCCTTGGAGTAGGAGTTGGCGTTGTGGGCCTTGCGCTTGGCACCTTGCTCGGCAGCAACCCGATGGAGCAAGAAGCCAAGAGCTACGCAGCGTCGGATTCCCCCGCCCATAAGGTGGCTCGGCAGGCCGGTAAACATTGGCAAACCAAGGCCCTTTGGGCCCATGCTGAGGAGTCCAGCTCCGGGCTTCTGGATAGCGATCAGGACCTTCTGCCGGACGAAGCCGAGTGGGTCCTGCTCAGCAATCCTAAGCGCGCCGACACGGACAATGATGGCGATGATGATTTCATTGAGGCCATCGAACACAGCTCGCCGATCTCCGGCCCGAGTTCCAAGCTGTCCCCGCGCGACGGGTTTCGGATCCTCATCAACACGACGAGTGCCCCTGCACCCATCGGCCGCTACTTCTGGATCCACCTGCTCTTCCGGCTACCCAGCGGCAAGGAGCAAGACATCCGTGGCACCGCCCTCCTCTTTGGCAACCGCCACCAGCAGCAGCTCGATCTATCGCCCCTGCTCGCAAGCCCCCTCGTTCGAGAGGTAAAGACTCGGCGCAGCAGCAAGCACGGCCTCCTCAAGCGCATCAGCATCCGCCTACCCGAACCCATCGGCTTCTCAACCTTGGCCCCCAGCTCCTTCCGGAGCTATACGCTCATCAAGAACAAGATCCACGCCTCAGGAGGCCCCATTCTCTTCCTCAATGGGGCCTACCACGTGCTGACGCATCTGTCGAAACGCAAAATCGTGCTTCAGTCCTCGGGCCAAACTGAGCTGTCCAACCCCTTCTGGTCAGCACAAAAGGCTTGTGTGCTCAAGGTCGAGACCCACGCGTATAGCAAGCTTGGGATTCTGTGCGAAATCGTGAAAGCGGACTGCGTGACCGCGCAGGTCCCCTCCTGCACCAGCGCCTGCAAGGGCAGCGTCGGACTCCTCTTCACCTTCCCCGACGCCCTGTCCCTGATTCTTGGCGGTTGAGTCCGCCCGCTTGTTCTAGGGCAGCGACTCACCGATGATCCGCAGCTGTGGAGGATCTTGATCGCGAACTAGTGCTGCTTTGCCAACAGAGTGCGGGCGACGCCTACGAGGCGGCGTTCGCAGAACTCTACAGGCGGCACAAAGACACGGTCTATGCCATCGCCTACCGGGTTTGCGGTGATCGGGCCGAGGCGCTGGATGCAGCTCAGGAGACCTTCCTCATCCTCTACAAGAAGCTGCGCAGCTTCCAATTTGAGTCAAAATTCACGAGCTGGCTCTACCGCTTGGTCGTAAACGCCACGATCGACCACCTGCGGCGAACAAAAAAACACCGGGCCGGAGCCTTCTTCTCCCTGGAGCGATTGGGGGGGGACCCCAGCATTCGGCCAGACGAGGCACTAGGGCTTGAAGAAGAAAGCTACGACCAACCCGATCAGCGGGCCGAACGGACGGAGAACCGCGATCGCGTCCTCGATGCCATAGCAAAAATCTCCCCTAAACTGAGGATTGTCACGGTCTTACGATATCAGCAACAACTCAGCTACGACGAGATCGCCGAGACCCTTGAAGTTTCCATCGGAACCGTCAAGTCGAGACTCTCTCGTGCCCATCTAGCCCTTGCTGAGCTGCTGCGCCGGGAAGATCCAGAGCCTGAACAGTAATCCAGAGCTGATCCCTCTTCGCTCCCGCCAACTGACCCATGACAGGTTGGGTTTTTCGCCAGCCTGCTAGGGAACGAATTCTCTTCAAGCTCCGTCTGAGCAGCAATAGAAGCGCTAGCTGGAAAGCTCGCAAGCCGGGTTCGGCGCGAAGCAGCATGAGCTTCGATTGCTCTTTTTCTGCATGGATCACAAGCTGTTTCCAGGCGCGCTGCCTCTTTCTAGTGCCCTGGCCAAGCTCTGATCCTGGCAAAACGCTGGCTCAGGCAATGTGGCAGCAAGCGCGCTAGCTCTTTCGTTTTCTTGCGCTTTCTCCCCGCAGTCTCTCTCAACAGCTGCTGCCCGCAGTACCTATTCGACGCAGTACCTATTCGACCTACCCACTCATCTCCTATCTACTCTTCTCGGATTCACCGCTTAGAGCATTTCTGATCGCCAATGAGTTCTTCACCGACTCCCTCCGAACGCTTCGACGAGATCGAAGCTCTGCTGCGACCCCAGGAGGGGGATCGTGGTCCGGGGTGCGTCGAGTTTCGACGAGAACTCGCCGACCGTTTACCACTAGACGGCCTGAGCCCTAAACAGCAGGATCATGCTGCAAGCTGTGAAAGCTGCGCTGAGTTCGCCAGCTCCTGGCAAGCTACACCAAAGCTGCTCGGGGACGCACTCAGCAACGAAGGCATAGCATCCTCGCCACTACCGGCAGGGTTTGAGTCCTTGCCCTGGCTGCAGGAGCCAGAACTCCTAGCCAAACGTACTCTGGTTCCCAGCAACCTTGAGCAGCAAGTCGAAGCCGCCTTAAGCAAGCACGGTTCGACCAAGGGCGATAAAGCCGAGCAGGAAGCGCTTGGCCTCTTGGCTCCGTCCGAGCTGGACACCCGAGTCGAAGCGCTTACTCGCAGCGCAGTAGGACGAGAGCCAGCCCCAGTGCTCAGCTTTAGCTGGCGAGCGACTGCAGCTGCCGCCGTCCTCCTGCTCAGCACGGTTCTTGTCTGGCAGCAGCAAAAGGCCAGCGAGATCGAGATCGAAGTCGTGCTCGTTGAGAAACCTTTCGACCTTCGTTTCGACAGCAATGCGAGCCCAAGGCCAGGGACAACACCGGACAGCGGCCAGGGATTTGAGCGTGGACACAGGAATGGCGAGGAGGAGGACGAGTGAAGCGCCCCCTCCTAAGAAACCTGCTCTTGTCTCGCCGCACCGGGTTGGGCCTCGCATGCCTTTGCCTGGCTAGCTTGCTCGGGCCATTCCTGACCCAGCAAGGCTTTGGGAGCCCTTTGGAGCTACAAGCTCAATCCAGCAGCCACAGGAGTACCCACCTCTTCGACCGCCTAGTGGCAAGCCAGGGTAAGGTTGGACGCATTGGGCGCCGACTTTCTATGTGGGTAGAGAATCTCAACGTTGCCGGCACCAGCTCCGAAGCGGCCCTTCGATTTGTCAGGGTCACCGAGGACGTCTTCGTACGGCCCCAAAGCAAGACTCAGCCCGAGCGTTTCGCCGTGCGGGTCCTAGGTATTGAAAGCGAGGCACTCGGAGATCAGCAGAGAGCCATGCGCAAAGCGCAGCTCCAAGCCATTGAAGGTTTCGCTCATCACTACGGCGGCTTTCAGATCCGCAACCTTGAGCAGGCAAAGAAAAACTACCGGGTATTGAGCCACCCACAGCCGGTACTGCGCCTGGGTCGAGCCTTGTTCGTCTATGACGTGCTCCCCAACCAGCAAGGAAAATCGTCCTACCGGCTACTCGTCGACTCAAAACTCAACACTGTCGTCGATGAGATGGAACTCGCCCCAAACGGCGTCCTTGTCCGCGCACGGTTCTACCTGACCCTCCAGCTCGGCAAGCAACTGACCTACCCCAAGAATGTCGATTGGTGGAAGCCCTGGAACCAAGTGGTGGACCATTCAAACCTGAAGGCCGCCGAACAGGCCTCTGGTTTTAAAGCCCAGCTCCCTAAGAGCGGAGTGGAAGGCTACCGCATTTTCAGCCATCGAAGTGCCCGGCACAGCGTTTCTGGCCAGCACTACCTCATTCTCGGCTTTACCGATGGGATCGACTACCGATTCCTACTTGAGTCGAAGATGAATCCCTCTAGCTTCGAAGCCCAAACAGGCCTCGTCGCCAACGAGGCACATCAGCGAGTCTTCTATTGCCAACTCGGTCCGGCGCCACAGTATTTCACCTACGTCAAAGGTAAGGCGCTCATTCTGGTCGGCCACTTTTATCCGACCACCACCGAGAACGGGACGCAGCCCAGCATACCTAAGCTGCCTGACATGCTCCGATCGCTGCTTCAGCCCTAACTCTGGGATTGGCTTCAGGCGCTTGCAGGAAGCAGGTTGCAGGACCTTCAACAGACCTCGGACGTACGTGACGGCCAGAGGTCGTTATTTTGCCTTCTTGCCGGTGCCTGCAGACTACGATCCCTTGCATCGATCATCGCCGTTTTCCCCGCAAAGCGAATCAGACCTAGAGGGGCAAAACTGAAGTCGCGCGTGAAAGATGCTGTGAATCAGGCACCTTCCACGCGCGACTTCGATTCGCTCTGCTTTCGCAAGCTAATCGACTCAGCGATACACCAACTCGGTCACCAAGCTGATTCCGTAGTCGCGAAGGCCATAACGGGCCTTCGCGAGGTTGCCCACCCCATAGAGGAAGCTCGCCTCAAGCCCTGAGCCAGCAGGAAGACTCTTGCCGTTTTGAAACTCAATACCATTGGACAAGGCGAAGGGAAAAGCCGCATTGACCCGGCTATCCGCGACAACGAACTGTGCATACCAGGTCAGGGAAGCAAAGTTAGGCACCGCTGGGATCGGGAATTGGATTTTGGCACTACCGTTACTGAAGCTCTGAACAGGCAATGCAATTTCTCCGCTGCAGTAGATCGAGCAGCCGGGGAGCCCCGCTTTTGCAAGAGAGTAGGGCAGCGTTAGCGAGGCCCAAGTCTTCTTGCTCACACCGATCAAGCCCAGCACTACCGTCTGCTTCTGTGGGCCACCTAGCAGCAGTAGCTGCACGGGATCTCCGCCTGGGTAACTTGGAATACCGTAGGCGCGATTTGAACCTTTTGGACAAGAACTACCAAAGGCCACAGCTTTCCCTTTATCGGCCTTGCTCCGCACCGCATCGACATAATAAATATGAGACCGGTTCCTGTTTTCGTAGACGTAGTGGTCGATAGCCAGTCCGCCGCCGACATAACTCAGCGGCGAGTCAAACTTGAAGCGCAGTGAAAACGACGGAAGACCCGAACTCGATGCCTGGAGCTTGGGAAAGCTTACCTTCTTAGCTCTAAATACGATTTTGAGGGTGTCCGGTTTGTTACCCCTACCTCCAGCACCGTTTCCGGGACCGAGAAAGGCATTATCTTCACTGAAGATGCTGGTCTTTAGCAGGTTTCCTGCCCGAATCTGCCAGACTGGTGTCGTAGACCGAGACATCGCCTGTGATGGGATCGACCGCCCATCGCGCCGGTAGGCAATCTCGATCAGGCTTGCGCCACGCGGAAGCTGACCCTGGAGCATCGAAAAGCCAAAGTACTGACTCAACCGGCAACGATCGAAAGCAAAGGGACGGCCCTCTACGGCGTTTCCTTCCTGGGTCTTATATCCCTTTGGTAGCACAGTGGAACTCTGCGCTGGGAGCAGTGGCTGAACACCGAGCAAGACGGCAATGGCTAGGAAAAACGGGCGGCGAGTCGGCATGGCACGGAATCCAAAGCAGAGAAGAAACAGAGGAACGAGAACTATGCCAGCAGCCCCGCATCTGCAACAGGAGATCTGATGTCGCAAGCTGGCAACATAGGCGCTGACTTGCCGACAGGAGCCCCCGAACCTAGAGTGTTTCAGCCAAAACGCCCGCCCCCAGACCCCACGGCGATACCGTAGGCAGCACCGGAAGAGATACATGAGCGACCACCAGCCTGACCTCGGGAACAAAGAGATTCCTGGCTTCACTGCCGAAGAGCGCCAAACCAAGATCGGCCTCGCCGAGCAGCTCCGTGGCGGCGTCATCATGGACGTCACAACACCAGAGCAAGCGAAGATCGCCGAGGACGCTGGCGCCTGTGCCGTAATGGCTCTCGAGCGCGTACCTTCGGATATCCGCAAGCAAGGCGGAGTCGCCCGCATGTCTGCGGTCGAGATGATCCAGGGCATCCAGGATTGCGTCAGCATCCCTGTGATGGCGAAGGTCCGCATCGGTCACTTCGTCGAAGCGCAGATCCTGCAAGCACTTGAGGTCGACTTCATCGACGAGAGTGAAGTCCTGACCATGGCAGACGAGGAAAACCACATCTGGAAGCGCGACTTCCAGGTGCCCTTTGTTTGCGGCTGCCGCAACCTCGGGGAGGCCCTGCGCCGGGTCCACGAAGGTGCAGCGATGATCCGGACCAAGGGCGAGGCCGGAACCGGAAACATCGTCGAAGCCGTCCGCCACATGCGCTCTCTCATCAGCGGCATGCGTGAAATCCAGGGCCTCGACCAGTCCGCCCTTGAGCTCAAGGCACAGGAACACCGCGTTCCCCTCGAACTTGTGACCTGGGTCTCCGAGCACGGCCGACTGCCAGTACCCAACTTCAGTGCCGGTGGTGTTGCCACCCCAGCCGATGCTGCCCTCATGATGCAGCTAGGCGCAGAGACCGTCTTCGTCGGCTCCGGCATCTTCAAATCCACCAACCCACCGCAGTTCGCAAAGGCCATCGTCCAAGCCGTCACGCATTTCGAGGATCCGATGAGCCTGATCGAGGCTTCGAAGAATCTGGGCGAAGCGATGCCTGGCCTCGAAATGGCGGAGATACCCGAAGACGAGCGGCTCGCCCCGCGCGGCGTCTAAGCAATCGCAACGGCGCTATTTTGATCGGCATCCTCGCCCTCCAGGGCGACTACCCCAGTCACGAAAGCTACCTGCAACGTGTCGGTAGAGCGACGCGTCAGGTACGCACGGCTGGGCAACTTGAGGGACTCGACGCACTCGTGCTCCCAGGCGGAGAGAGCACCACGATGCTCAAACTCCTGGAGCGTGGTGCTCTTGAGCAAGCTCTGGTCGAATCGCTGCAGTCCGGCATCCCCGTCTTCGCAAGCTGTGCCGGGATGATCCTCCTCGCTCGTGAAGTCAGCATGCCGGAGCAGCGGAGCCTTGGGATCCTCGATTGTCACGTCCAACGCAACGGCTACGGCCGCCAGATCCACTCTGGCGTCTTCGAGCTAGGCGGCGAAAACGGATTCCCCAACTCGAGCGGTATCTTCATCCGCGCACCGCGTGTGCTCCGAGTGGGTCCAAACTGCAGGGTGCTTGCCCGGCGAGGATCTGACCCCGTTCTGCTTGAGCAGGGCCCCATCCTCGCCGCCTCCTTCCACCCCGAACTAGGTGATGAAAGGCACCCGGCCCTGGATCTATTCCTCGAACGAATCGACAGCAAGGCCTCCTAGTCCGCTGTCCCGGCAGTTCATCATTCGAACTCCCAGCACTCGAACTCACACTCTCTTCACTCCTACTCACCACCGCTTCATAGCCAATCGCAGCACCAAGCCTCCTCGGCAGATGAGCATCGAAGCTAAGCGATCTCAGTCCGGTGCAGCCTAGCCTGCACCGGCATCCCAGTGGCGGCCGCGCTTGCAGCCCCTAAAGCACCGAATACACTCCTGCTCGACACGGACCAAAACGAAACCATGACCCTAGTCTTCGACCCCTCTCAGGCCCGTGCTCGGCTGCTTGAGCTCGTTCGCGAGCGCGCCTATCGCGATGGCCTCGACATCACTCTCGCTTCAGGCAAGAAGTCGAGCTTCTACGTCAACGGCAAGAAAATCACGCTCCACCCAGAAGGACTGTGGCTCTTTGCCCGGCTCCTTCTTGAGGAACTACGCAAGAAGCCCGAGATCACCGCGATAGGTGGGCTCACTCTTGGAGCTGATCCGATCGCCGCCGCCGTCTGCGCTCTGTCCTGGCAAGAGGGTCAACCGATCGAGGCATTTCTCGTCCGCAAGGAGGCCAAGGGACATGGCACGGGTAGCCGCATCGAGGGCGAGTTGAGCAAAGGGCAGAAGGTGGCCATCGTCGAAGACACGGTCACTACCGGCGGCAGTAGCCGAAAGGCTATCGAGGCTGTCCGCGAGGTCGGAGCCGACCCGGTCTTGGTTTTTGCCCTGGTCGACCGCGAAGACGAGGATGCAGCCCCGTTTCGTGAGGAGTTCGACCTACACTCAGTTTTCACACTCAGCGACCTGCGAGGAGAATCCCAATGACTGATCGCGATGAAAAGCCCTGCAAAGAACTCGGCAAAGCGCTCGGCAAACTGACTAGCGGCGTCCACCTGGCGTCCTGCGGCCGAGGCGACGCTAGCCTTCCCTTTATCGCCTCCTGGGTACAGCAGGCCGCCTTTGATCCACCCAGCTTGACGATTGCGATTCAAGAAGACCGGCGCGCCTTAGAGGTTCTTGGCGCCGAGGAGGGCATCTTCTGTCTCTCCATCCTCCCCGAAGGCGGCCACCACCTGATGAAGCCATTCTTCGGCGAACCAGACCCTGAAAACCCCTTCGGCGGCCTGGAGACCTGCACCGACCCCTTTGGCGCTCTCTATCTCAAAGAATCGCTCGCCTGGCTTAGCTGCCGCGAAACGGGCCGACTTCAGGTTGCCGACCACATCGTGATCGCTGCAGAAATCCGCGCTGGCGCCTTGCTCCAAGAGGATGGCGCACCGATGGTACATATTCGCAAATCGGGTTATACATACTGAGCACATCTCCGATGACGGCCGTGACTCCAAACACGCAGTCCTCCAGCCAATCATTTCCCGATTCGCTGCCATGGACCTTTGTTGCTCGCGTCGAGCCATGGGCCTTCCTGGTCGCGATCCTTGGCATCCTCTTCGCACCACCAAAGGGTGTGTTTTGGTTCCTACTGATCGCCGTCGCTCTGCTTCGCACCCTGAGACTGTGGCGGGAGAAATGGCAAGCCTATCGCCCGGATACGGCGGCCCAATTCCTTCACGCGCTCATCACGGTACCGATCCTCATCCTGCTCTACTTCGGACTCGCTCGAGTCTGGCCAAGCATCGTCTACCAGCATCCTCAACAGATGCAGGTAGAACGCTTCACCCTTGCACCTCAATTCCAAATGGTCTCAGAAGGTAGCCATGCCTTCCTGGCAGAGCTGCGAGTCACCCGCGATCCGAAGGTCGCTCGATCCTTCCGCATCACCGGATCACGGCTCGATCCGAGTGGAATGGTGCTTGGACAGTTCTCCGGCTACCTGCGTGAACGAGGCATGTCCGCGAGCAAGCGCCAAAACTGGCACTCAATGGTGAAGCTTGACGAACTCCGAGGGAGCTTTCTCCCCGAAATGCTCGGACGCAGTATGGACCAGCGTTACCGCGCACAGCTTGGCTTCAACGAGAAAGGCCAACTGCTACAGCTACAGATTCTCCGCGAAGGCCGCACGATCTACTCGGCACGACTGAACCCTGTCCACTAAACCCCATACCGCGCACCCATCTCCGGAGCCCTGCTATGGGTAGTTCAGGGTGCATGGGAAGAACCAAGCACCCTCTCGATCTCAAGGGACAGCCGGCCTGGCGGCACGTATTTCAAACCGGGCTCGAAGCCCGATCTCAAATGAAATCCAACGAGGCAATCATGGCTCCCAAGCTTCTTCGCCCCACTCTTCTCACTCTTGCCCTCCTAGCCTTGAGTGCTTGTAGCGGTCTCGGAGCTTCGATCCAAGGCGGCTACGGCATCTTCCAGATGGATGGAGATATTGCCTTAGGCCCAAGTGTCGGAAATGTCGCCCTCGATACGATCAAGACCGACATCCAAAAAGGCTTAGGCCTCGATGAAGAAGTCGGAACCCCATACGCGCGTGCCGACCTCGAACTCGCTGTTGCCCGCATCTCAGCTTCTGGCTTCACCCACAACCAAGAGGGCGAAGGGCGCCTCACAGTCGACTTCGGGGATATCACCCTTGGCACCGATGTGAACACCGAAATCACCATGAACGCGGCGAAAGCTAGTGTCATCTTTGACATGATCAATATCGGCGTGCTTCGTATCGGCCCCGGCCTTGGCGCAAGCTACTTCGATATCGACATGAATGTCAGGTCGCTGGTTCGCAATGAAGATGTCGAGATTCAAGCTCCCGTCCCCATGATCTTCCTTCAGGCCGAAGTCGGAATCGGCGGCTTCAGCGCCCTCGTCGAGGCAGGCGGCATCTACTACGAGGCTCCTGAAGCTGAAGGTATCTTCTTCGATATCGAGGCGATGGCTCGCTTGAACTTGCACGAAAACATCCATCTCTTCGGAGGTGCGCGCTGGCTCCAAATCGACGGCAAAGGCGACGTCGATGGTCATGACTTTGAGATCGATCTCGGCCTGCGGGGCCTGATGGTCGGCATTGGTTTCGACGTTTGAAAACAGCGCCAACTCAAAGCCTGCCGCTAAGGCAGGGAGAACAGGGTAAGCTTTGGGTGTGAAGCCGCCCTTCTCCCAAATCCCATTTGTCCTCCATTCGCTCGCTGGGCTCCTCCTCGCAGGAAGCCTTTGCGCTCAGAGCATCGTTCACACCGACCTTTCGGTGACGAACCCCAAGAGCTACGGGTCTCGGATACTCAAGGCCCGGCTTTTTTACCCAACAAAGGGCAGCGGCAACCCAGCCCCCATTGATCTCACCCGGGGTCCTCGTCCAGTGGTCGTTTTCCTTGCCGGCTATAGCTTCACGGGACGCGACTACGCTCACTTGGGCCGGGCGATAGCGAGTCGTGGCTACCTTGCGCTAATGAACGAGACCGGCTCCCACAATGGTTTCCTCTTGGGCGAGGACGGTAAGGCATGGGTCCAGGCCCTTAAGCTGGAGATTCAACGCCCAGGTTCCTTGCTCCAAGGTGCGGTTGACGTTCAGCGGATAGCGATTCTCGGTCACTCCATGGGAGCGGCCAATGTTTACCGCATCCTCGCCGAGCAACCTGGGTACCGCGTAGGCGCCAGCATTGCCCCCTTGATCGTCCCCTCAACCTATCCGCCCAAGATCACCAAACCCCTTGCTGTCATTGCCGGCGCTGGCGATCAAACCACCCCATGGCAGACACACGCAAAGCCATCTTGGGACGCCATCAGTCGTTTCCGGGGGACAAAGCTCTTCTACCTTCTTGACAGCAAGGCGAACCATATGAATCTCGCCTTCGCTGGCTTTCCTGGCGCAACGGCGATAGATCAAGCGATCTATAATCGATCTGTCGACGTTAGCCTTTCCTTTATCGAGCATTATCTAGACGGTTCTAGCGGGTCTTTTGATCATTGCATGGGAAAAGAAGCCCGCAGCGACCCCCATCTCCAGCTGTTATCGACATCGGTCATGGACCCAGTTCTCTTCGAAGCTGGGCAACTACGATTGGGTCATGCACACGAGATCGTCACGATCGGAGAGCCTGGGTACTCGGTTCAGCTTCTCGCAGCCACCAGCGGCCAAGTACCGACACCATTTGGCACCTTCCTACTCGACCCGACAACCACAATGGTACTGCAAGCCGTGCCGACCTTGAGCAACGGTTTGTCCCGCTTTGCTTGGACGATACCTAAGAAAACACAGTTCGCCGGCATCACCCTACATCTCCAAGGGCTCTGCTCGATTCGTGGTAACGCATTCGCCTTCACGAACGCGCTCCACCTAACGATTAAGCCTTAACTTCGTGTGCTTACGACTCGCAGATATTTATCTGCAAGTCGTAAGCACAGTAGAAAGGGCCTTGCGAGCTTGGTTTCCGGTCATGTAGCTAACGAAGCGCAATACCTCAACCGGCGCATCTTTCCTTACGACAAGGCTGCAACGAACCCTCAACGGGTATTTGTGTGTGCGCACCATGTGCTCACTCGGGTAAACCCCATTGATCATCAACAATCGTTGATCAGAGTTTGGTACCACGCTCTTTAGCGGCATGATCGCTACACCATTGGGTTTCCGGCTGAGCACGACTTGCATCACCTCCTCATTGGTGAAGCGCCGGACCGAGGGTGCGCAGCGCCGCCCCGGGAAGCAGCCCTCGATCATCGTCTTCCAAAGCGGGTCATCGTCTTCCAGAACCAGACATTCGATGGCGCGAGGCGAAGCCCCCAGCTGATCCCAGTGTGTCAGCTCTCCATGGAGCATGTCAGCGAGCTGTTCTTGCTGGATACTCCAGACCGGATGACCTTTGCTCACCACAGCAACGAAGACCAGTTCACCGAGAGGATGCTCAACAAGTCCTCGTCGACGATCACGATGACGGAGCGGAACCGTGCAGATTGCAGCTTCCAATTCAGCATGGATAAGCCCGAGCAAGGACTCCTCGTGATTCATCATCTGCAAGTCGATCTGGTGCTTGGGCAACTGCTTGTCCAGCGTTTCCCCTAGGATCTGTGCACTCAGATGCATACCAAAACTGTCGCTTGCTAGCCGCAGCAGGTACCGAGAGGATCCATGCTCGGCTCTCTCGGTTTCGGGCGGCTTGACGACAACTCGAGCCGGTACTGCAGGCACGAACTCTTCGGCCGCTACCGGTGCCAGAATCGGAGCATCCCCTAGCTCCGGATACTGTGGAGCACAGCCAAGAGACAGTGCAGCAAAGATGCCTAAAACGACGGCAAACGTTGTGAATCTCAGCAGCCAATTCACGATCTTTCCCCCCGATCTGTCGTGCGTATCGACAGTGGTCGCAGGGGGGTAGAGCTAGAACGTTGTGAATTGCAGCAGTCCGGAGGGCCGTGACGTCCAAAATCCCCTCAGAACGAAGAATGCTCTCCACCGACTTGCTGGGCAGAAATTTGTGGTAAGGGGAGTTCTGCGACAACCCGAATCGAAACCCTATCCCTGATCCGGGATCATTGCAGGGTGCAGGAAAGCGCTTGCACCAACAAAATCGGGTGGGGCCTCGCAAGAAGAACTCGCAAGACCCCACCCGATTTCCACTACTGAGTGTTGCTCAGTGGGCGCTCTCAGTAGAGCCTGTCGATCGATACGACTCGCAGTCGACGCTGACCCGTTGGCAGTTCAACGGTGCTCTCTTCACCGCTAGCCAAACCAAGCAAGGCAGCAGCCAAGGGTGCCTTGTAACTGATGATGTCATCGCCAAAACGCGCGTCCCATGGTCCCAGGATCCTGTAGGACTCGCTTTGGTCGCTATCCAAATCTGTGACGGTGACCCGAGTGCCTGGAGCAACGATACCATCGGGAATATCGACCTCGTTCAGATCCTTTGCGCGCTTTAAGCGCTCCTCCATCTCGGTGGCCTGACCGGTAAGGTTGCGTTGGTCTTCGAGAGCTGCGTCGTACTCGGCATTCTCCGAGAGGTCACCTTGTGACGCAGCTGCACCGATGGCCTTGGAGTTGGCAGGGATCCTTACGTCGCGCAGCTCCAGGAATTCCTCACGGAAGGCCTCAAGCCCTTCCTTCGACGAGTAGATTATCGACTCGTCCTCCCAGAACTCCTGCTCCTTAGTCTCGAAGAGGAACGGGAAGCGCTCAAGGGCGATCCGCTCCACAGCTTCTTGAACCTTTGCCGGGTAGTCCTCGGTTGCGTGCATACCGATATGCAGCGCTGAGCTAACAGTCTTCTCATCAGCTTCCTGGATCAGTTTGGACAGAATGCCCTTCTTACCGATCAACAGGGTCACGATCCGGTTCTTGAGCTTGAGATTGCTTGCCGTGGCAAAGCGGCTGTCTGTGACATGCCGCAGAACGTGCAAGATCACGCGGATCACAACATTGGGGTCAACACGAGATCCTGCCTCCCTGAAGGCCCCATCTGCATAGGCCTTTGTCATCAGGAAGAGCAAGAAAGGGTGCTTAGCCGGGAAAGGTGCGACCTTGGAATAAACGTCGATCAAAGCTTCGAGCGAAGCATCTGCCCGAAAGCGCTCGAGCAGGCCTTCGAGGCCCTCTTCAGGCAGCCCCTTGAGATGAGGTGCAATCCACTCAAACCAACTATCACCAAGAACGAGAGGGATTTGCGAGACCGCAAACTTCCGCAGGTCAGGATCACGAATCTCGAAAAGGCGATGGATATCAAGGCTCTTGGGGTTCTCGGGATCGAAGTGCAGGAAGCGCTTCAGTACCGGATAGGCCTTATCCTGCTCGACCTGGCCGAGCTCGTAGAGAAAGACAAGTGCCTCGACCGTGTCACTCGTCGGGTCCGCGGCAAGGGCCTGAGCCTCAAGGCACTGCCGGGCATATTCGCAGACCTCATTCCGGTCTGTCTCGCGCGTCGCTCGCTGCAGATAGGCGCGAATTTCGAGGATGGCCTTGTGCGTCTCCCTCTCGTGTCGAAGCCGTTCCTTGAGTTCCTCAAGCAGGGAAAGGGCACGCTTTCGTAAAACGAAAACGGGCCTGGCACTGCTGCCTGAGACCTCGACCATCGGATCTTCGACAGCGGCTCCTTTGGCCTTCTTCCACCAGGTGGTCCAGGACTTGGCTGGAATGATTTCCCCATGCAGGAAATCCTTCATCTGGGTCGAAGTCGCCTTGTTACGGAAAAGCCGCAGACTCCGGCGAATAACCTCCGCCGGATCATCTTTCGCGAACTGCCACAAGCCTTCAGCATCACGCAACTTCATCGTACGCAAATCCCAATCAGGCAGGGGGGTAAGCGTGTCGAGTGCCGAGGTCCAAGGTAGCTCTCGGCTGGGGCCCTTAGCGAAATCGATCGTAAGCTCTTCGGTCTCGTTATCGATTTCCTCAACGACGCCTTCGCCCCAGCCAGAACGATGCAGAACGACCCTGCCGGGGACGTAGCCAAGAGCCTCTCGGAATTTGACGAAAGAAGCCCATCGCGGCGAGTCGACATCGAAATCGCTCATGCGGCAGATAAAGCCGAACCACGACTCCTTGCCGTAGCGCTCCTGAACCCAAGCGCCTAGCTCATTCCTGAGGCCGCTAATCTGTTTGAGTCCCAGATCGGCAAGCTTCTCGTAGAGGCTCAGAACTTCGGTCGCCCGATCCTGGGCGGTCAGGGCGTCAGCAAGAGAATTGGCAAGGGCGTCAGCGCGCTCGGGTTGTTTCGCTTCAACCAGAACTTCGAGCGTAGGCAAGTACAGCTCGAGGCTCCCTGCTTCGCGAATCGACTCAAGCCAGACTTGCTCACAGGCTTCGAAGTCGCCGCTGCGTGCCAGGTCTGTCAGGTTGGGCGTGGTCTCGGTCATCGGAGAAGCTTTGCTACTTGTGGAAGGTCAGGTGGTGATCCGTGACTTGTCGAAGAGCGTCCACTCCGACAGAAATCACCTGAAGGGACAGAGCCGGCAGGAACGCCGACCAAGGAGCCAATGCGAGCACTGGCTTAAAAGAGCGCGAGCCTCAGTCGGCGATGCGGCCGATGAGGCTCTCGATCTCGGAGGGAAGGATTCCCTCGTCGTAGACGGTGCTGGGTAAGTTCTCAAGCACCGCCAAGGAAGCAACGAGGATGAGGTAGAACTCCGCCTCGTAGGCCTTATGGAAGGATTCGATCTTCTGAGCGTAGATCTCGTCCATGGCACCCATGCACTCGATCACCGTGGTTTTTCCCTCTCGCCCACGACCGCGAAGCACGATGCAAGGGCTGTAAGCCGCCAAACGCTCGCCTTGGATCGTGACTTCGAAGCGCCTGGGAGCATGCGAGTGAGCAACACCGGCATCACCCAGGGCTTGGCAGACTCGACGCTCTAGCGGTGAGCGGATCTCGCGGCCACCACAGCGGCCTAGATCCAGCTGCTGGGTTGGGCTAAGCACTTGCTCTTCAGCCTGAAGGGCTGTCGCGACGGCAGCAGCCGCGGCGCTCCCCGCTTTGGGTGAGAGCTTGGGGCTGCTCTGCTCGTCCGAACTGCTGTCGCCGGTGCTGCTACTCTCGCCGCTGCTACCGTCGCCGACATTCGATCCGAGCTTCTGCTTCAGGGAGGAGGGAGAACGACGACTCGACTTGCCGTTACTTGAACTCACGTTCGTTCGATTCTCTTTGCCATTCTTCGGGGGATCTTGCCGGGAAAAAGCTGAACTCATCTCGGCATCTGCGCTCTGCGATAGATCGCATCGCGCCAAATTTGGCCAAGAAGTGTAGCAAGTAACGGCTGGCTTGTCAGCCATCGCCCATCCCGCAAACGAGGGAGCCCTTTGCCCCCTCGTTTGCTGAGAGCCAGACTCGATGAGCTAGAGCTTCAAGAAGGCGAAGCCATGCCCAGAGAAAGCTTCAGGAACTCAGAACAGCTTGACCTTGAGGCCAGTGCTAGTCGTGAGCCCAGCCCTATTTGCGTTCGCATCATAGGCCCAGAACTGAGCATAGAACTCGATCCCTCTCAACCCTGGGGTGTTGGGCAGGGGAAAGCCGACCTTGAGGTAGCCAGAAGCATCGGCGATTGCCGTGAACGTCAGAAGATCCGGATTGATGAGCTGTTGACAACCCGTCATTTGGAGAGCGTTCAGCGAAAGCGGTAGGGGGATCGCCCCGATGGACTTCCTCGAGAACCCCAGCATCAAGAAGGCCGCAGAGTTTGGAATCGCACGCTTCAGCACAAAGCCAAACCCCTTGTTCCCCAGCTTTGGCGAACCGACCACGCTAGGCCGGGGGTAGAGACCCCGAGAACTTAGGCACGAGCTACCGAACGCCTCGACCCCCTTCGGCATCGGATCGACCATCAGATCAGGATCGACTGCATGCAGGTTCAGCGTATAGGGCCCGTGAATACTGCTATAGACGCGCGGAGGCGGACTCGGCGTAAAGTAAGGCATGGTGACCTCGCCGGTCTCGATCACGCCGTTCTTGTTCTTATCGTTGAGAGCTAGGACCGCATCTTGGCTGCCGTTCTCGAAGAGCATGTAGACGACGCCATTGGCAACCGAAAGACCGGTGCAAAATCCAGTAATCTTATTGGTTTTTATCTGAGTCGCTCGGTCGAACCATGAAATGACAGGAACCGTTCCACCGCCACTCTTCAGCTTGTTTCCTGAGCCGTTGAAGAAGACCTTGACCTCGCCTTTGTCTTGGAGGTCTCCGTCGCGGTTCAGGTCCACACCCCGGAGAACCACACCTTCTAGGCTCACCTTGGCAGCATTCTTCGAGCCATAACTGCGTTTGGCGCCATAGCCGCTTGTAAAGTAGAACGCGCCTTGACGACCGTTCTCGAGAGGGTTGACTTCGCAGAACTGGAAACCGTTGTAGATGCGGCTCGGATTCGTGCCTGAAGCGGGAACGACGATATCCAAGTCCTCGAGGGCGCCACTCGCGATATCTGCATTCTCGGGGAACCCGTTCTTCTTGCTTGGATTGAAGAAGACCCATTTCTTGGTGATCTTATTGGCTGCTTCCTGGAAACCCAAGTAACACCAGGCGTCTGTCACAGCCGTCGCTTTCGCGCCTGCCGAGTTCCAAGCGACGAAACGCATCGGCGGCAGCGGCATGGTCCGAACTGTCTTCCAGTTATCGGTACCGAGAGTCACAGTCCCACTTTTCCCAGGAAAAGTAATACTGCTCTTGCTATCGAAAAGCTTGATCGACTCACCTTTGTCCTTGGCGTCTCCGTCCTTGTTGAGGTCGACGAGCTTGTAGATGCCCTGCTCCGGACGGTTTTTTGGCCGACTGTTACAGCCAACAAAGACCACCATCTGCGAACCGATCTTCCCTATAGCCAGGGTACTGGGGCCGTAGGTACCCTGTTTCGTTCCACCGAACTTGAAGAACGCCGTAACTTCGTTGCCGTCGTAGAGGCCGTTGCCGTTGCTGTCGATCGCGCGAACAATATATCCGTCGCCACCGTCAGCATAATACGTTGCGATATCACCGTTCTCGATGATGGACTGTGCATCAGAGAAGAAGCCACCTTTCCCTTTGTTTATGGAAAAGACTTTGCGAACGAGGCCAAACAGCTCTTGGGCATCGGCTTCGTTGACCTTGCCATCACGGTTGACATCGTTCGCCCCAGCGACAGGAACGGAAACTTTGGGGTCCTTGGCGTTGTCTCCTGCAAAGCCAAGCAGGATCTGGAGGTTTGCACCCTGGGCGAAGACCGGAGTGGTCAACGCAGCGAGAGCGAAGAATGCACTGCGAATGGGAATCATGTCGTCTTGTTGAAAAGCACTGGGAGAACAGCGCCATAGCAAAAGGCTACGGCCACGGAAGGGAGAAGTGGTAGGCCCTGCAGGACTCGAACCTGCAACCTGCCGGGTATGAGCCGGAAGCTCTAACCAATTGAGCTAAGGGCCCCTTGAGCACTCGATGGCTGATCGACGAGGCAGCAGCCATCAGAAAACGGCCAAGGGATCTGAAGCCTCTGGCTGGCTCCATCCATCCTTTGGGACAGAGAGTCTAGCAAGGCTGCAAGCCGAGCACAGTCTTCCTATGAACAAGACCCAGTGCGGCTTAGCGATCCAGATCCTTGAGCACTTGCTCGTCGCCTATGTCAAAGATGTTTTGCCAGGAGCTATCGGAGTCCAAGCAGTTCTCAGCTGCGACCATTCTCTCGATAGGATCGAGTTCTTTGTGATCGGGGAACAGCTCACTAAGGATCTTCCGGTTCTCACTCGTCAGCCCTACGAAGGGGAAAATCTCGTGAGAACAAAGGCTCTGGGCTTTCGTCAAAACCTTGAACGGCGTCAGGATCGGCATCGAAATGCTGAGAACATCGCCGCAGCGATTAAACGGCACCAAACGGTGCTGGAAGACGAAGTCTTCTGGAAGCAGATCTACAGCCTTTCTGTCAATGTCGAGGTTCGACGTCATCAGAAAGGGCAGCTGGAAGTGCTGAACCACACACTTCGCAATGTCCCATTCAGAGATTTCGCCGCTCTCGATGAGCAGATCGACGAACGGAATGCCTGTTTTGTCCTGTTGGTACAGCGCATCCGTGATGTGCTCAGTGGCAACTGAGCCATTTTGGGATAGCACTTCGGCCAGTCGGACGATGGTAAGGCGGTCGAGGCCCTTCATGGCTTGGCTATCGACCTTTGGACACCCGAGACTTGACCATGCTCTCCAAGCTCACTCCCTAGTTGCTCAAGCGCAGAGCCCACTTCGATCCATTGTCAACGGGAGTTCCCTGCGAGCGCTTGGCCAGCTCAGTTGAGAAAAAGACGGATCTCTGAACAGCTCAGGCGTGCTCAGGAAACGGAACCCAGCAGGGCCGGGTGCCGGCCTTCACCTTCATTGGCCCAGGAAAGCGCTGACAAGCCATCCCCAGGGCCGGGGGTTTGGGAGTCCGTCGATCAGGCGCTTCCAGTGTTTTTCCGTCGCGGAGCTATACCGATAGCCTGCTAGACATCGAGTTCGGTCACTTCGAGCGCATGCTCTTCGATGAAGGCTCGACGAGGCTCGACTACCGAACCCATCAAGACAGCGAAGAGCTTGTCGGCCTCTGCAACGTCCTCAAGTTTGACCTTGTAGAGAAGCCGCGTTTCCGGATCCATCGTGGACTCCCAAAGCTGGCTGGGCTCCATCTCGCCAAGACCCTTGAATCGCTTCACCTTGGCTTTCTTCTCGCCACCTTCGGCAATAGCGGCCAATGCTGCCCTGATCCCTTGGACCTGGCGCTCATCGCCGACGCCCCGGACGATAACTTCCTGAGCGCCCTCGCCATCCATGTCTCGCAACTGGATGCCAATGCTCTCTATACCCGCTACCAACTGCCGGAATCGCTCCGAGAGGTGAATCGACTCGATATGAACATCGGGATCCTCCACCGCGGGTTGTCCGCCCAGGTGGATCTTCAGCTCCGGGTTATCAGCATTGAGTTGCTGAATGAGCTTGTTGACTTCTTCTTCGCCACCAACGAGATAAAGCCCATCAAGCTCGTCACCGCCCAGGATTCGAATCCCTCCATCAGAAAAGTGCTTTGGTGTAAGGCGATCTGAAAGGATCCTTACGAAGTGCGTGGGCCAGGCATCATGCTCCTCCCGTATGCGAACGAGATCAGCAAGCTCATGGCTCTTGGATCCGTCATCACCTTCGAGTTCAACCTCCAACTGCCGCACCTTATCCGTAAGGTCCTTAAGCGTTGTTTTCTCGAAAGTCCTTCCGTTTATCTCCAAGCTGGCATTCGCGCTCCCCATCTCAAGGAGTTCTTTCTCTAGCTCCTTCTCACTGTGCACGAAACGGTATTTTTTGCCTTCGACAATCAGATACAGCGGTGGATTAGCCACATAAACATGACCTTGTTTCACCAACTCCGGCATCTTCCTATAAAAGAAGGTCAAGAGCAGAGTTCGAATATGGCTGCCATCCACATCCGCGTCCGTCATGATAATGATCTTGTCGTAGCGTAGCTTGGCCGGATCTAACTCCTCACCAATGAATCCAGTGCCAATCGCCGTCCAAATCGCTTCGATCTCTCGGTGCTCGACGATCTTGTGCAAGGCCGCCTTCTCGACATTCAAGATCTTGCCTCGCAACGGCAAGATGGCTTGGAAGCCAGCACGGCCAAGCACCGCGCTGCCACCAGCCGAATCACCCTCTACCAAGAACAGCTCGGCTTGGTCGCGAGGGGTCCCTTTATGACAGTCGACAAGCTTCCCTGGCAGGGTAGTGCTATCGATCGCCGACTTACGCCGAACCTGTTCGCGAGCTTTCCGCGCGGCTTCCCGAGCACGTGAGGCGTCCATGGCTTTCTCAAAGATACGTTTCCCGACCTTCGGGTTTTCCTCGAGATAAACTTTGAGACCTTCACTAACAACAGTGCTGACTATGGACTCGACTTCGCGGTTACCTAGGCGGATCTTCGTCTGGCTTTCGAACTGAGGGTCAGGGACCTTCACAGAAATGATCGCCGTCAGACCCTCACGGAGATCATCACCACTAGGTGGTTTATCTTTGTCTTTTATAAGACTATTTTGCTTTGCGAAGTTATTAAAAGTCCTCGTCAAAGAAGAACGGAAACCACTCAAGTGCGTCCCCCCTTCGATCGTATTGATATTATTTACGAAGGAGAAGACGTTTTCGTTATACCCATCGGTATATTGAAGGGAAAATTCAACTTCATACAGAGTTTCAATCCCATCGTGCTCAACCTGTTTCTGCACGTGGATGACCGAGTCATGGAGGGGCGTCTTCCCTTCGTTCAGCGTCTCGACGTATTCGACCAAACCCTTGGGGAAAAAGAACTCCTCTGTCTTACCAGAACGTTCATCAACCACCTCGATCTTGAGTCGGTAGCTGCCCATCAAAAAGGCCAGCTCGCGCAAGCGCCGACGAACGATATCGGTCTCGATTACGTCAGTTTCGAATATCGTGCTATCGGCTTTCCACGTTACGAGCGTTCCATGCTTATCGGTGTCGCCGAGAACAGCCATCTCGGAGGTTTTTTTACCGCGCTCAAAGGTTTGACGATGGATTTTTCCTTCCCGATAAACCTCTACCTCAAGCTTCTCCGAAAGAGCGTTGACAACTGAAACACCAACACCGTGCAAGCCGCCGGAGACCTGATAGCCACCCTTTTCGAATTTTCCTCCTGCATGCAGCTTGGTCAGAATTACTTCCAACGTCGGCACACCGAGTTTCGGGTGGGTTCCGGTTGGGATACCTGCTCCATCGTCGAGAACCGATACCGATCCATCCGTATGCAGTGTCACTACGATTCGGCTACAACGGCCTTGAAGAGCCTCGTCAACCGAGTTGTCGACGACCTCCCAAACCAGGTGGTGCAGACCGGTCGAACTCGTATCGCCGATGTACATAGCCGGCCGCTTACGAACGGCCTCAAGCCCTTCCAGTACTTGGATAGAACTCTCGTCGTAGTTCGGCCGGTTCTCTCCGACGGTCGTTTCGGATTTATCACTCATCAGTAAGTTCCTGTCGCATGGAAGCGCAGCCGAGTCACGTAGAGCCCGTCACGGGAGCTCTGTGGGCTCAATCCATCATTCTGACGTCGCCCATCGGGCTTAGGATACTGCTTCTCGAGTTCTTCATTTATAGCGCTGCGAAGCGCTTCGTTATGAAAGGCTGAGGCTTCACTCATTCGGGCCTGGCTATCAAAAACCAGGTGCAAGGTGCCCTTCGTAAAACCAGCCACGACGACAACTTCGCCGTCGGTACCTGGCCAGATCCGCTGAGCTGCAGCGTGCACAGCCAGTTCGACAGGTTTTTTCACAACCTGTGTTCTCTGGAGGATCTGCCGGAACAAGGAGTCGATTTGCATAACGTATCAACTCGTCGTGATCGGCATCACAACATATATATACCGCTCGCCGAGAACGAACTTCCCTGGTGCCGTAGCATCATCAAACTCGAAGCGAATGGTGTCAGTTTCTGCAACCTTGAGCGCATCGAGAATAAAATTGGGATTGAAGATGATGTAACCGCCAGAGCCATCCAGGTGCACATCGAGACTGGTTCGTGCTGACCCCAAACCTGCAGATTCGGCCTCGATGAGCGCTTGGCTCCCCTCGAAGCTTAACTTGATTGCCGGGTTTATATCGTCAGTCATGATGCGCGCACGGCGCAAGTTTGACTCCAGCAGGCTCTTGTTGATCTCGGCAGTGTTTGTGCAGCCCTGCGGCAAAACGTTCTGATAGTCAGGGAAAGAGCCAGCAATCTTCTGCATGGATATGAGCATCGTGCCGAAGCTCATAAACACGGAGCTATCTCCGAAATGCAGCTGCATGCTGTCTTCGCCACGGCTGTCGGCAGCACGAACCGCGTTCTGCAAACTCCGATTCGGCAGCAAGGCTTCCCCCTCGAAGTTATCGACCCCCTCAAGTGGGCTACCGTTGACGGCAAGTCGTCGTCCATCGGTCGCAACCAAGTGCAGGTGCTTGTCTTTGACCTGCACGAGCAGACCGTTCATCGCGTAGCGGGTCGCTTCTTTTGCACAAGCGAATTCGGTGGTGTTGAGCAGTTCCCGGAAGGCCGGGATCGGAATATCCACACCTTCGCCTTTGGCCATGAAGCTCAGACCCGGGAAGGACACGACATCCCCTGTCACGATCTCGAACTCGCCCGAGCTCGTCGGCACGAAAAGTGTCTCGCCACGCAACTCGAAGGTGACAGTCGCATCGTTGATCGTGCTCAGGAGTTCCGCGAACTGGCGTGCCGGGACGATGCACGCGCCTTCCTCGTCGATCTTGACCGAATCGATACGCGTTTCGATCGAGGTCTCCTTGTTCGTTGCTTGCAGGACCAACTCCTCACCCTTGGCAATCATGTGGACACAGCGGAGAGCCATGTTGGTCTCCTTCGCTGCAACCATTGGGAGCAAGGGGCTCAACGCCGCTTCGAGATGGCTCTTGTCACTAAGGAACTTCATTCCGGATGCCTCTGAAAACGGCTGGAGCAGACCCGAGCGGATCAGGCTCGGGCTCAAGGAACGGGTCGTCGCATCGAGCGGGCACTCTCCCCCCCGGATCGACCCATGAAGCCGTGTCTACGGCAGCGCGTGAGTTTTACGCGATCCAAGCTCTCTGGCCAACGACGAGGAACTTCTCAAGTCGGAGGAACTGATGCTTGGGGCAAGCGAGAGGAGAGGAAAGAAGATGTCTAAAGAAAGACTTGTTCTCTTCATCTTCCATCATGATCTCTTGCATATTGGGGAGCGCTTGAGTTAATTCTCTATAAAGTGTTTCTGTGTATAGGTTTAAGGTTATTAGTTTTGCTTATATATCCTGGATGGAGCCTGTGCTGGGCATGGATGGCTAGGGTTTTTGTGCACAGCTACGAACAACGCTTGAGCGTATAAGGGGCGGGTGCGTCCGACTTGTGCAGGTTCGTCTCTGTTTGATTCAGGGTCTATCCACAGGAATCAGCAAGCCTGAGCCACAATCTGTGGTAGGTGGCCCCAGAGGCCACCTACCACAGAAGCTCCGTCCTGAGAGGAAAAAAACGAGAGGAACTCAGCCCGCCAGCAGCTTTTGAAGGTGGGACTTGATCTGCTCCTCGGCCTTCGCGGCTTCCTTCTCGAAAGCTTTGAGTGCTCGGGTGGCCTTCCGCGCATTGGGCTTGTCGAGGAAGACTAGCTGCTTGAGCTTATCGAAGGCCTTTTGCAAGCCTGCGGCTTCCTTCCCGCCATCGAAGAGGAAGGAGAAGATGATCCCGGCCTGGTAGATGTTGCGGTTCATCTCATCTGTCGTGATCTTGGGATTGACAGCGAAGCTCGTGAAGAACTTGGCCATGTTCATCACGCCTCCCTTAGCAATGAACTGCTTGCCGAAGTGCTGGGCGTTGCCGCGGTTTTGCCAGCGCTCGAGGTAGGCGGCGATGCCAGTGTGCAACCAGGAGGTCGGAGGGAGCCCTGCCCGCTCGAAAAGCACGTTCGATAGCCCGAGACCGACGGCGTGTCGAAGGTAGTAGGCGTTCCAGCCCTGTTCGGCGTAGTTGACGACGATGGGGCGGAAGCGGACCTTGGGGGCGTAGAAAGCGCCGTAGCTGGAGTAGCCCGTGTCATCCATGCCAGCACCGAATTGCTGGTATTGGTTCTTGTCCGTGCAAAGAAGAATGTTGAAGCGCAGGGGTAGTGGCAGCCGGCTTTCCCAGAGGACAGGCTTCAAAGAGCGAAGGGCGCTTGAGATCTCAACGATCTGTTTTTCGGCCTCGTCCAGGTCTTCTGTCGTGTAGAGGACAAAGTCGTCTTGGACGATTACCCAAGGGCTCTCCCAGGACTTGTGTGCCTGGTTGGCTTTCTCGAGGTCGAGCCACTTACCGCCAACAGGGAAAAGGTCCGAATCTGCCTTCTCCAAATCCTTCTTCGGCATCCAGAGACCGATGCGCGGATGCTGGGCTCTGCCTTCGTCGATGTACTTGGCATCGATACGTCGAACCCACTGGCCATTCCGCTTGAGCAGCCCGAGTTTGGCAAAGCGGAGATCCTTGGGATCGATCCAGATGCCATCGTGCTTGACCCAGCCCTTGGCTTTGTACTCCTTCTCCTTTTTCTTCTTGAGTATCGCTGCGAGTTCGCGCTTCTTGACCCACTTCCCCTCGTGCTCGATGTAGCCGAGCTTCTTGCGGGCGCCCTCGTGGTTCTCGTCGATCTTGATGATCTTGCGACAAAGCCGGAGGGAGTCACTCGTCAGTCCCTTCCGTTCAGCCCAGAGCACTAGGGCGAACATGGCCGAGGTATCGTTGCTGGAGACCTTAGATAGGCGCTCCTTGAACTCCTTGCGGAGTTCAGATCGGCTCTGTTGGACGGTGGCGACGGGGGAGTGAAGAGCGGACACCGGGGTGGCGGGGCCCGAAAGAACGAGGCAGCAGGCAAGGCTGGCGAGCATCGTGGAAGCTCCTATCTATAGGTAAGGACGCACCAGAAAGCATTGGAGCGCTTCAGAGCGCGGGCGCTATGATACCTCGCCTTTGTGTCCGTTCCCCGGCTCGTTCAGTGGGCAATCTGCTTCAAGGGCCGCTGCTGGAGCGCCGCAGGGTAGTGATTGACCCACAGCCGCAGCTCCTGGCCCTACTCATCACGATGTCGCGACACCTTCTAGTCTCTATCGTTCCGATCGCGCTTGCCCTTCTTCTGGGTTGTAAGCAACTCCCGGAGAATCGGCACCAGGATGTCGAGCAGTTCCCGGACGTCCCGGTCCCGCTCGGTCTTGAGCTCGACACAAGTGCAGGGAAGAGTTTCTCGATGCTGAAGGGCTCCTACCGCCACGGCAAGTTCATCTACAAGGGTGATGCCACGGTCGAGCGAGTGATGGCCTTCATCCAGCGGCGTATGCCGATGCAAGGATGGATCCTGATCGAGGATCAGTCAGATGATCTTGAGCGACAACTGCTTCGCTACGAGAAGGAAGAGAATGGCAACAAGGAACTCCTCGACGTGACAGTCGAGGGCAAGACTAAGCTAACCCGCTTGCTATACCTGGTCCGGAGGCGCTGAACGCGCAGGACTGGTGAGATGATGGCACCCGGTGTTGTCTTCTGGCCCTAAGAGAGGGCAGCAGGCAAGCCCAGAGAGGAAAGACGACGAATGGCCCAAGACAACCAAACCGAAGCTCCTAATCCGGCGGGTGGCTCAAGTAGTGCTGCCCTGCAGGGGCAGATCACCGCGCCGAATCCGCTGGAGATCATCTGGGAAAAGTACAAGGTCTGGATCATCGTCGGCTGCCTTGTGCTCGCTGGACTGATCCTTGCCAACTATGTCAACCAGTACCTTGAGACCTCGCGCAGGAACCAGACCTGGAACGACTTCGCGGAAAAACTCGAGTTCCGTAAGACGACGGTCTTCGATAAATCGATCAATCCCTACTTTTTCAGTCAGGTCTTGCCTGCGGGCATGGATGAGTTCCTCGAAGACCAGAGTGTCGAGGACCTGAAAGCTGCTGTCAGTGATCTTGCCGGCAGCAAGGCTGAGCCGTGGGCGATATGGGGGCTAGCGGCTCGTGAGGCCCGTGAAGGCAACGTGAGCGGTGCTGAGGCTCAAATTGCCAAGCTGAAGGCTAGCTACCCTCATTTCCCGGGTCTCTATGTTCAGGCTTCCCCGCCGGTCTACCGGCCCGAGGCGGAGCTTGAGGAAGGGTCCGAGGAGAAGCCCAAGCGGCCGGCAGTTCCCGAGAAGGCCAGTCCAGCTGATCTGCTGCTCTCGATGGCTAAGCGAAACCTTGAGTTCCGGAAGAATCATCCCGATCTCTATGTTGCTCCCGAGCCCAACTCGAAGGAGACCGTGGTCTTCAAGACCAGCGAAGGAGAGTTCACGGTGCGCCTGTATTCAAAGGAGGCACCGCAGAGCGCCGAGCGCTTCTTGAGCAATGTCCGGGAGAAGAAATACGACGGTCTCCGTTTCCATCGCATCAAGCGCGCACCGAGCACAGGCCCGGGCATGCTTCCGGTCCCCGAACTCGTGTTCTTCGGTAACCCGAAAACCAGTGACGAGAACAAGGCCGAGTGGAGCAGCTACAGGCCCGAGAAGCGTGTCCCTTTCGAGGAGAGTGCTGTTTCGCATTTCCCGTGGGTGCTCGCATGGGAGCGGGATGCAGGCGAGAAGGAGAATGACCCGCTTGTCTTCTACATCGCAGGTAACGAAGCCAGCTGGCAACGCGATGGAGACAACACCGTCTTCGCGCGGGTTGTGTCTGGAGAGGATGTCATCCGGCGCATCCTTGAGGGAGAGCTGAGCTCGGAGACCGAAGAGCAGATGGGTGATGGCACCCCCCGTCGTCCGGTCCAGGTGACCGAGGCCGTCATCAAAAATTGATGATAGGTTTCTGAGCTAAACCTTTCTTAGCAAAAGGTTTAGCTCGGAACTTTGTCGAGGAGTAGCTCGTAGATCCTCGTAAATTCATCCCGGCTTGAGATGTTCAGCTGGATCTTTCCCTTGCCCTTTCGGTAGCTGACTTGGACTGGGCAACCCAAGACCTGCTTGAGCTGCGCTTCCATATCTCGAGCCCAAGCCGCCTTGCTGCTGGGCGCTCGTTCCAAGGGCTTCTGGCTTTGCTCTGTGGTTGCATGGCTGGGCTTATCTAGGCCTTCGCGTGCGAGGCGTTCGGTCTCACGGACCGAGAGTCCCTGTTCGACAACCCGAGCAGCGAGGCGAGCCCGCTCTTCTGCGCTCGCTGCTAGTACAGCTCTCGCGTGGCCCATGGAGAGCTCACGCCGAGCAATGCGTTCTTGGACTGCCTTGGGCAGCTCAAGGAGACGCAGGTAGTTGCTGACAGAACTGCGTTCGAGCCCAACCTCTTCCGCCAACTTTTGGTGTGTCAGGCCACTGCTCGCCTTGAGTTCTTGGAAAGCTCGCGCCTTGTCTATGGGGTCGAGATCGCTGCGCTGCAGGTTTTCGACTAGAGCGAGTAAGCGCAGTTCGTAGTCATCCACTTGGCGGACGAAGGCAGGGATCTCCTTGAGACCAGCGAGCTTTGCAGCCCGCAATCGGCGCTCACCCGCGATCAGCTGGTAGCCATCTGCATCCTTTCGTACGACGATGGGTTGGATCAGGCCCTGTTGTTTCAGCGACTGTGCTAGCTGCTGCAACTCTTCGGGATCAAAGACCCGGCGTGGCTGATGGGGGTTGGCTCGCACCTCTTCGCAAGGAAGGCGCAGGAGGGAACGCATCTCAGGGCTGGCTTCCGTTTCAGCCTCGGCTCCGGCGCTAAGCTCGAGTTCGACCTCTTCTTCGCTGGCAGTTTCAGAAAGCAAGAATTTGAGACCGCGGCCAAGTTTACGACCAGCCATGAGTGACCTCCCTGATGAGGCGAGCGTAGGCACGGGCTCCGATGGACCGCGCTTGGTACTGGAAGAGCGTCTGGCCATGGCTGGACGCTTCTGAGAATAAGGGGTCACGAGGGACCCAAGTCTGACAAAGTTGACCGGGCAGGTTTTCCCTGACGTCTCGCAGGATCTCTTGGTGGAAGTCCTTATCTGGTTCGAACATCACCGGGAGGATGCGGACTTGCTTGCTACCAGCCTTGGCTTCGTACTTGGCAATGCGTGAGAGGATTTGAGCTAGGCCCTGCATCGCCAAGAACTCACACTGCAGCGGAACGACGATGTCTTGAGCTAAGGCTAGGGCGGATTCGGTCCACCCAGCCAAGCTGGGAGGGCAGTCGAGTACGGCAAAGCCTTGTCCTCCGAGTTCTTGCCAAGCAGCAGCAAGGCCCGAGGCGCTTGGGGCAAAGAGAGGGTGCAGGACTCTGACCCCAGCTTCACCTCGGCGAACACGCCAGCGCCCCCCATCTTTTGACTGAAGGATGCGATTACTCTGCTGTCCTTCTGTTTCGGCATCCAGACAGAGGCTCGCATTACCCTGTGGGTCTAGGTCGAAGAGGTAGACGGGGGCGCTGGTGACGCGAAGCCCAACCGCAAGGTGGACGGCGGTGGTCGTCTTGCCAACACCACCCTTCTGGTTTGCGCACGCCAGAATCTTGCCTTTGCTGGCCATGCTGCTTCTTCCCCTCGAGTAGACCCATCCGCTACACCGTAGATGCCCTTCGGCGAGCTTGCTTCAGTGCATAGTGATCAGTGAAGAGTCAGGGAAGCTCTTGCGCAAGTCTGTTCTTGCCTTGCTCGCTCCGAGCACCTATGCCCGGAGCATGATGCAGCGCTGGCGTTGGATGCTTGGAGTCCTGTTACTACGGTCCCTTCGGCTTCGCCGACTTCATTGGCTGTTGGCTCTTCAGGCAGGCTTGCTCCTTTGGTGGACGCTGGGTGTGCCGATCGAAACGCACCGCAGAGATGCGGATGTCTGGCATGCTCAAGCTTGGTTGCAGTCGCTTGGCATCCTCTTCTGGCTGGATGTTTTGATGGCTAGCTGGCGTTCGCCGGCACAGTTGCGCGCGGAAGCTGTCATCTCGCAAAGTCCCCTCGGACAACTGCAGAGTGGCCTATCTCTTTGGGCCTACATGGTCAGCTTGGCTTCTATGTTCTGGCTCTTGCTTCTAGGGGGAGCTGGCAGCTGGCTCTTTGCAGAGTTGCGGCACCCCCACTTCGAGATGAGCAGTGGCCAGTTGCTGAGCTGGTTTGGGCAGATGGCTTTCTGGTGTCTGGCTTTTTGTGCAGTGGAATCAAGTCGACTTAGCGTTAGCTGGCGTCGATTGACATTAATGCTCTTGGGCTTCGGGCTCTTTCTTTTTTACCCGGCGAACCGGGTGGAGAGTCTTGGAGCTTGGGTGGCTGCAGCTTCTTTGCTTGTCCTGCTTCAACTCTTCTTTCATCGCGGCTCGGGAATGTTCCACGTGGAACCTGTTGAGCTTCACTCTTCTTTGGTTCCACGTGGAACATCCCCGAGTGAAGATCACGAGGGGCAAGGGTGATGCTCGCAGCTACGGAAGAGATCTAGGAAGGCACTAAGGGCTGAAGGCTCCGGTGGCCAGCCTATAGGAAGAGTTGGGCGATCCCGTCGGCGTAGCACCATGCCTCTCTGGGGATACGGATGCGGCTCCCCTCTTGGATGAGCCATCCACAAGTTCGACAGCGAGCGAGTTCGCTCTCAAGCTCTGGTCGCTCACCAAAGCGTGCCTCAAGTTCCGCCAGGTCTAGGCCGGAGGTCATTCGTAGCCCTAGCCAGATAGCTTCGCGGAAGCGAGCTTCGGGTGCCAAGAACTCATGCTGTGCATCGGCTCGCCCAGTCCTCCGGACTTCGTCACAGTAGCGCTTCAGAGACTTCCAGTTTTGGCTGCGCCGACCGTTGATGTATTCAGAAGCGCTTGGGCCTAGACCTAGATACTCCCCAGCGTGCCAGTAGTGG
>PDWJ01001135.1_pt1 | contig 34173 bp, 27 predicted proteins | sample 1430881 | NCBI WGS metagenome assembly PDWJ01 (sample SAMN01162460, study PRJNA174530) | Oral metagenome, whole genome shotgun sequencing project. | biome: Marine environment; feature: Marine mammal; material: Swab sample of the gingival sulcus; isolation source: swab sample of gingival sulcus...
GCTGAAAGCTTTTTTGCTTCGTTAAAAAAGGAACGAGTTCATTCTACATTGTATAAAACCAGAGAGCAAGCCAGGGTTGATATAATTGACTATATTGAAGTGTATTACAATAGTTTCAGGCGTCACAGCTTCCTTGGAAACGTATGCACTAAAGATTTTTTGAACAAGTGGAGTAAACTGAAAATGGTCATATGAAAAAATTGTCTACTTTTACTTGACCATTCCAGGTAAGGCCGTTAAGGGTTTTGTATATACAGAGGAAGGGCAAAAAACTAAATTAACAAATGCCCATTTTCATAATTTAGGTCTTGAATATTAAAATTATTTAATCACTTCACTTGTAATCATTAAAAGATTAAAGTATTAATTTTCATAATTTTTAAAACCTTTATTTTACCGGGGTATAAATGATTACAATTCTTGATTATGGTGCAGGAAATGTCCGAAGCATTATAAATGCAGTTAAAAAATTTGAACAGAATATAAAACTGGTTTCAACTCCAAAAGATATTATATCAGCCAAAAAGCTTATTTTCCCGGGGGTAGGAAATTTTAAAAACATGATTTCAACCCTTGAAAACAAAGATTATATTTCACCATTAAAGGATTATATTTCATCAGGAAAACCTTTTTTTGGTATCTGCCTTGGTCTCCATGCTCTTTTTGAAGAAAGTGAAGAAGCTCCACAACTAAAAGGGCTTGGTATTATTCCCGGGTATGTAAAAAAATTTAAAACAGAATATGCTGTGCCTCATATTGGCTGGAATGGGGTAAATATAAAAAAAGAAGCCCCTGTTTTCAGAGGGCTTAATCCTGATACAAAATTTTATTTTGTCCATTCATATCATGTTGTACCGGAAAATGATGATTTTATTCTTACAACAACTTCATATGAAAATGAATTTGTAAGTTCCATACAGAAAGAAAATATCATTGCAACCCAGTTTCATCCTGAGAAAAGCGGTAAGGCAGGATTGAAACTTTTTGAAAATTTTATATGCGGTTGTGAAAAAAAACCTGATTTTAAAATTCCTTCAAAAGGTAAAAAACTGGCAAAAAGAATAATTGCATGCCTTGATGTAAGGTCAAATGATTCTGGAGACCTTGTGGTAACAAAGGGAGACCAGTATGATGTGAGGGAAGACGGAGATGTAAGAAATCTTGGCAAACCTGTTGAGCTTGCAAAAAGATATTATGATGATGGTGCTGATGAAATAACATTTCTGAATATAACAGGTTTCAGGGATTTTCCCCTTGAAGATATGCCCATGCTTGAAGTCCTTAAAAAAACTTCTGAAAATGTTTTTGTACCCCTTACCATAGGCGGAGGAATCAGGGATTTTACAGACAGAAATAAAAAATCCTACTCTGCTCTTGAGGTTGCATCACAATATTTCAGGTCAGGTGCTGATAAAATATCAATAGGAAGCGATGCTGTATTTATTGCTGAAAAATATCTGGAAACAGGAATAAAAACAGGAAATTCATCCATAGAACAAATTTCACAGGTATATGGAAGCCAGGCCGTTGTAATTTCCATAGACCCAAGAAGAGTTTATGTTAAATCCCCAGATGAAGCACCTGAACATAATGTAATAAAACATAGTGAAAAAGGCCCTGATAATGAAGAGTACTGCTGGTTTCAATGCACTGTAAAAGGCGGGAGAGAAGGAAAAAATATTGATGCATTAAATCTTGCAAAAGCATGTGAAAAACTTGGTGCAGGAGAAATTCTTCTTAATTCAATAGATAAAGACGGCTCAAATTCAGGTTTTGATACAGAGCTTGTAAATCTTGTAAAAAATGGTGTGTCAATACCTGTAATTGCCTCTAGCGGTGCTGGAAATGAAGAGCATTTTCTTGAAGTTTTTACAGAAACAAAGGCTGAAGCAGCACTTGCAGCCGGTATTTTTCACAGAAATGAAGTTCCTGTTCAAAATGTAAAAAAATATCTTGAATCAAAAGGGATTGAAATCCGCAAGAATTAATAAATATTCACCTGAAAATTGTGGAAAAGCAATTTTGTTGAAAGAAAAAACCGCTGCTGTATTTTTTTTTTGGCCTGTTTTCAAAAAAAACGTTTAGAAAATCAGGCTCTTCAAATAATACAGCAGCCCTTAACTTACTTTTTTATTTATATTTTATTTTCATATTTTTTTCTAAGAACCAAGGCAGCATTAACCATATTTTTTAAAGACTCTTTTGTTTCAGGCCACGCCCTTGTTTTTAATCCGCAATCTGGATTTACCCATAATTTTTCAGGAGAAATTACAAGAAGTGCCTTTTCAAAAAGATTTATTATTTCCTCTTCTGAAGGAACTCTTGGCGAATGAATATCATAAACTCCGGGGCCGATTTCATTGGGATATTTAAATGTCTGGAAAGCATCAAGCAATGTCATCTGACTTCTGCTTGACTCAATACTTATAACGTCTGCATCCATTTTTGCAATCCAGGGCATTATTGAATTGAACTCGCTGTAACACATGTGGGTATGGATCTGGGTTTTATCATCAACCCCTGAAGAGCAGAGACAAAAAGATTTAACAGCCCATTCCAGATATTCTTCATAATCAGATTTTCTAAGTGGAAGCCCCTCTCTTAAAGCTGCTTCATCAATCTGAATAATTTTTGTTCCTGACTTTTCAAGATCAAGAACCTCATCACGTATGGCTAGTGCAATCTGTGTGCATGATTCACTGTAGGAAATATCATCTCTTTTAAAACTCCAGCAAAGAATTGTAACCGGCCCTGTAAGCATTCCCTTTACAGGTTTGTCAGAAACACAATTGCCATAATTTATCCAATCAGTTGTAATTGGCTTTCTTCTCCATACATCTCCATAAATAACAGGAGGTTTTACACATCTTGTGCCATAACTTTGAACCCAGCCGTTTTCAGTAATCAGAAATCCTTCAAGGTTCTCTCCAAAATATTCAACCATATCATTTCTTTCAGGCTCTCCATGAACAAATACATCAATACCTGTTTCTTCCTGAAAATCTATAACTTCTTTAATCTGATTTTTCATAAAAGTCTTATAATCATTTTCTTCAATAAGCCCTTTTTTAAATTGTGCCCTTGTTTTTCTTATTTCAGGGGTTTGAGGAAAAGAACCAATTGTTGTTACAGGAAAAAGAGGCAGACCCAGATTTTTTCTCTGGAGTTCGGCTCTTTTTTCAAAGGGAGAATTTCTTTTAAACATATCATTGGAAAGTGAAGCAATTCTTTCTCTTACATGATCAACCTTTACCCTGCTGCTTTCATTTCTTGATTTTAAGGCATTTATATTTTTTTCAAGAAAATTTTTGTCTGTATTTCCTTCAAGGCTGTTTTTCAAAAAAGAAATTTCATCAAGCTTTTGTTTTGCAAATGAAAACCATGTCATGATTTTTTCATCACCCTTGGTTTCTGTAAGAATATTCACAGGGGAATGAATAAGAGAACATGAAGAACCCACCATGAGGCGCCCATCCAGAATTGAATTAATTTTTTCAAGGGTTTTCATTGATTTGTCAAGGTTATTAATCCATATATTTCTTCCATCAACTATACCGGCAGACAAAAACATACTTTCAGGCATACTTTCAGCAATTGATAAAGCTTCTTCTCCTGCATTGACAATATCAACATGGAGTCCATCAACACCTGAGCTATAAACAAGACTAATATTTTCTCTATATTCATCAAAATATGAGGCGATCATAATTTTTACTTTTCCGGCAGAAAGTTTGATTTTATTATATACCTTTATAAAATCATCTTTAATGTCAAAATCTATATCTGTTGCAAGAACAGGTTCATCAATCTGAATAAGATCTGTATATTGTGATAATTCCTTAATTACTTCACAATAAATCTCTGTTATATCATCAAGAAGATCAAACCTGTTAAATCCTTTTTCAGCTTTACCAAGAATAAGCCATGTAAAAGGGCCGGTAAGAACAGGTTTGGGGTTGTATCCAAGCTCTTTTGCTCTTTTTGTATCACGAATAACTACCCCATCAGTTTTTACGGGTTTCATACCCTTTTCAAATTCAGGTACAATATAGTGATAATTTGTATTGAACCATTTTTTCATTTCCATTGGAGAAATATTTTTTTTCCTGTCTCCTCTTGCCATATGAAAATATGTTTCAGGAAAGATATCCCTGCCCTCCCATTCATATCTTGCAGGAACAAGACCAAGCATTGAAGTTGTATCAAGAATATGATCATAAAATGAAAAATCTCCTGTTGTTACATAACTCAACCCTGAATCAGCCTGCATTTTGAAATTTTTATCCCTTATTTCAAAAGCCTGTTTTTCAAGATCTTCAAAGGAAATTTTTTCCTGCCAGAAATTTTCAATACTTTTTTTTAGTTCTCTTTTTTCTCCTATTCTCGGAAACCCAAGAATATGTGATTTTAATCCCATTTTTTTGCTCCTTTCAGGTTTAAAGAAGCAGAAATGCATCGCATTTATCAGTATGCAAAATACCAATAAATAAGCTAAACCAAATGCTTGTGTCCATATCGCGAGACAAGTCTGCATGGCAAATCAGGGCGTCTTCTGGCTTCCGGCAAAAAAACATGGGCCTTCCCGAAATCTCAGTGACCTCATGCAACATTACTCCGGTTACAGCGGCGCGTCCGCAACGGATTTTCACCGTTTTCCGTTTCCTGAAACACCTTCAATCAATATATAAAGATATCTTTATATAGATAATTCAAAAAAAGTCAAATAAAAAATTTGATATCACTTAACATGTAAGGAAATTAAAAATTTTTATTCCCAAAGTCTTGTAAAAAGACCGGATGTTCTCTGGGAATAATGATTTATGGCAAATTTCAAAGCAGATTTACTACCGCAGATAAAGACCTTTTTTTTTGCTCTTGTAACAGCAGTATAAAGAAGCTCCCTTGAAAGAACCCTTAAAGAATAATCTGGAATAATAATAAAAATATTGTCAAATTCAGAACCCTGGCTCTTATGAACAGTCATTGAATATACAGTTTCAAAATTTTCAAGACGCAAAGGGCTTATTTGTTTAATTAATTTTTTATCTCCAGAAAAAAAGACAGACCCGTTTTCCAGGTTGTTTTTACCTATAAAAATTCCTATGTCTCCATTGAAGAGACTGTTTTTATAATCATTTCCCGAAATCATCACAGGCTTTCCATTATACCACTCGGATTCAGAATTAAAGCTGTTATAACCTGTTAAAATCTTTTCAATGACATTGTTTATACTATTAACACCCCAAACCCCGTCATTTACAGGAGTGAGAATCATAAATTCTGAAAATTTTTTCATGGCATCATCAAAGTTTTCAGATTGAAGAAGGGGTGAGTAATATTTGTTTACAAAATTTTTAAGTATATTTTCAGGATTATCAAATTTTTCCATGTTAATATAGAAAATATCAGTCAAATCTGAATTTAAAATATTTTCAAAATCTTTTTCATTTCCTGCCTTTACAGTGTCTGCAAGTTTTTTAATTCCGCTGTCATCCTTAAATCTGTAATTTTTTTCAAGTTCAATAATACAATCAGAAAAATCAGATTTATCTGGAGAAATGCGGTCTTTTAAAAGATTAATATCAAAAAAATTTTCAATTATTTTCGAGTAGGGTTCAGAATAAAATATTTTCTCGCCTCTCCTGCATATATCTCCAAAAACAGAGCCCGGAGAAACCGAGGCCAGTTGAAACCTGTCCCCTGAAAGTATAAGCCTGCAATCATCTTCCAAAGCACTGGCAAGGCATGACATCAGTCTTAAATCAATCATTGAGGCTTCATCTACAATAAGAAAATCTGCTCTCAATCTGTTATCTTTATTATATTTAAAATCTGATGTTTTAAAATTATACCCAAGAAGTTTATGGATTGTGTATGCTTTTTCAGGAATAATATTGTAGTATGCTTTATTCTTTTCACCAAGTTCAGATATGGTTTTTTTAAGTGCCTCAATAAGACGTGATGCAGCCTTTCCTGTTGGAGCACATATTTTTATTACAGGATTTTCAAGGTAAAAAAGCTCTGCAATAACAGATATAATTTTTGCTATTGTAGTTGTTTTTCCTGTACCAGGCCCCCCTGAAATTGCACAAAAACCAAAAAGGCATGAAGATAAAACCGCGAATTTCTGCCAATCTGTTTCACCTTCAGAAAAATTGAAATATTTAAGAAAAACAATTTTTAATTTTTCAATTATTTCTAAATCAGGCTCTTTAAAACAAGACTTTTCTTTTATCCATTGTGCAAAAAAAGTTTCATAATGAAAAAATCTGTAAAAGTATAAAAGCTCATTTTTCATTACTAAAGGTTTTTTGTCTGAAAGCTTTTTTCCAATACAATTTAATTCTGAAAGCTCAGAATATAAATCTTTATAGTCAAAACCATTTTTATCAAGAAAATTAATAATATTAAAATCTTTTCTCAAGTCCAGACAGACATTGCCTTTTCTTGTATGCATACCAAGACACATAAATATGAAATGGGCTAAATATCTATTTTCATCTTCTTTTTCCAGAAGAAACCTTGAAAAGTAATAATCAAAATAATTCAATTCATATTCATCTTTAATCTGAATAAAATATGAATAGTATAAATCAGAGTTTGTTATCAATTTCATTTTTTGCTATATTTAAAAAAATTTAATACCAATATTGAAAGGTAAATATAACATGCCAAAGGATACACATACAATAGATAAAATATCAGTCCTTATCTGCAAAGCCACAAAGCACATAATAGAACAAAGCACCAGACAAAAAATAGATTATTCAAATACCTTTCAAAAAATTCCAAAAGTAACCATGACTCCTGACATAGGATGTTTTGTTCAGTTTACCGGAGATTATAACGGGCTTGTAGTTATAAATTTTTCTGAAAATGCGGCAATGGATCTTTACACTAATTATATGAAAACAATGGGGATGCCTGAAGAAGAGCTTGCAACAGCCTTTACTTCAAATGAAGTTGCAGACAGCATAGGAGAGATTACCAATCAGATAATGGGTCTTCTGATGAGAACAATTGAGGATAAATATAATCTTTCTTCCTTTGGCGGGCAGCCAAAGGCCCTTGCATTAAACAGTGCAATAACACTTATAATTGATTGCGAATACCAGTCTCACAGAAGGCTTTCATTCAAAATGAATGGAAAACCATTCCATATTGAGGTTGCTCTGGAAGAAACTGAATTTATTAAATATTCATGATATCAAAAATAATTCCAATATAACTTCGGCCTGGAAAATACAGCATCCGTTCTTTGAGCAAACTGAATTGTTTCTCAATTTTTTTTAAAATAACTTATATTTCATTATTTAAGAAATTCTTTTTGTATCTTTCAGCGGACTTAACGGAATTCTTTTTCTTTTCATCAAAAATTTTCATCAATTCTTCCAGCCGATTTTTCAAATCATCAAGAAGTTCGTCAAAAACAGACCTGTCTCCTAAATTATTGGAACTGCTTTTCATTTTATCAAGAGAATCTCTAAATTCTGCAATTTTTTCCCCAATGCCTTTAAAATAATCAGGTTTTTCAATGGGTTCAGATATATTTTCAGGCTCTTTGGAAATATCATTTTTAAACTCCAGCTTTTCATCCTTTTTTAAATCTGCCAGATCAAGCTGATAAACATGGCCTGCTTCTCCTGATTCCTTTAGATACATACCTGTTGATTTTAATTGTGCTTTTGTGTTTCCTTTTTCATCTGTAATTGTATGACTGCTTTCTGCAGAGCCCAGATAAATTGCACCAATATCAAGGGATGCAAGATCTTTTATTTCACTGTTTTTATCACCAGAAGCTGGAGCCCAGATGGAAAGCCTTGAATATACCTCATCATTTTCATCTATCCAGCCATTTCCGTCATCATCAAAAGCTGACAGTTCAGCAAAGCCGTTTCCAGTAACCCCGCCAAAAAGCTCTGAGCCATCATTTATTTTTCCATCTTTATTTATGTCAAAGGCAAGAAAACCGCTTCCCTTTCCAGGAGTTTGCAGAGTCTCTTTTTCCCCATCTCCATTTAAATCAAAAGAAAAAATATTATCAGAAAATTCAGGCGGCCCATCTTCAAATTGAATTACAAGGGGATCTATCAACTTAACTGGCCTGGCTTCTTCCATATAAAAATCTCTTTCCATTCCAAGATGCATTCCAAACTTTATTTCTCTTCCATCTTCAGTTGTAACCATTCCAGATGTATTTACTATTGTTTTTTCTTCTATTTCAGTGAAATGAACTTCTTCAAAAGTAAATTCAAAAGGCATATTACCCCGTATTCTCCCCGGTGAAGATGATAATTTCCCGGCAGAATCAGATTTACTTAGAGAAATTTCATCTGTTATGGCAAGCTCAAGGCCTGATACATGGGAAACCATTTTAGATATCAGCTCTTTTTGTCTGTTCCCCGATTTTGAATTTTTATCAGTCCTTATCTTGCTTATCTTGGAAAAAGAATCAGTAGTTGAAAATTTTTTATTGATATATTTTTGCCTGGCTTCACTGCTTATTGACACCGAATCATTGGAAGATATATCTCCAATTAAATTTGAAGAAGTCCCCTGGAAAATATTTTTTACTAAAGACTTTGGTTCTTCAGACCTAATCAAACTGTGTCTGGAATCAAAAGAAATGTCAAAAGATTCTATCTTCATTTTTATAACCTTCCATGGATATTTTCAAAATACCGTCCTTGATATTCTGATTAAATTTTTATCAATTTTAACAATTATACAGTTTTTTTAGTCGTCAAATTTTTTAATTTCTTGAATTATTTTTATTTTAAGGTTTGAAGATAAGAACTGAACAAAGGGAGACAATACCTTCTTTTCTGCCTGTAAAACCAAGTTTTTCAGTTGTAGTTGCTGAAACATTTATTCTTGATTCTTCAATTTTAAGGAGAGATGCAATATTTTTTTTTATTTGAAGTTTAAATGGTGAAATTTTTGGTTTTTCTGCAATTATAGTAACATCTGCATTGGAAATTTTATAGCCTTTTTCAATAAGCATAAAACGGCATTTTTCAAGAATCACAGAACTTTTCATATCTTTATATTCAGAAGAATTATCAGGAAAATATTCTCCAATATCTCCAAGCCCTGCCGCCCCAAGAAGAGCATCTGCAAGGGCATGTAAAAGAACATCAGCATCAGAATGACCCTGAAGCCCCATTTCAAAGGGTATTTCAATGCCTCCAAGAAAAAGTTTTCTGCCCTTTTTAAATTTATGAACATCAAAACCTGTGCCTGTGCGTATATCCATTATATAATCCTCATCAGATAATATCCTCCAGCAGCAGAACCTATACACAATATAAGGTGAAGAAAAATATAAATAACTGCACCTGAGAAATTGTTTTCATTAAAAAGAAAAAAAGCTTCTATTGAAAATGTGGAATAAGTTGTAAAGGCTCCCAAAAAACCTGTCATGAGAAGATATCTAAGATTTTCAGGCATAAGTGAGTGAAAAAAAAGATATCCATTGGCAACCCCCATTAAAAAACTTCCGATGACGTTTACACTAAATGTTCCAAGAGGTATAAAGGGGGCGGGGAAAAAATCTGTTATCAGAGCAGAAACCATAAATCTTAACACTGCTCCGAAAAAACCGCCTGTTCCAACAATGAATAATTTCAGCATAAAGTCTCCAGAATTTTTGAAAACCTTATATAATTATTCACAAGATTGTGTAAAGCAAATTTTAGCGGTCATAAACACAATCAGTTTACACCATGAAAAACGACTTCTGTATTGAGTGACTTCTTTATAAGAGCCATAAAGATATCAAGGCTGTAAGAATCCATAGGTTCTGAATCCCAGCCAAGAGCACCCAATGTTTCATTAATTATTTCCCTGGTAAAAAAACCGCCGTTTTTCACAATGGAATATGTATCTTTAACTAATTTTTCAACCTCTTTTTCAGAAAAACCTTTTTCAACCAGCCTGAAAAAAAGTGTAGCACATAAATTTGTAGAATTCATTGCTGCAATTTCAAGCATAATCTTCTCCTTTGTTTTTTTCTTTATTATATCTCTTAATAAAATAAAATAATAGTTGTCTATAGGGTAAAGGCTTCATTTATACGGGAAACACTCCCGAATTTATGAGTAATGATTAAATTTTTTACTATGACTTAATTATAAAAATTTATGTTTTATGAAAAAATAATATTTACAGGCTTGAAAATATAAATTCTTATGTTAAATACAATTTTAAACATCAACACAAAATAAGGTATTTCTTTGATTAATAATAAAAATATTGTCATTATTGATGATCACCCACTTTTCAGGGCTGGTCTTAAATCCATAGCTGAATCTCATAAAAGTATAAGTGTTGCTGGAGAAGCAGGTAATGCAAAAGATGGAATGGAAATAATCAAAAAAATAAAACCTGAGCTTGCAATTGTAGATATTTCACTGCCGGATAAAAACGGAATAAATCTTAGCAGTGAACTTTTACAGATTTTTCCTGATCTTAAAATTCTTATTGTAAGTATGCATGCAAAAATTGACTATATTGCCGAAGCATTTCAGGCAGGAGCAAAAGGATATATTACTAAAGATTCTGCATCTGACAGATTAATTCAGGGAATAGAAACTGTTTTGGGAGGTGAATATTTTCTTGATTCTTCAGTCTCCCACCATGTAATTGAGCAACTTATGAAATTTCCGGTAAAACAGGCAAAAATTACAGATAGTGAATATGGTAAACTTACCCCAAGAGAACAGGAAATTTTAAGGCTGTTGGCAGAAGGAGAAAACACAAAACAAATTGGGGACTATCTTTGCATAAGTCCTAAAACAGTTGAAAATCATAGAACAAATATAATGAATAAACTTGATATTCATTCCACTATGGATCTTGTTAAATATGCTGCAAGGCTTGGTCTTATAGATCTTGATCTGTGGAAAGAATGATTTTAGCTGCGGTCTATTTATAAAAGATTCTAAAATTTAATAAATTTAAAAACAGATTTTTAATCCGGCAAAAGGTCATAAAAATATCTCATTGTATCAGATCTTGAAACTATTCCTATAATTTCATCATTCTGTATTACAGGAAGCCTTCCTATATCGTATTTAACCATTATTTTTACAGCTTCAACCGGAGTTTTTTCAGAGTCAATAAAAACAGGATTAGTACTCATAAAGGCTTTAACAGGTGCATCCATTTGTTTTTCCTGTTTAATTTTTCTGAAATCACGCCGTGAAATCACTCCAACCAGTTTATTATTATCAACAACTGGAAAACCTGTGCATCCTCTTTCAGTAAGCTTTTCCTTCACCTCTCTCATGGGGGTTTTTTTATCCACAGCAAAAACAGGGTAGGACATAAGATCTGAAATTTTTACAGAAGTAAAGCTATTTCCTTCAAGGAGAAATTTCAGCCTTTCTTTTATTTCTTCAACATTCACTCCTGCCAAAAGCGCTGAGCCTGCACCTGGATGCCCTCCTCCACCCATACTTCTCATTATCTCTCCAACATTCAAAGCGTCCATACTGCTTCTTCCAATAATAAAAGTCTTGTTTCTTTCTAAATCATTAAAAATTCCAAATGCTGCATCAACATTCATTATTTCCCTGTACATATTTACAACAACAGAAAGATTTCCAACATAACCTTCTACTCTTTTTGTATGAATACCTATCTTATGGCCTTCTGATTCAATTATTTCTCCTTTGTCATTTTGAATCATCTCAAAGAGAATCTCTTTTTGTTTTTCTCCATAAACAGGGCGGAGAAAACTCGATAAAATATTAAGATCAGCACCATTTTCAAGAAAAAACTGGGCAGCGCCTGCATCTTTTGATGTAGTTGAAGAAAAAGTAAGGTTGCCTGTATCTTCATAAAGTCCAAGTAGAAATAATGTTGCCTGAATTGGTGTAAGACTGATATTTCTTTTTTTCATTTCTTCTGCAAAAATTGATATGCCAGCACCAAGGTACTCTCTTTTCTCAAAATCGGCCTTTATATCCCCAGGCTGGTGATGATCCCATATACTAACCTTCAGATCTTTTTTTTCAGAAAGGGGTTTAAACCACCCTTCTATTCTTCTCCATGAACTTGTATCAACAATTATAAGCTCTGTAATATCATCAATATTGACATCTTTTGTTTTCAGTCCGTCAAACAGATCCTTGTGAATGGAATGAAATGCTTTTACATTTGGATTCATGGTATTTGGAAAAATTATTTCTGAATCATTATATAAAAGCGAAGCTGCAACAGTACATGAAAAAGCATCAAAATCTGCGGCCTTATGAGTAGTTATAAATTTCATTCATGAATCTCCATTAAATTTAATCAGCCTGTTTTCTTTTTTATTTTCAATATGATAATTATTTTCAATATTATTGCCTGGAAACTTTTTTTTCTCTTCATATTCAAGTTTCACAAGCTCAAGTTTATAATTTTTATCTATACTATATTTTCTAAGCTTAAATCTCAAATATGCTGTAAATACTGCCAGTATGAAAAAAGCTGTAAATATTACAGTAAAAATAACCGGGTATTCTGATATAATAAAAAGGGATTTTTCAGCAGCAGAAGTGAAAATTACAGGTAAGGCCCATATCAAAAACGACCCTACAAATAAAAACAGGGCTGTAAAATAGATATTATAAAAAAGATCTTTTTTTGCAGTATTTTCGGGAAATGAAAAAATTTTTTCATTTTCTGAAATTTCAAGTTTATTTTTTATTGAAGGAAAAAGACCTGAAATAATTTTCACAATAAATAAAAGAATAAAAGAAAGGCCAACAGGTAAAGCTATACTTGCAAAAAGCCAGCCCCTTACAGGGAAATCCACTTTTTTTTCAATAAGTTTTACATTAAATTTTTCAAGAGAACCGAAATTGTTTTCAAAATAATATTTATCGAACTGGTGGAGCCTGTTTCCTTTAACCTCATAAACAAGATCCCCTGACTTGTTTCTGACCTGGATCCATTTTTTTTGTCCTGAAGATGAATATGCAGTAAGAAAAATTATCAGTTCAGAAATAATTACAACTATCAGAATAAACCCCAGAAATTTTTTTTCTCTCATAAATATACCATAATTAAATTTCAAATTTTTTATTTGCAAAAATAATATATAATCTTTATTGCTTTACTTGACAAACAATGAATTTAACTTTAGCTAAATTCTTTTTTTAACTGGTTTACATATGGAGCAACTATAAATGAAAAAAGCTATAATAACTTCTCTTACAGATGATCGTCCAGGTGTTCTGGCCTTGATATCATCTTCATTATTTAAATGTGACTGCAATATCCTTCAGGTCAGCCAGACCATTTTAGGAACTGAGTTTGCAGGTATATTTATTGTTTCCGTACCTGAAAATAAAAAAGAGGACGATATAAAAAAAATACTTGAAGAAGACCTTAAAGGAGAAAATATCAACATCCATGTTAAACCTCTTAAAGAATCCACTCTATATTCAAAACCTTCAGACCCTTTTATAGTAACAACCTTCGGGCCTGACAGAAAAGGTCTTGTTGCAGCAGTAACATCAGCAATGGCAAGGCATAATTCAAATATTATAAATCTCAAAGCCATTTTCAAGGGAGGAAATGATCCCAGGGAAAATATAATGATATATGAAATAGATATTCCCCAATCAGAAAATCTCAAAGCCCTGTCAGAAGATCTTGATAAACTGGCTGAAAAATTTTCCCTTGAAATAAATATTCAGCATAAAAAAATTTTTGATAACATAACTAAAATATAACGGAGAGCAAATGCTTAACGACAGAGAAATATATACTACACTTGAAATTTTAAATAATGCACACCTTGATGTAAGAACTGTAACTCTTGGGATAAGTCTTTTTGACTGTGTAAGCGACAATCTTGAAAAACTTAAATCAAATATAAGGAAAAAAATAGATTTCTATGCAAAGGATCTTGTTGCAATATGCAATAGAATTGGCGACAAATACGGGATAGAAGTTGTCAATAAAAGAATATCTATCAGCCCGGCAGCAGTTGTTGGAGCTCCTTTTCAGGAAAATGAATTTGCAGAAATTGCAAAAACACTGGATAAGGCAGCAAAGAATGTTGGAGTTGATTTTATAGGTGGATTTTCAGCTCTTGTGGAAAAAGGAATGACAAATTCTGACAAGGCTCTTATCAGATCAATACCAGAGGCTCTTTCACAGACCACCAGAGTTTGTGCCTCTATAAATGTTGCATCCACAAGGGAAGGAATAAACATGGATGCAGTAAATATGATGGCAAAAACAATTAAACAGGCTGCAAATAAAACTGCAGACAAAGACGGTCTTGCCTGTGCAAAAATCTGTGTTTTTTCAAATATACCGCCGGATATTCCATTTATGGCAGGAGCATATCTTGGTGTGGGAGAACCGGATGCTGTTATAAATGTTGGTGTAAGCGGGCCAGGAGTTGTAAAAAAAGAAATAGAGGCGGCAATAAAATCTGGGGGAAATTCTCTTGATCTTGGAAAACTTGCAGAGCTTATAAAAACAACAGCATGCAAGGTTACAAGGGTTGGAGAACTGATTGGCCGGGAAGTTGCAGAAGAACTCAAAATACCTTTTGGGGTATGCGATCTTTCCCTTGCACCCACCCCTACTGTTGGAGACAGTGTTGGCGAAATTTTTCAAAGCCTTGGCCTTGAAAGCATAGGACTCCCGGGTTCAACTGCTCTTCTTGCCATGTTAAATGATGCTGTCAAAAAAGGAGGGGCTTTTGCAAGTTCACATGTTGGAGGGCTAAGCGGAGCTTTTATACCGGTAAGTGAAGATTTGAATATAGCAGAAGCAGCAGAAAAAGGCTTATTATCCATAGAAAAACTGGAGGCAATGACCTGTGTATGCTCAGTTGGTCTTGACATGGTTGCAATTCCCGGAGATACATCAGAAGAAGTCCTTGCAGGAATAATAGCTGATGAAATGGCAATAGGAATGATAAATAACAAAACAACTGCAACAAGAATTATTCCTGTACCGGGTAAAAAAGCCGGTGAAAAAGCTTTTTTTGGGGGACTTCTTGGTCATGCCTCAATTATAGATATAAAAAACAGAACCGGTAAAAACGCCTTTGTAAGATTTGGAGGCAGAATTCCTGCACCAATTCACAGTCTTAAAAATTAGTATGCAAAAAATTAATTTTGCACAAACAATAATTAATGAAGACGGCGATATATTTTCACCAGTTTTCAATGATATATATTTTTCTCCGGCAGGAGGACATATGGAATCTGTTTATGTATTTACACAGCCAAACCAGATTCCCTTAAAATTTTTAATAAAAAAAAATGTGAATATTTTTGAAGCAGGATTTGGTACAGGTTTGAATTTTCTTACTACTTTACAGCTTTTTAATCAATTTGCACCAAAAAACTCAACTCTTGAATATACATCCTTTGAACTTTTTCCTTTAAAAATTAATGATATGAAAAAAATACATGGTTATTTTCATTATCTTAGGTATGAATCAATAAATTTTCTTAAAAAATATACTGATATAACTCTAAAAAAAGGGCTGAATAAAATTTTATTTTCAAATAAAAGAGTAATTTTAAATCTTATAATTGACGAAATAAAAAATGCAGGTAAATATTTAACTGGAAATAAATATGATTCATGGTATCTTGATGGATTCAGTCCAAAAGAAAATCCTGACATGTGGTCAGATGTTTTTTTTGATTTTATGGCATCAAAAAGCTTGAATAAAGCTACTTTTTCGACCTTTTCCTCTGCGGGGCTCATAAAAAGAGGGCTCAAAAAAAGGGGATTTGATGTGAAAAAAATAAAAGGATATAACAGAAAAAGAGAAATGCTCTGCGGGATTAAATTATAACTTATAAAATTTACATACAAATATTTTCTTAATGATTGTTATATTTACGATAGTTTGCTTAGGAATTTAATTGAATATATTTGATTTACAAAAAAACGCAAAAAATGACTATATGGCAGAAGATATTTCTGTTTTAAGGGGTCTTGATCCTGTAAAAAAAAGACCAGGCATGTACACAGATACATCTTCTCCAAATCATCTGGCTCAGGAAGTTGTTGATAATAGTGTTGACGAAGCTGTTTCAGGATATGCAGATAGAATAATCACAAAAATTCATGAAGACGGCTCAATTAGCGTATCAGACAATGGACGTGGAATGCCTGTTGACATTCACCCCGAAGAAAAAGTTTCCGGGGTTGAACTTATAATGACAAAACTTCATGCCGGGGCAAAATTTTCAGATAAAATATATCAATATTCAGGAGGGCTTCACGGAGTTGGTGTTTCAGTTGTTAATGCTTTGTCAAAGCGGCTTGAAATTACCATAAGAAGAGACGGCAAGGAATATTCAATAATTTTTGAAAATGGTGAAAAAGTAACCAAGCTTCATGTTACTGGAGAAAAAATTAAAAAAACCGGAACAAAAATAAAATTTTATCCAGAACCCAGCTATTTTGATACTCCTGAGTTTAATATTTCCCTTCTTATTAACAGTCTGAAAGCAAAAGCAATTCTTTGCCCAGGTCTTGAAATGTTTTTTTTTAATGAAAAAACAAATGAATCCTTTTCATGGGTTTTTAAAGGCGGAATAAAAGATTATTTTAAAGACACATTAAAAGAAAAAGAAATGATTTTTTATCCTGAAACCCCTTTTTATTCAAATTTCAAAGAAGATGAGTATGAACTGGAATGTGCAGTTTCATGGACTTTTGAAAATAATCCGGTAATAGAAGAAAGCTATGTAAATCTGATTCCTACAAAACTTGGAGGAACCCATGTAAATGGATTAAGGGCTGGACTTGTCTATGCCCTTAAAGAATTTTGCGATTTGAGAAATCTTTCCCCAAAAGGAATAAAAATATCTGCTGAGGATCTCTGGAAAGATTGTAATTATATTTTATCCTTTAAAATGCATGAGCCCCAGTTTTCAGGTCAGACAAAAGAAAGGCTTTCTTCAAGAAGAGCTGGTTCAATAATATCTTCCCTAATAAAAGATTCTTTCAGCTTATATCTTAATCAGCATCCTGAAATGGGAACATTCATTGCTGAATCTGTAATTGAAAATGCACGGCAAAGACAAAACAGTGCAAAAAAAATAACAAGGAAAAAATATAAATCAGGCCCTGCTCTTCCAGGCAAACTTGCAGATTGTACCTCAAGTGACCCACAGATTTCAGAACTTTTCCTTGTGGAGGGAGATTCAGCTGGTGGCTCTGCAAAACAGGCAAGGGACAGACAGTTTCAGGCAATTATGCCTTTAAGGGGTAAAATTTTAAACACATGGGAACTTGATTCAGGTCAGATAATTTCTTCCAGAGAAATCCATGATATTTCTGTTGCAATAGGGGTTGATCCCGGTTCCAAAAATCTATCCGGTTTAAGATACAACAAAATCTGTATTCTTGCAGACGCAGATTCTGATGGGCTTCACATCGCAACTCTTATCTCCGCTCTGTTCATAAAACATTTTCCTGAACTTGTTAAAAAAGGTCATCTTTTTATGGCTGTACCTCCTCTTTACAGACTGGATATAGGAAAAGAAATTTTTTATGCAATTGATAATCATGAAAAAGACTCCATTCTGAGAAAAAATAAAAATACCAGAAAAAAAATAAATATTGTAAGATTCAAGGGACTTGGAGAAATGAATCCTCCACAATTAAGGGAAACAACAATGGAGCCTGCAACAAGAAAACTTGTTCAGCTTGAACTGCCTGAAAATGATGAAGAACTTGATATAGTTGATATGCTTTTATCAAAAAAAAGAGCAAAAGACAGAAAAATATGGCTTTCTGAAAAAGGAGATCAGCCGGAATTCATATAAGGACACAAGGAATGCTTACAGAAGAAAAAAGACTTATTACCGAATTTGCAGAAGAAGCATATCTTGAATATGCCATGTATGTAATAATGGACAGAGCCCTTCCAAAGATATCTGACGGACTTAAACCTGTGCAGAGAAGAATTATATATGCCATGAGTGAACTTGGGCTGAGTCATAACAGTTCATACAAAAAATCTGCAAGAACAGTTGGAGATGTTCTTGGGAAATTCCACCCCCACGGAGACAGTGCCTGTTATGAAGCAATGGTTCATCTGACCCAGCCCTTTTCAATGAGATATCCCTTAATAGACGGCCAGGGAAACTGGGGTTCACAGGACGACCCCAAATCTTTTGCAGCAATGAGATATACTGAATCAAAAATGACCAGATATTCCTCTGTTCTTCTTTCTGAACTTTCTGAGGGAACTGTGGAATGGGTTCCTAATTTTGACGGATCTCTTAAAGAACCCCTGGTTCTGCCTGCAAGGCTCCCCAATATATTGTTAAACGGTTCCTCAGGAATAGCAGTTGGAATGTCAACAGATATCCCTTCCCATAATATTTCCGAGGTTGCAGATGCATGTATAAAGCTTATAGATAAACCAGACATTACAACAAAGGATATCCTTGATATTATACAAGGACCTGATTTTGCTTCAGGAGGAGAAATTATAAGCCCTAAAGCAGATATAATGAAGATTTATGAAAATGGTACAGGCACAATTCGTGTAAGGGCAACCTTTGTTGAAGAAAATTCAGAAATAGTTATAAAATCACTGCCGCCACATGTATCGGTTTCAAAAATAGTTGAAGATATTGCATCCCAGATGTCAGAAAAAAAACTTCCCATGGTTTCAGATTTAAGAGATGAATCCGATCACGAAGATCCATTGAGGATTGTTATTACTCCAAAATCAAGAAAGACTGATATAAAAAGACTTATGGAGCATCTTTTTGCAACAACAGATCTTGAAAAAACCCAGAGAATAAATTTCAATTATATTGGAAACAATAACAAACCTAAAGTTACAGGAATTAAAGAGCTTTTAAATGAATGGATATATTTCAGAAGAGAAACAACAAGAAAAAGACTTGAATTCAGGCTGAATAAAATAAAGGACAGGCTTCATATTCTTGAAGGTCTGAAAATTATATATCTTGACCTTGATGAGGTAATAAGAATTGTAAGGGAAGAAAAAAATCCCAAAAAAGAACTTATAAAAACCTTTAAGCTTTCTGATATTCAGGCTGAAGCAATATTAAATACAAAATTAAGGGCTCTTGCAAAACTTGAAGAAGAAAAAATTTCTGCAGAATATGATACCCTTTCTAAAGAAAAACAAAAAATCAGCCTTACTCTTTCAGACGAAAAACTTTTTAAAAATCTCATTAAAAAAGAAATAAGGGAAACAAAAAAAGAATTTAAAGACAGCAGAATCACTCAAATTATAGAAAAAAAAGAGGCAAAGCCTATTCCTAAAACAAAAATTATCCAGTCAGAACCTGTAACAATAATTTTGTCTGATAAAAACTGGATAAGGGCTGCAAAAGGACATGAAATAGATCCTTTATCCCTGCCCTATAAAACAGGAGATAAATTCAAGGCTTCGGTTTTTTCAAAAACTACAGAAAAATCTGTATTTATAGATAATGATGGAAAAGCCTATTCAATAGAAAATCACCTTCTTCCAGGTGCAAGAAGTTATGGAGAGCCTTTAAGTTCAAAACTTCATTTATCTGATAAAACTAAAATTTCATCAATTATATCTACTGGAGAAAATAAAAAATTTCTCTTTTCAACAAGTGCAGGATATGGTTTTATTTCTGATATATCAAATGCATGTTCAAAAAATAAAAAAGGAAAAAATTTTATAAGTGTTCCAAAAAATGCATATCCTCTTGCACCTGTTGAAATTAAAAACCAAAAGTATATGATTGCAGCTGTAACTCTTTCAGGAAGACTTTTAATAATTGATATTGATGAAATGCCTGAACTTCCAAGAGGAAAAGGAAATCAGATTATAAAAATACACAAAAAAGATCTTGAAAATAATATGGACAGGCTTCTAATTATTCATTTATTTTCAAAGGAAACAGGATTTGTTATATATTCAGGTAAAAGAATATTAAATATAACAACAAACATGATTTCTGATTTTAAAAGTAAACGGGGCCGCAGAGGGAAAATTCTTCCAAGAGGCTTTAGAAAAGTAAAAAGGCTTGAAAATAAATCTATTAATATTATTTAGATAAACATTAACTATTTTAGTTTATTTATGAAAGGATGTTTAAGGCTATGACAGTTAAAATAGAAGGTCAGATAAAAGGAATAAGCCTGACAAATTTCCTTCAGATAGTTCAGCTTGAAAAACCGACCTGTTCACTTTTAGTGACTACTAAAAAACATAAAGGCACCCTTTATATTGAAGAAGGAGAAATAATAGATGCTGATTCAAATACAGAGTTTAATCATCTTCAAGCCGCCTTTGAAATTCTTTCATGGGAAAATCCTTCGATTGAGCTCAAAAAAAATATGAACAAAACCGAGCGCTTCATAAAAATGCCTTTAATGAGTCTTTTAATGGAGGCTGCAAGGTACAAGGACGAAAAAGGGGCTGATCAGGATACCGAAGAAGAAAAAAAAGCAGATAATAATTTATCATATGAAAGTTCAGATGAATCCATACCGCTTTCAATAAACTCAGACCACAATGATTTTAATAATGATATACCAGATGAATTTTTAATCTCAACTACCCAGAAAACAGAAAAAGATATATCTGGTCAGATATCATTAAACGATGAAAAAAATGATCTGGATGATTACGATCTTTACTCAGATATGTCCAAAGATTCTTATGAGAAGCTTGGTTTTAATGCAAATCTATCCTTTAATAATGACTACTTTGAAAACACAGATAAAAAAAGACCTTCCATAGAAGATTATATTGAGAAAAAAAGTTCATGGGAAAAAAATACAATAATTTTTTTATCTCTTGTTCTTTTAATTATTACTATTGGATTCGGAGGAACTTTATTTTTTAAAAAGCTTAAAATAAAAAAAGCATATTTTACACTTGAAAAAAATCTTTCTAAAATGTCTTATGAAGAACAAAAAATAAATATTTTAAAAAAATTTATAGAGAAATATCCGCAAAGTGAATACAGCAAAAAAGCTGAAGCTGCTCTTGATCTTATCGTTGACAGGGATCAGCGAATTTCTTTTGAAATTCTTGAAAAAAAACTTTCCAGGCTGCACATTGACAAAAATTATCAGAAAACTGCTGAGAAATATTGCAAAAATTTTCTACAAAAATTCCCATCAGGACTTTATGCCGAAAAAACAAAAGAGAAACTATTAAAAATTCCTGTGATAATTAGAAATTATAAGCTTCAAAAAATAAAAGCAATTCCAGATTCCAGATTTGCTGAAAAAATTAAGGCTCTGAAAAAATTCAAAAAAGAAAACCCTGGTGAAAATATTAATGAAACTGGAAAAATAAAAACAGACCTTGGTAAATATTATCTCAAAATATTAGAAGATAACCTGAAAAATTGTGATAGCCTGGAGAAATATGATGAATATTTTATAATTGCTGAATCCTTTAAAAAAATATTTCCTGAGCATATTGATATTTACAGATCAAAGGCAATTATAAAAAATCTAAAAGAAAATTATTGGGCAGACGCTTTGTTAAATACTGCTAAACAGAAAAATAACTCATTAATAGACGAAAAAAAATTCCTTGAAAACTATATTGCTTCAAATGAGGACTATAATCTTACCCTCAAAGTTAAAGAGCGTATCCGCGAAATTGAATCATATTTGAAAAAGAAAAAAAATTTTGAAAATATTTTAAGCTATGCAGAAAATAAAAAATATCCTTTAGCAGACAGAATAAACCGTTTAAGATCTTATATATATTCAGACATCCCTTTAGAATTCAAAGATAAAGCTGAAAAAAAACTCAATGAGATTAACCGTGGCAAGGTAAAAAGAGTATCAAAAGAACCAAAATATGAAAAAATAGAGGAAAAAAATAAAAAAATAAAGGATATTGATGTAAATCAAATGATTAATAATTCATATAAAACAGCACTGAGAATTAAAAAAAAGATGTCTGGCTCAAAAAGATTTGTGCCTGCAGGAGACATGGGCTTTAAGGACCTTCTAACTGGTAAAATATGGCTTTTACTGGATTCTGATGATTTTTCAGGAAGCAGATGTCTTTCATTCAAAAAGGCAAAAAAAATGGCTGGAGAAATAAGAGCAGACGGATACTCAGACTGGAGGCTTCCAACAGAAAAAGAATTATTGACATTATTTAAAAATGAGCCTTTTCCGCCATTTGAGAAAAACAAATGGTTCTGGTCCTCCAATATATTTGAAAAAGGTTTTAACACCTACTCTGCTGTAGTTTCAAATACTCAAACTCAGGCAAGAGAAAAGATGATTAGAAATATTTTTAATGACTGCGGATGCTTAAAAGTTGTAAGGCCTTGATATGATTTTAGAAAAATATAAGATAATTTTATTAGTTCTAATTTTTTCAACTATATCTGCTTCTATTTCTGCTTCAAATGATATTATATATTTTGCAAGCCTTAGTGAATCTGATATTTCAGGTAAAATAATATCTTCCAGTCTGTATTATAATCCTGTAAGCAAGGCCTTAAAAACTGAACCATTCCAGAAAGTAAAGTGGAATCTTTATACAAAAAAAACAAAAAATATAAAAAAAATAAAAGAATTGGGAGTAAAAGCTTTTCTTATAAAGCATGGAACCCTTTCAATAAAATCTCTTAGTCTCAAAAAAAAATATAATATAAAAGATTTGGTAGAGGCATCTTTTGATGGATACTTTTTAAATGAAATAAAAATAACAAAAATAAAAAATCTTGGTAAAAATAAAATAAAAGTGTCTTTTCAGGCTTATTTTGCACCTTTATCATATCCTGAAAAATGGGATTCAATCATACTCAGGGATAAAATAATATCAAATATTAAATACTTTCAATCTTTTTTTTGATTGTAATCATGGAATAATTTTATGAGAGCTTTGATTCAAAGGGTTACAAAAGCAGAAGTTGAAACTAAAGGCGAAATAACAGGAAAAATTAAATCAGGCCTTCTTGTATTTCTTGGTGTAAAACATGGAGATAATAAAAAAGATGCTGATTATCTGGCAGAAAAAATCCCAAACTTGAGGATATTTTCTGATAATAACGATAAGATGAATCTATCACTTCTGGATATAAAAGGAGAAATTCTTGTCGTATCCCAGTTTACTCTTTATGCAGATACAAGAAAAGGAAGGAGACCCTCTTTTATAAAGGCAGAAAAACCTGAAAAAGCAGATCAGCTCTATTTATACTTCATTGATAAATTAAAAGAAAAAGGGCTTTGTCCACAAACAGGTAAATTTCAGTCAATGATGGATGTAAGCCTTGTAAATAATGGCCCTGTAACCTTATTAATTGATACCGATGAAAAATAGTCTATATTTTTTTACAATAATATTTTATATATGGATTCCTCCTATTTATTCAGAAGAAAAATCCATTTTGATATATGATATTTTAAAAGAAAAAAATGTATATACAAAAAATATCAATAAGGAATTAATTCCTGCATCTACTATAAAAATACTTACTTCTCTTGTTGCCATAGAAAAGCTTGGATTAAACTACAGATTTAAAACAGAAGCATATATTGACAATAAAAAGAATCTATATATCAAAGGATTTGGAGACCCTCTTTTTATATCAGATGAAATAAAAAAATTTTCAAAAGCCCTTAAAAAAAAATTATCTGATATTACTATAAACAATATTATAGTTGATCAGACCTTTTTTAAACCACAGTCAATTTATTTTCAGGGAACAGATAAATATTCCCTGCAACCATACGATGCTCCAAATAATGCTCTTGCAGCAAACTTCAATTCAGTGTGTTTTATAAAAAAAAATAAGCATTTTTTTTCATGTGAAAAAGAAACACCCCTTTTAAAAGAAGTAGTGCCTGTTATTAAAAAAACAGGTCTTTCATCAGGCAGAATACCTGTGTCAGGTAAAACAAAATTCCATCTGCTCTATTTTGGATATCTGGTAAAGTATTTTTTAACTGCTGAAAATATCAAAATTAATGGAAAGGTAAAAATTTTTAATAATCAAAAATACTTAAAGAAAAAAATTATGGAATACCATTCTTCATACACATTAAAAGATATAATTGAAAAAATGCTTTTCTATTCAAATAATTTTTGTGCAAATCAATTATTTTTAAGATGCGGTGTAAAAAATTTGCACTATATTGCAACAACAGAAAAATCTATTTCATTCTTTAAAAACTATCTGAAAAAGAAAAATATAAAAGCTAAAATATTTGAAGGAAGCGGAATTTCAAGAAAAAATAAAATTTCTGCTTCTGAAATGCTTAAAATTTTAAAAAGTTTCAAAAAATATTCATATCTTTTAAAAAATAAAGGCCAAAATTTTTACAAAACAGGAACATTAAACAACATAAAAAATCTCTGCGGTTATTATAAAAAAGGTGATAAAAATTTTATATATATAATTTTTTTAAATAAGAGTACAAAAAATCCTTTTAATGAATTTAAAAAAATATTTGATGAATTAAAATAATTAAAAAATAAACTGCTATTGACTTTAAGCCTTTTACAATCTATTGAAAGATATCTTTTATATATTGATATATATAACTTTTGATGCATAAAATAAAAATTAAAAAGTTTTTGGGAGGACATATAAATTATGGGAAACATAATAAACAGGGAAGAATACTACGATGAAATGGATGAAATATCTCTTCGTGAAATAATAGAAGCAATATTAAAAGCAAAATTTATGATTATTACTCTGGTTATATTGGCAATGATTTGTGCAGGTTTATTCAGTTTCTACATAAATAAAAAGACTTCTGGTATTGCCATGCCGGTAAGTTTTACCTTTGAAGGTATTAATGAAGGAAAAACTCCAGATGACAAAATCTTTAATCCCGAAAGTCTTTTAACTCCTGAAATACTTCGGACAGTAATATTAAAATTAAAGCTTGATAAAAAAATAAGCGTAAAAGATTTAAGAGCAGCTATAAAAATTAAAGAAATAATCCCTGATAACATCCAGGAAAAACAAAAAATAGCATTAAAAAATGGCAAGGATTTCATTTTTGTACCTACAAAATATATATTAACCATAAAAAATAACTTATCCGGTAAAACCCTGGTTGATAATCCATCCCAAGTACTTAATGAAATTATAAAAGAATACAGAGAAAACTTTATAAAAGAATACTCCTTTTACAAAGTTTTACAAAATATTATGACATCAATTAATTTTGATGATTATGATTTTGAAGACATAAAGCAGGCTTTTGAAAAACAGATAAAAATGATTCATAATTTTATTGAAAAAATGCCAAAGAAAATAAAAGATTTCCGTTCCACTAAAAACCGGTTAACTTTGTATGATATAGGACAAAGAACTTTATTAATTGAAAATATGGAGTTGAAAGAATTAAGGGCATTAACAAATATTTATAATATTGCAAAAAACAGAAAAATGCTTATCCAAAAGCTGCAATACAGGATAATTTTGCTGCAGCTTGAAAAAAAGAAATTATTTGCCGAAAAGGAAGTTGCTGAAGAATTACTGAGTAAATATAAAAGAGAAAAAACTGTACTTATGTCAGGTGAGAAAACAGGTCTTGAGCTGGATAAAAAATTCAGTTATTATGACATTCTTGTTAAAAGAGCTGTTAACTCAGGAGTAGAGGCTAAAAACAAAGAGGTTGATATAGCTTTTTTAGAAAACAGGATCAAAAAAATAAAAAAAGCTTCTTCTTTGCAACCAGAACAAAAAAATGCTGAAAAAGACTTTATTAAAACATCTAAAAAATTACAAAAACTTTTATCTTTACTTATTAAGCAGGCTAATGAAATTTTAAGTGAATATTCTGTAGTAAAATATCAGGACACAATCAGAGTATTATCACCGCCAGAAAAAGTTTCAGAGGCAAAAATACTTTTAATTATAATAATAAGCGGTGTTGCAGCTTTTTTTACAGGAATATTTATAGCTCTTTTCAGAAGCTACTGGAAAAACTCAAAATTAGATTCCAACAAATAAGTGCTTTTTCGCTATTGTCAAAAATAAAAACCCCAGCTGATATTTTAAATAATAAAAGGCCGGGGTTTAAAAATGAAATTATTTTTTTTAAATAATTTCAGCACTTATAATTTTTATATCCTTTAAAGGCCTGTTGTTTTCGTCTGTTTTAACTTTTTCTATTTTTTCAATTGTTTCAAGTCCTTCAATCACTTCACCAAATACAGAATACTGGCCGTCAAGGGAAGGTGCTCCCCCTGTGGTCTGGTATGTTTCTTTCTGCTCTTTTGTAAATTTTGTATTCAATCTTCTTTCAATCATTTCAAGTTCATCTTCAGAATATTTACGTCCTGTAACCAGATAAAACTGGGACCCTGATGATCTTCTCACAGGATTCATATTATCCCCAAGCCTTGCAGCCGACAAAGCTCCTTTTTTATGATAATATTTAGGTAAAATTTCTGCTGGAATATTATAACCTGGGCCTCCGCCGCCAAGCATTTTACCTTTTTCTGCGTTTTTTGATTCAGGATCTCCTGCCTGGATCATAAATTCTTCTATAACCCTGTGGAAAAGAAGATCGTTATAAAATCCGTCTTTTACAAGTTTTATAAAATTTTTTTTATGTTCTTCTGTTTCATTATAGAGAGCTATTTTTATATCTCCAAAATCAGTTTTAAATAAAATCATTGTATTATCCTTTGCATAAAAAATTTGTGTGTAAAGAAAAATAAAGCATATTACAAAGATAACAGCCAAAAAAACTTTTTTCATATATCCCTTTCAAAATTAACAAATTATATTATAAAATAAATTTTAGAATCAGCTCTTTTAACTCATCAGGTTTTTCCATAGGTAACAGATGACCTGAGTCTTTTACAACAAATGAATTTGAATTTTCAACCTTCCTCAAAAATCTTTTCTCAGTATAATCAAACAAAACATCAGAATACTCACCTCTTATCAAAAGAGTTTGAGTTTTAAGCTTTCCAGTCCATCTCCAGATTCCAAGAGGATAATTTTCAAATATCCTGGCTTCTGCTTCAGGTGGGCATAAAAGCTCCACTCCTCCCCTTGAATTGTCCTTGAGGCCATATGTAACATATGAGCTGACAAACTCATCATTAAATTGTTTAAAAAGTCCCTTTCCTTTAAAATATTCATAGGCTTCTTCTCTGTTTTGCCAGCTGTTTTTTCTTTTTCTTGCCCTTTTTGCAAGAATGAAAAGATCCTTTCTGCCTATAATCCTTATAAGCCCCATCATAAAAATAAACCTGTAAGGAAGTAAAACAGGATCAATCAAAACAATTTTTTCAAAAAGATCAGGCCTCATGCATGCGGCAACCATGGTAGCAACGCCTCCTATACTATGCCCGGCTCCTGTTACAGGACCAAATTTCTGCTTATCCAGAAAATCAATTAAATCATAGGCTGCTCTATACCATGAAGTATTCCCGTCTGCCTGTGAATCCTGCCCCCTCTGACCTAATCCCACAACTCTGAAATGATTTGTAAATCTTTCAAGAAAAGGAATATAAACGCTTACGGGGAAACCATTGGCATGATAAAAATGAAGAACTTTATTACCTTTTAAACTGTCAAGATAACTTAAATTAATACCTTCTATCTGATGCGAACCACAATCAAATTGATGGGAACCGCAATTAAAGCAAAATATATTTTCCATAATTTTTAATTATCCCCATAATTTTCAAGTTCATCAGCAAGAACTTTCAATGCAAGAGCGGCAAAAAGTTTTTTATTTAAAAGCCTGTCCTTGAAATCCCTTTCAAATCTGTATGTTTTTGTAGAAAAAGAATTTGAAACACCTATACAGACAGTACCTGTTTCCTTACCAGGAACCCCTCCAGACGGGCCGGCAATTCCTGTTGTTGAAAGCCCGAAATCAGAAAGTCCTTTTATGCGGACACCATCTGCAAGTTCATATGCTGTATTTTCTGAAACAGCTCCAAATTCTTTAATGGTTTGTGGCGAAACACCAAGAATATTTATTTTTGCATTATTGGAATAAGTTACAGCAGAAAGGTTAAATATTTCAGAACTTCCGGGGATATCAGTCAGCATAGTTCCAATAAGCCCACCTGTACAGCTTTCAGCCACTGACAAGGTAAGCTTTTTTTGTTTAAGCAGGTAAGAGACCTTTTCTGCAAGAGTTTTTCCTGAACCTGAAATAAAATATTTATCAAAAAAAGCCCTTATTTTTTCTTTGACTTTTTTTATTTCATTTTGAAGTTCTTCAAGCACTGTACCTTTTGAATATATTTTTATAAAAATATGTGGAAAAACTGCCTGAATACCAAACTCCAGAACAATATCTTTTTCAGGAGAAATTTCTTTTTTAATAAAAGTTTCAAGCATTTTACCAGCCTTTGATTCCGGCAGGCCAAACAGGCTTATTTTTTCAGACAAAAAATATTTATATATAAAATCAGGGTTTGTTTTTATATAAGATACAAGATTATCTTCAATAAGAAAGTCAAGTATTTTTTCAAGCTCATATGGGACACCCGGAAGACAATATATTCTTGAACTGTTTAGCTCAAAATAAAATCCAGGGGCTGTTCCATATTCATTAATCACAGGAATTGCACCTTCAGGAAGCATTGCCTGTACAATATTTTCATCAGGCATGGGAATTTTTCTCAAAGAAAAAAATTTTTTTACGCTTTCAAGGGCATCATTATTCAAAATCTGCTTTACACCCAGAAGATTTGATACAGCATTTCTTGTTTTATCATCTTCAGTAGGTCCAAGCCCCCCTGTTACAAAAATAATTGGTGAGCGTTTTGATGCCTCTTTAATAATCAAAGCAAGCTCTTTTTCATTATCTCCTGTACAATGATGATAAAGGGTTTCAATCCCGCATTCCTTTAATTTAGAAGCAATAAGAGCTGAATTTGTATCAATTATGTCTCCTGAAAGAATTTCCTTGCCGGTTGATATAATTTCTGCCTTCATAATAAATTTACCTGTATTTATAAAGATTTATTAAAGATGAAAAAAACAGTCTGATTAACTAAAAAGTTACAATCTATTAAAAAAATCATTTCCTTTATCATCTGTTACAAGAAAAGCAGGGAAATTTTTAACCCTGATTTTAAAAACAGCCTCCATACCAAGTTCTTTAAAATCTATAACTTCCACTTTTTCTATACAATTTTTACCTACAAGAGCTGCTGCACCGCCTATGGCTCCAAGATAAAAACCGCCATGTTTTTTACATGATTTTGAAACCCCATCAGATCTGTTGCCCTTACCTATCATTACAAGAGAAGCATTTTTTTCCTGAAATTCTTCCACATAGGAATCCATTCTTGCAGAAGTTGTGGGCCCAAAAGAACCTGATGCATAACCTTCAGGTATTTTGGCAGGCCCTGCATAATATACAGGATGTTTTTTGAAATATTCAGGGAGCTCACCATTATGCCTTAAATTTTCTTTAAGTTTTGCATGTGCAATATCCCTTGCAACAACTATATTACCTGTCAAAAGCAATGGAGTTGAAATTTCAAGAGCTGAAAGCTGATTTCTGATTTCAGCCATTGGCCTGTCAAGGTCTATTTTTACTGGAGATTCAAAGGAAATATCAGTATCAGGAAGATAAGAAGCAGGATTTTTTTCTTTTTTTTCCATATAAATCCCGGAGTCATCAATATATGCAAATTGATTTCTATGGGCATAGCAGCTTACACCTATGCCTATAAAAACTGAAGCTCCATGCCTTGGAAGCCTTACAACTTTATTGTCCAGACAAAAATATTTTCCTCCGTATTGAGCCCCTGCTCCAGTCTTTTTGCAAAACTCATATACAAATTCTTCAATTTTTTTATCCCTTATTGCAAGAGTGTTTTTATTTTCTTTAAAATCAAGATAATCAAGAGCCCCGGAAGTTGTAAGTTTCAATGTTTTCAGATTCATTTCAGGAGAAGTACCTCCAACAACAATTCCAAGATGATAAGGCGGACATGCAGCAGTACCGATTTTTCTTATTTCTGACTCAAGAAAAGACTTAAATCTCTTTTCATCCAGTATGGATTTATTTTCAGTATAAAAAAATGTCTTATTGGATGAGCCTCCTCCTTTTGCAACACAAAGAAATTTGAAAATATGTCCCTTTCCCGAATAAATATCTATTTGTGCAGGAAGATTATTTCCGGAATTTTGTTCTTTAAAAAGAGAAGATGGTACAAGCTGTGAATATCTAAGATTTTCATTTGTATATGTTTCATAAATTCCATGTGTTAAAGCTTTTTTCTCATCAAACCCTGAAAGAATCAGATTCCCTTTTTCAGCTATAATTGAAGCAGTTCCTGTATCCTGGCATAAAGGAAAAATTTTTGACGATGCAACAACCGCATTTTCAATAAGTTTTCTTGCAACAAATCTGTCATTTGAAGAAGCCTCTTTATCATTCAAAATAGAGGATAACTTTTTAAGATGAGATTTTGAAAAAAAATAATTTATTTCAGAAAAACATTTTTTGGCAAGAAACTGCAAATCTTCATATTCAATTTTTAAATAATATTCACTTCCAAGTTTAAATCGTGAAATATTTCCATCTGAAATTTTCTCAAAATCAACTTCTGCAAAATCAGGGAATTTGTATATAGGTAAATAATCAAACATATTCAAGCCGTTGTTTTTTTTAAACAAAAACCTTTATTTTTCGATTGCCCTGTCCCAGGTTTTCAATGCACATAAATCGCCGCACATGGTGCATACATCCCTGTCCTTGTCTTCAGATGAAAATTTTCTTTTTCTGGCAAGCTCTGGATCTATTGCAATCTCAAACATCTTTTCCCAGTCAAAATTTTTTCTTGCGTCTGCCATATCAAGATTTTTTTGCCACGCTCCCTTGACTCCCTTCTCAATATCTCCTATATGAGCCGCTATTTTTGAAGTAATAACACCTTGCTTTACATCATCCAGATCAGGAAGAGTAAGGTGCTCGGCAGGGGTTACATAACATAAAAAATCAGCTCCGGCAGAAGCTGCAACTGCTCCTCCTATTGCCCCTACAATATGATCATAACCCGGTGCTATATCTGTTGGAAGAGGCCCTAAAACATAATATGGTGCATTTTCACAAAATCTTTTCTGCTGTTTCATGTCTGAAACAATTTTTCCAAGGGGAACATGACCCGGCCCTTCAATCATCACCTGAACCCCCTTTGTCCTTGCTCTTTTTGTAAGTTCCCCAAGGGTAATAAGCTCTGATATCTGTGCCCTGTCTTCTGCATCACATATTGCACCGGGCCTGAGCCCATCACCAAGGGAAAGAGTAACATCATATTCAAGACAAATGTCCAGAAGTTCATCATAATATTCATACAATGGATTTTCCCTGTTGTTTTTTACTATCCATTCAGCAAGAAAACTTCCTCCCCTTGAAACTATACCCATTTTTCTGTCACAATTTTTTAAAACATTTACAGTATGTTTTGTAATCCCGCAATGTACAGTTATAAAATCAACCCCTGTTTTTGCATGAAAAAGTATTTCTTCAAAAAGGTCATCTTTTGTAAATTCAATGGCTTCCTTTTTCTGTTCAAGAAATTTTGAAACAACCTTATAAATGGGAACTGTTCCAATCATTACTGGAGAATTATCAATAATCTTTTTCAATATATTGGAAAGATTCCCACCGGTTGAAAGATCCATTACAGCATCAGCTCCGGCATCAACTGCAGTTTTGAGCTTTAACAGTTCAGATTCCATACAATGCCTGCTGGGAGATGTGCCTATATTTGCGTTAACCTTGGTTTTAAGGCCTTCTCCAACTCCCCTTGCCCTGAAATTTCTCAAATTATTAACAGGTATAACTACCTTCCCTGATTCCACCTTTTTTCTTATTTCTTCAGGCAAATATCCCTCATCTTCAGCAACCTGTTTCATGGCTTCTGTTATTATGCCCTGCCTGGCTGATGTTAATTGAGTTGTCATAATTTTCCTTTTTTATTCTATATTAAAATTTAATTATACAAAAAACCGCTTCACTTAAAAAAAAGGGAAACGGTTTTTAAATAAAAAAATAAGACATTTTTAATCTCGTTTCCCTACGCAGGTATTATCCTGATCAGGTAGTTAAGGGTTTACTCCATAAAGAGATTCTCAGCCGTCCGACACCCCTGACGAGTTTTAAGTTACTCTATGCTTATACAAGTATCCAAGTCAATAAATTTTTAAGGTAACTATTCAGTTAAAAACTGATAAAAAAGACCGTTTTTTGAAAAAAACGGCTGCTGTATTCTTTCTGAGATGATTTCAGTAGATTGTACTTATCCATATCTTCAAAATAAATGGACTATATTTTTTTATATTCAAAATCACTTATATTTTTTTCTTCTGTATTAAAATTAATCCCAATTAGATAAATATACCTGTTTAGATTTAAATATTTTTCATAATATTTTTTTTCTTTGATTTGCAAAAGAGCATTTTGCCTGTTTGTTTTAAATTCTATTATATAAATTTTATCTTCTATGAAAACAGTTAAATCAAGTCTACCCTTATTTGTTACATCTTCAGGTATTTGTTTTAATCCCAGCGAAGATAAAAAAGCATATACTACACTGGCATAAAAGCCTTCATAGATATTTATATTATTTTTTGCATAATTATTATAAGGCAAAGAAGCAAAAAGGCTTATAAGTGAGTTTTTAAACTTTTCTAAATTTGCAGATGACAGAGCAAAGTAAGCCTCTGACTGACTTATTGCCTGTTTAGTTGGATTATCTATAAACATTTGAAAAATATGATCATTTAAGCTCATTCGAACTTCTTTATTTGGAAGTTTTAATTTATATAAAATTTTAGCGCCTAGTCTTATAATTTCATCAATAGTTAAATACCCTGTTTGATAAAGTATTACTTCAAGGCTTAAATTGTTTATATCAAAACTATTTAATATTTCCTCTCCCAAGATTATATTTTCCAGTTCAGGAATATAATAATCCTTTTGTTTTATAAGTTCTATCAGAAAGGCAGGGGTTGCTGTTTCAAACCAATAGTTTTTAAAAACACAGGAATTATCAACAAAAAGTAAAATATCATATGGATTATAAATTTTATCCTTTAAAAAATTATAGCCGTCATACCAATTTTTTACCTCTTCCAAATCAGTATTTTTTAATTCTTCCCTAAATTTTTCTTCTATATCTTCCTGGCTGTATCCGCAAATATTTCCGAACTTTGAATTTAAAGTTATATCTGTTAAATTATTAAAACCTGAAAATAGGCTGACCTTGGAAAATTTACTTACTCCAGTTATAAAGACAAATTTTATAAATTCATCTTTATCTTTCATTATTTCATAAAAGGCTTTCAGCTTTTTTCTAGCATACTCACACATTATTTTATCAGTTATATTATCCAGAATTGGCTTATCGTATTCATCTATGAGTATGACTACTCTTTGATTGTATTTTTTGAAAGCTTCTCTTATCAATTTATCAAAGCAGGTTGAGGGATCCAGTTTTTTATCACAATCTATTTTCAGCATTTCCTGATTATAATCAAGAATTTTATTAAATACCTGATTTAAACTTTCTTTTGAAGCCATATCTCCTGCAAAACTTATTTTAACAACTGGATAGTTTATAGAAAAATCATATTTATCTTCTATATAGAGCCCTTTAAAATATTTCTTTTTACCTTCAAAAATATTTTTCAGGGTATCTAGAAAAAGGCTTTTGCCAAAGCGTCTTGGACGGGATAGAAAAACATATTTATAGGAATTTATAAGCTCATAGGCTTCTTTTGTTTTATCCATATAAACAAGATTTTCTTCTCTTATTTCTGAAAATGTTTGTATTCCTATGGGATATTTCATTATAAAGCCTCTTTTGTATTCACATATTTTACCGCTTGTTTGCAGGTTGTCTCAAGACGCAGTGTTTGACGGGTTGACTGGAAGTCTAAAATGAATAATTTAATAAAAATTCTTATATCATAATTATTACTATTTTATCAAAAAAAATCTAATGTATTCTTTTTATTTATGAAAATAAAAAAATAATCGCAAAATAAATTAGTTTTTTAATTTAATTTTATCCTTTTTTGTATTATGAAATCAGGTCCTGGTAAGATGTCTGTATTTAACTCTTGCAGGAATATCAGCAGATTTACCAAGCCTTTTTTTCCTGTCCTTTTCATAATCTGAATAATTACCCTCAAACCACACTACATTTGAATCATTTTCAAAGGCAAGAATATGGGT
>PDWJ01001138.1_pt1 | contig 34129 bp, 31 predicted proteins | sample 1430881 | NCBI WGS metagenome assembly PDWJ01 (sample SAMN01162460, study PRJNA174530) | Oral metagenome, whole genome shotgun sequencing project. | biome: Marine environment; feature: Marine mammal; material: Swab sample of the gingival sulcus; isolation source: swab sample of gingival sulcus...
AACAAAAAACATAAAAGTAGTGCCATACAAACATCTTGCTAAACTATAACATATTAATATTACACTCTTTTAATTTTAACCTTGCTGAACTTGGGTTAAGATGATAGCTCCAAATATAATTATCATATATGTTTTATTGTAAGGTAAGATTCCTATTTTAACAGAAAAAAGGATAAGCAGAATAAAAACAACATATGAGAAAGCTGCAATTAGAAATCTTTTTATTCTTATTTGTTGCTCATAGTTGTTGCCAAATAAAAATCTGGAAATTTTTTTCATTTTTTTAACTTTTTTTTGTATTTGGAGATAAGTTTATAAAAGCATTTACTATTTCTGCGGTAAGACCCCAGATTCTTTCTCCTTGGACCCTGTAAACCAGGACTCTGTGTTTAAAATGGCCCCATGAATTATGATATCTTTTTGGAAGACCAAGCTCTTTTGCAGGCAAAAGGATTTTTCTTGCACCTTTTTCATCTTCTTCATAAGGTTTTATTTCAAGCACTACATTGTAAATTTCAGGATTATTTTCAAGAAACCATGATACGGGAACAGAAAAAATTTTTTTGACTTCATTTTTTTGAATATTAAAATCTTCAGGGGATATATTTTCTATTATTCCGATAAAAGGTTCTATTGCCGCGCCCATTGCAGCTATAACAGTGTTCATCTGTCCTATCATAGTTATGTTTTTTGCCGGAATTCCAAGTTCTTCGGATGTCTCTCTTAAAGCTGTATCTTTACATGAGTTATCATGCTGCAATTCATATGCTCCTCCTGGAAAACATATTTCACCGCCCTGTCTTATACCTTCTGCCCTTTTTTCAAAGATAAAGTGCAGCTCATCATTTTTTATTATCAGTGGTATTAAAACTGCAGAATTAAAAAGTCTTTCCCTTCCATGAATTCCCGGGAAATCAGGCAGGTTTTCTTTTAATAAATTTAAGTCTTTAAGATTCATTATTTTTTTCTTTATCAGTTTATCTTGTATAAGTATTTTATCATTGTTTGATATAAAGGAAAAACAATGATATGCGGCAATAATTAAAAAGCTTTTATGATAAATTATAATCTACATATTTTTATACCCATATTTGGGCTGCTTCAAGAAAAAAGTTTTTTTAAAAATTAAAAAAAATCATTCCTTGAAATATTGTTTTGCAGGAGTTTTCAGATTAAGATGGATAATATAAATTCCTTGATTGAAATATTAGATAAAAGTTTTGGATATTTTAAAACAGAGCTTTTTTTTGAACCCGGAATAGAGCTTGTTGAAAAGGCTTTGATTAAAATAGCTCTTGATAAAAATATTATTTCGAAAATACCTGGGGCTTTTGAGCTGGCTGAAAAATTATCCCAGGTACAAAATCAGCAGAATTTTGAGGAAAGAGAGACCCTGCTTATTGATCTATATCTTCTTCTTCACAAATTTGGCTGTGGTTATTCTGATATGGAGCAAAATTTTATTTCTGAAAAAAAAGGAATTAAATGGCTTCCCGGCGGGATTATGCCCATTATTTTGACGTCCTATCTCATGAATGAAGATTATGTCTTCGCAGATCTTGGAGCTGGTAACGGGCTTCAGGGGCTTATTCTTCAGTCAATTTCCCCTCACAAAAAGACACGGCTTATAGAAATTTCTGAAAGCCATTTAATGGCTGGCAGGGCTTATGCAAAAGCACTTGGGTTTAATAATGAGAGTATTTTATTTGAAAATAATGATATTCTTTCTTCAGACTTTAAAGATATTGATATTTTTTATATGTATCGTCCTGCAAGACCTATGAATGGCGGAAAAAATTTTTATATCAGACTTTCTGAAAAGTTTGAACAAATGGAGAAAGAGTTTTTTCTTGTAAGTGTTGCAGACTGCTTTGAGCCATTTATAAAACAGGACTGTTTAACTGTTTATTCCAATGAATTTATGAAAGTTTTTTTATTTAGATAGTGTAAAATCCAAAGTCTTATTTTTTATAAATCATATGGGAAAAAAGAAAAAAGGTCTTCAAAATAAGTTTTTAGGACGTGTTCTTTGGACGTTATTTAAATATCCTGAGGATTTTAATAACTGCTTGCGTCTTCTTGTAAATATTGATATCTTATTAGGTGCTTTTTATGGTTAATATTGTTTTTTTTAGTGTCGTTTAATTGAATATCGAAAGTTGAGCTATAAGTAATGAACTTATCAGATCTTTCCACCCAAAAAAAACTGCGAACCAATATTTCCTTATTTATCTTTTTTTTTCTATTTTTCAGTTGTGCAACCCTTTACAGTTTTAACAAGGTTAAAGGCTTGTTTGCCGAGGTAAAAGTCGGCAGCGTTCCTGTTATTATAGCGATTCTGGAAATCAAAAGCACCACCATTCGCTTATTTGCTGAAATTCAGGGCTTTGTCGTATCCGGGGACGAGAATGAAACAGAGGACTTTCAGAAATCCGTTGAAAGATTTGACAAGTGGATGGAGAAATGGCTAGTCCGTGATAAGTGCTCTTATGGACTCTCGCTAAGAACTAAAATGAAAAACTACAGGGATGTTTTTATAAGCTATGGCAAATCTATTTTTACAACATTTCTAAAGCGGCAGGAGTCAATTAAAGCCTTTACAGATCTTGGGAGCAAAATGAACAAGGAGGTTGAAAAAGCGTTGGAGACATGCCAGGATGCAGTAGCACAAAAAGAGCTTACTACTCTTGGCAATACTATTGATTTGCTCCGGATCGAAACCTACAGGTTGATTAGTAAACCGGCAGAAGAAGATGAAGAGGAGGAAGGAGAAAAAGCCAGTGAATCCAAGGACGAGGTTGCTGAAGGATATGATGAAGGGTGCGTATTTACTCAGGAGAGACTGACATCAATTTATGGTACCCTGGAAACTGCTAAAGCATCATGGGCTGGATCCGGTAATCTTTCAGTACTTATAGAGAAAGCAATATACAGTTCAAAGGATATTGTTAAGAAAACAAAAGCAATTTGTGAACTCCTTGAAAAAGTGGAGGAATATGAAGATGAAATCCTTGGTGTTCTGGATAAGGCGGTTGTACACCAGACCAAGGAAGTCAACGATGCTTTTCATGGAACCACCAGTGCGGTTAACACCTATACAATTTTTCTTGCTGTTGCAGGCATTATTTTTATTTGTACCGCCTTCATGCTTTCCCGTCTCATTGCCAATTCCATTACATTGCCTCTGGCTCATCTGATGGGTGTGGTTAAAACCATTGCAAGGGGTGATCTTTCAAAACGGGTAGAACAAGTTGGAAAGGATGAAGTTGGCCAGCTTGGTCTCTACTTTAATGAAATGACTGAACAGCTTGAAAAGACAACTGTATCCAGGGAATATCTGGATAATATCCTGTCCAATATGACAGAGAGTCTTGTTGTTTTGTCACCCATGGGCGAAATTGAAACAGCCAATACAGCTACCCTTACACTTCTGGGGTATCAGAATGATGAACTTGTGGGAGAAGGTATCACTCAGCTGCTGATGGCAGCCTCTGCATCCGATGAACAGAAAAGAAGTCAGAAAAATCTTATTGAGAAGATCCAGCAAAGTCATAAAGATACAATACAGAGAATTGAAGGATTTTACTATACCAAAGATGGCATGGCTGTTCCGGTGCTTTTATCCTGCTCTATTATATCTGACAAGGAGGGAAATGAGAAGGGCTTTGTGTGTGTTGCTTCTGATATAACCAAAATAAAACAGATTCAGCAGGAACTTGAAGATTCGTATATCAATTTGCAGAAAGTGCAGGATCAGCTTATCCAAAGCAGTAAGCTTGCATCCATCGGTGAATTGGCAGCAGGTGTGGCCCATGAACTCAACCAGCCGTTGATGATCATCCGTACAGGCAGCCAGATACTTGAACGAAAAATGAAAAAAGGGGGGCTGGATCGACAGCAGATTGATAAGCATTTGGATTCGATTCTTTCTAATTCCAAAAGGATGATGAATATCATTGACCATTTACGAACCTTCTCCAGGCAGTCTTCTGTTTCATTTTCACCTGTTAGTTTGAACAAGGTGATTGAAAACTGCTTCTATATGACCAGCGAACAGCTTCGTTTAAAAAATATCAGCATCAGTGAAGAACTGGCCGCTGATCTCCCCATGATTAATGGGGATGCCAACCAGATAGAACAGGTTATCCTCAATTTGCTGACTAATGCCAAGGATGCCTTGGAGGATAAATTTGCCGACACGAATCAGTCAGGTGATTTACAAAAGGAGATAGCCCTCACCACACGGATTTCTCCTGATGATTCCAACATGGTTGAACTGCTTGTCCACGATAATGGGACAGGTGTACCAGTAGATAAAAAGGATAGAATATTTGATCCCTTTTTTACCACCAAGGAGGAAGGAAAAGGCACAGGGCTTGGGCTCTCTATTTCCTATGGAATCATACAGGACCATAAGGGTATAATCGACATTGCTGAAACCAATAGCCAAGGGACAACATTCAGGATACGATTACCGATTATACCATAAACCCATCAGTAAAAACAGTAGAGTAGTATGAAATGAACACAAAAGATATTGAAATGAAAGAAAAAATATTAATTATAGATGATGAACCTGAAATACGTGATCTCTTGGCTGAACTACTTGAAGACGAAGGGTATACAATATATCAGGCAGAGGATGGTGTTGAAGGCCTCGAAGTTTTTAAAAATGAAGACCTGGATCTGGTTATAACAGATGTGCGTATGCCTAGTAAAAGCGGCATAGAGCTGCTCAGTGACATTCGGGAAAGCAGTGCGGAAGTGGATGTGATAATTTTAACCGGTCAGAGTGATGAAGCAACAGCCATAGACTGTCTGCGAACCGGTGCCTATGATTACCTTTTAAAACCAGTTGAGGACATTGATGTTCTGCTTAACTCAGTTAACAGGGCTCTTCAGAAAAGAAATCTGGAAAAACAGAACAAACTCCTCATAAAACAACTTGAAGACATGGCTATCCGTGACCCTTTGACTGGTTTGTACAATATGAGACAATTTTATTCTTACCTTGAAGAGGAAATATCCCGTTCGTCAAGATATAAACATGACTTTTGTCTCCTCTTTCTTGACATAGACCATTTCAAGCAGGTTAATGATACCTATGGTCACCTTTTTGGAGATTATGTTTTAAAAAAGATCGGGCGGATAATGGAGTCAGCTTTACGTTCAACCAACAAGCTGTTCAGGTACGGCGGAGAAGAGTTTGTGGTTATATTGCCTGAAACCAGCAAGCATGAAGGTGTTCAAATCGCTGAAAGGCTTATGGATACTATACGGGGCCAAATTTTCAAATACGAGGGGCACCAGGCAAAGATCACTATAAGTATTGGCGGAGCCACATACCCGGAACAATCAACTATTAAAAATGAGTTGATCAAGTTTGCTGATAAGGCTCTTTATCAGGCAAAGGAAGCTGGAAGAAACAGGTGTATCTTTGCTGAAAACACTTAACTGTTATAGCTTTAAGAAACAGTAGAATCTCCGCATTTACTTTCTTAAATTGAAGTCAGTGTCATTCATATATCAACAAATTGATTGCATAACCCCACAACTTGTTTCGGATAATTCCGGGAGAGAAGGATTCTTTTTACCTGCTGATGTTTTTCAATTTTACACAAAGTTTTTTTAACTATTAAATTTCGACTGCAAAGAATTGTCATTTTTCGTTTGCAAAAAATTAGGCGGTGTGGAAATTTTGATTATCTTATAAGATTTGATTAAAATTCTATATTTTGCAGATTTTGAATATATTTCCCGGATAATTTATTGACATAAGGATAATGTCAAATTATTTAGAACCATTACTATTGCCTGAAAAAAAATTTCTTGGGCATATTCGAACATTAACAGACAAGGAGATTATAAAAGTGAAAAAGACAATTATTATGATTATTTCAGCAGTAATGTTTGCTTCCATAATTGTTGCTGCAGGTTGTGGCAAGGGGCAGAAAGAAGAAAAAAAAGAACTTTCCACATTTGATAAAATTAAAAAGGCTGGGGAAATAAAAATTGGAACCAATCCTGATTATCCACCTTTTGAAAGTGTTGATGATAAGGGAAATATTGTAGGATTTGATATAGATCTTGTTAATGCAATAGCAAAAGAGCTTGGAGTTAAGGCAAACTTTGTCACAATGAGTTTTGACAGTATAATAACAGCGGTGAAAAACGGTCAGGTTGATATTGGAGCATCAAGTTTTTCAGTTAATGAAGAAAGAAAGATGAGTATTGACTTTTCAATTCCTTATATTTCTACAGCACAGGTTATACTTGTAAAAAAAGATTTTGATATTAAGTCCTTAGATGATTTGAACGGATTAATTGTTGCTGTACAGATGGGAACTACCTGTGTTGAGGCTGCAAAGGGTATCAAAGGTGTTGAAGTTAAAGCTGTGGACGATAACAATGTTTCAACAATGATGCTTAAAAATGGCTCTGTTTCTGCTGTTGTTATGGATATTGCCATTGCAAATGAGCTTGCGTCAAAACATGATTTTAAAGTTTTTGAACAGGCTCTTACCAGTGAGGATACTGCTATTGTAATAAAAAAAGGAAGCAGTGAACTAAAGGCTGCCATTGACAAAGCTATAAAAAAATTCAAGGCTGATGGAACTTTTGAGGATCTTAAAAAGAAATGGGATATAAAATAAGTATTTTTCAGGGCGGATTTTCCCATATATCCGCCTTTAATTTTTTTAAATTTTGTTTCAGGAGATTGGAATGCCGGATTTAAGTCTTTTGTGGAAGCATAAAATCTTTATGCTTTCTGGAGCTGTCGTGACTATTAAACTTACTGCAGGAGCAATTGCCCTGGGTTTGATACTTGGAGTTTTTCTTGGTATTGGAAGGGTTTCCAGAGGATTTTTTCTAAAGTCTTTCAGCGGAATATATGTTCAGCTTTTCCGGGGAACTCCAATGCTTCTCCAGATTTTTTTTATATATTTTGGCGTTCCCCAGATTTATAATGTTTTAACTGGAAATTCAATGTCCCCTGATCCTCTTTTTGTTGGTATTATTGCCCTTGGATTAAACAGCGGTGCCTATGTGGCTGAAATAGTCAGGGCTGGGATTCAGGCTGTAGGTCAGGGGCAGTTTGAAGCCGGAAGATCCATTGGTTTATCATATAAACAGACAATGAGGTATATTATATTACCCCAGGCAATAAAAAAAATTATCCCTCCCCTAGGCAATGAGGCAATAATTCTTTTGAAGGATTCCTCTCTTGTGTCTGTTATCGGTACCCAGGAACTCATGTATTCTGCAAAGGTAATGGGGTCACGATATTATGATTATGTTCAGTTTCTTGTAGGGGCAGGTCTTATTTACCTGCTTTTTACTTTTATTATTTCGAGATTACTGGCTAAAGTGGAAGATGTTCTTGATTATTCGTAGCATATAGGAAAAAAGTTTTTATGATTATAATAGAAAAAGTCTTCAAGGCTTTTGGAGATCATGTTGTCTTAAAAGATATAAATCTTCATATAAAGCCAGGAGAAGTAGTTGTTATAATAGGGCCGAGCGGTTCAGGAAAGTCAACTCTTTTAAGATGTATGAACAGACTTGAAAAAATTACCTCTGGAAGTGTTATTGCTGACGGTTTTGATTTATCAGATAAAAATACTAAAATTAATTTTATAAGAACAGAAATTGGCATGGTTTTTCAGCAGTTTAATCTTTTTCCTCACAAAACTGTTATGGAAAATATCTGTCTTGGGCCTGTTCAGGTAAGAAAAATGTCTAAACAGGATGCTGTTGAAATTGCTGAAAATCTTCTTGTTAAAGTCGGCCTTTCAGAAAAGGCCGATGCATATCCAGGTCAGCTCAGCGGAGGCCAGCAGCAAAGAATTGCAATTGCAAGATCCCTTGCATTGAATCCCAAGGCTCTGCTTTTTGATGAGCCAACCAGCTCTCTTGACCCTGAACTTGTGGGCGATGTTCTGGAAGTAATGAAAAAACTTGCAAAAGAAGGGATGACAATGGTTGTTGTAACCCATGAAATGGGCTTTGCCAGAGAGGTGGCAGACAGGGTTATTTTTATGGATGAGGGTAGAATTCTGGAAGAGGCTGCCCCTGAAAAAATTTTTACTTCCCCTGAAAATCCAAGAACAAAAAGCTTCCTTGAAAAGGTTTTGTAGGAGTTTTTATAGTTTAATTTATTACTGTTTAAAATTTGTAATTGTTCAGTTTAAATAGGAATGGGCACTGGCTTTTTTTTGAATAGTTACTAAAATTTATATATTTTTTTATTGAACAAAAACTTTGTTTGAAATAAATTTATCTGAAAAGATTATAATAAAGAACATTAAATAAAAGGGTTTTAATAAGAAATTAAATGGAATTAAATTTTATATCTCTGGTTTTGCTGATACTTCTTTCAGGTTTTTTTTCGTCTGCTGAAATTGCTCTTTTTTCCCTGAATGATGCAAAAACAAGGCTGCTTGGGAAAAAAAAGGATAAATTCAGTCTCCTTATAATCAAAATGAAGAAAAACCCCCACAGACTTCTTACAACTATTTTGATAGGTAACAATCTGGTAAATATAGCTGCCACATCACTTGCTACTGCAATAGCCATAAGTTTTTATGGTAATACAGGGGTTGGAATGGCAACTGCTATAATGACTTTTCTTATCCTTGTTTTCGGAGAAATTTTTCCCAAATCACTTGCAACAAGAAATAATCTGATTATTGCAAAGATTGTAATTTTCCCTCTTCTATGGCTTTATTACCTTTTTTTCCCTCTTATAAAATTAATGGATTTTATTCCCCTTCTTACAGGTAAAATGGAAAAAATGCCTACTGTTACAGAAGAAGAGCTTTTAAGTTATGTGGAAGTTGGAGAGGAAGAAGGAGAAATAAAAAAAGAGGAACGGGAGCTTATAAGAAATGTTTTTGAATTTGATGACATATCCGCATCGGAAGTAATGCGTCCAAGGCGTGATATGTCAGTTATTGATGTGGATGAAAGTCTTGATATGAGTTTTCTGATTGAGGCGGGTTTTTCGAGATTTCCTGTTAAGGAAGGACATATTGACAATATAATCGGAACTATTCATGTAAAGGATATTTTCAGATATTATACTGAAAATGATTCATGGCCCAGTATAAGAGAGGTTTTGAGAGAACCCTATTTTATCCCTGAACATAAAAGAATAAATACCTTGCTTCATCAGTTCAAGCATAGAAAAAATCATATGGCAATTGTGGTTGATGAACATGGAGGTGTTGCAGGGCTTGTTACTCTTGAGGATGTCCTTGAGGAGATAGTTGGTGAAATAAGTGATGAAACAGATTATGTCGAGCCTCATATAGTCAAGATAAAGGCAAATGAATGGATTGTGCTTGGAATGGCTTCCATTGAGGATGTAAATAAAAAAATTAAACTTAAAATTCCTGAATCTCCTTTGTATGACACTTTTTCAGGTTATATTCTTGAATATATAGGAAGAATACCTGAAGAAAAAGAGGTTATTGAAATAGACAGGCTTCTTGTTACTGTCAAGGAGATGGAAAAAAACAGGATAAGGGAGCTTATTGTAAGGATTGATAAAAACAAGACATGATTTAGTTTTTATATCTTTCCTGTAAACAAGGCCATATCTATTCCTCCATGTATAAAAAAGGAAGTGTCAAAGTTTTTTTCTGAGAAATATCTGCTTTTTATATTCACAGGAAGTATAAAAACAAGATTCCAGTTTTTAAAATCTTTTGTAAGTTTCAGCCCAATTTTTTCAAATAATTTTTTATCTTTATCAAGTCTTATCCCGTATGGAGGATTAATTGCTATTGTTCCTTCTTTGCATTGTGGATAAATATCAAAAAAATTTATACACGCCCTTTTTACAGCTTTTTCAAGGTGTGTTTTTTTAAGATTTTCTGAGGCTGCTTTCACATTTTTTAAACTTATATCTGATGAGTATATTATAGATTTGGGGGGCGAAATATTTTTTTTAAGTTCTTTGTATATATCTTTATTTTTAAATCTGGAGAACAATGGCCAGTTCTGAAAGGAGTAATTCCTGAATATTCCAGGTGGAGTGTTTGTTGAAAGTATTGCTGCTTCGGCAGAAAATGTACCGCTTCCGCACATTGGATCAAAAAAAGGCTGTTTTTTATTATACCCGCTTTTCAAGATTGCAGCCATGCAGAGATTTTCCCTTAAAGGAGCTTCATTTACAAATTTTTTCAGTCCTCTCTTATATAAAGGCTCTCCAGATGAATCTATTGAAACTGAAACCCTGTCCCTTGATATTCTTATAAAAATATTGGGATTTTCTTTAATTAGGTCTGTTTCCAGTGATTCATTAAGGCTTAGCCTCCTGTTTATTGACTCCCCTGCTTTTTCTTTTATAGCACCTGTATGAATTAATCTGGATTTACGGGATGATACCTTTATATTCAGATCTTTTCCTTTATATAAAAAAAGTTCAAATGGTATTTCTTCCATATATTTTTGGAGAGTATCAAAATTTTGGGAATTAAATTTTGCAATTCTTACAAGTATTCTTGTGGGGATTCCAGTAAGAATATTTGCTTTTATTATTCCTTCAAAATCTGTATTAAAAGAGATACCTCCTTTTGTTTTGTGAATATTGCCGGCATGTTCAAGCCTTGTTTTTATCTCTTTTTCTGCAGGATCAAGAAAACCCGGGGGTATGGATGCAAAAACAGGGAAATTTTTTTTTGTCATTCTTTTGATTTTTTTACCAAGTCTGCTTCTTCTGAAAGGTTTGTCTGATGAAGTTTTTTGAGTATGAGTCATATTTATTAAATTATATTCTGCAAAAAAGATAGCTGGTTAATAATTTTTTGAATCAAGCATTAACCCTATTATTATGAGCCAGAATAAATATCAATGAAAGATTTGAGTGGTTTGGCATCCAGTAACTTTTTGACAGCAGAATTACAAAAAGATACTCGCCTCATATTTTTGTTAAAAATCAATATGTTATGCCATGCCTTTTGTTTTTTATATAACCGGTTGATATGATATAAAATTTTTGTTTAAACTAAATACCGCGTTCATAAAAAAAAATAAGATTATGAAAGGTAAATAATGTACAAAAAAACTAATAAAAGAGGTAGTAAAACTTTTATTGATTTGGTTAAAATGTCTTGATAAAGAAAGGTTTATTCACAGAAAATTATATTTTTTGATTTGTGTATTTTCTTGTGACAAAGAATTTTCTGTTAATTTTTTTAAAGAGTCTGGAATATTTTTTATACAGATTGTTCAAAAATTATATGAAATTGAGGGGGGCTTTTTTATGAGTGGTGTCAATAAAGCTATACTTATTGGGAATCTTGGCAGGGATCCTGAAATGAGATATACCCAGGATGGCACTCCTGTATGCAGTTTTTCCATAGCTACCAGTATTAACTGGAAGGATCGTGTAACAGGAGAAAAAAGAGAAAAAACAGAATGGCACAGGATAGTCAGTTTCAGGGGGCTTGCAGAAGTCTGCGCCAGATATTTAAAAAAGGGAAGCAAGGTTTTTATAGAAGGCAGTCTTCAGACAAGATCCTATGAAAAAGAAGGGGTAACTCATTATATCACTGAAATAGTTGCAAATGAGATGACTATGCTTGATTCTGCACCAAAAAGCAGTGGAGGGTATGAATCTGCGCCTCCAAATCCAGGCAATGAGTATGGTGGGGGCTATAATGATTTTCCAGGTGCAGTTGGTTCAGGCGGTGGTGATGACGATATTCCTTTTTAGTTTTTCAAAGTAAGAGGTTTTTTTAAATTATGAATGAAGTTTATGCAGATTATGAAAAAAACAGGCTGGTTATAACTTATGGTAAAACAACTGTAGATTCTTATCTTGGATTTGCTGAGCGTGTTTTGGAAGAAGCTTCCAAATTGAAAAAAGGTTTTACTATTTTTTCTGATTTAAGAGCTTTCAGTATGAATAAAGGTGAGCATATTGTGCACACTAATGTTATAGAGATAAGAAATATGCAGAAAAAACTGTATGAAATGGGCGCCAGCGAGGTTATAAGAGTTGTTGACCCACAGGTATGGCTTTTTGTGGCTATGCAGGAAGCTGAAAAAGAGGTTGGTTATAATGCTATTGTTTTTGATGAGATAACTGAAGCCAGGGTTGCTTTGGAAGATATTGAATCAGAGATAGTTGAGAATATGGATAGAGGTAATATTGATTAAAGAAATATTAATTTTAGCAGTTATGATATAATATGTTAAGAATATTAGTTTTTCTTATTATTATAAGAGGTGCTGAAAACTAATAGTGTTTTTTCTTGACATTTGAAGCATCTCTTTGTTAATGACTGTTATAATTATTGTATTATATCTGGTTTCTAGTTTTTTAACATTTATATATTTTAGGAGGTAAAATATGACCAGAAAGATCCGTAAGGCCGCTGTTATCGGTTCTGGTATCATGGGCGGTGGAATTGCTGCTTTGCTTGCAAGTGCAGGAGTTCCTACTCTGCTTCTTGATATTGTTCCTTTCGACCTTAAAGATGAAGAAAAAAATGATCCCGCACAAAGAAACAGGATCGTTACAGCAGGACTTCAGGCTACCCTTAATAGCAGGCCTGCCCTGATTATGTCCAAAAAAGATGCCGCTCTTATAGAGACAGGCAACCTGGAAGATGATTTTGATAAACTTGCAGACTGTGACTGGATTTGTGAAGTTGTAGTTGAAAACCTTGAGATTAAAAAACAGCTTTTTGAAAGAATTGACGGTATCAGAAAGGCAGATGCAATTGTTTCTTCAAATACTTCTGGAATTCCTCTTGCAAAGATCAGTGAAGGAAGAAGCCAGGGATTTAAAGAGAATTTTCTTGGAACTCATTTTTTCAATCCAGTTCGTTACATGCACCTTCTGGAGCTTATTCCTGATTCAGAAACAAAGCAGGAAGTTCTTGATTTTATAGCATGGTTTGGTGAAGTTGTTCTTGGGAAAGGTATTGTCTGGGCAAAAGATACTCCTAACTTTATCGGAAACCGTATCGGTATTCAGGGTATGGGTAAAATTATGCAGGGGTTGGTTGAGGACGGTATTACAGTCTCAGAAGCTGATGCTCTTTTCGGACCTGCAATGGGTCGTCCAAAAACAGCTGTTTTCGGTACTGCTGACCTGGTTGGTCTTGATACCATGACCCATGTTGCAGACAACTCTTATGAATTGTGTCCTGATGATGAAATGAGAGACACAGTTGCAGTTCCTGAGTATGTAAAAAAACTTGTTGCAGATGGCAAGCTTGGCGACAAGACAAAGCAGGGCTTTTATAAAAAAGGAAAAGATGAAAACGGTAAAAGATTCAAGCATCAGCTTAACCCTGTAAGTGGTGAGTATGAAGCTTTTGAAAAACCAAGTTTTCCATGTCTTGAAGAAGCAAAGAAAAAAGATAGCCTTGAAGAAAAAGCCCATACTATTATCTGGGGTGAAGATAAAGGTGCCAAGTTTGCATGGAAGTGTAATGCAAGTGCATTCACATATAGCGCAAACAGAATCCCTGAAATAGCAGACACTCTTGTTGAGATTGATAATGCAATGAAGTGGGGTTATGGATGGGAAGTAGGTATTTTTGAAGCATGGGATGCTGTTGGAGTAAAGGCTTCTCTTGAAAGAATGGAAAAAGAAGGTCTTGCTGTTGCAGAAAATGTTAAAAAAATGGTTGAAGCAGGCAATGAAACTTTTTATAGAATGGTTAATGGAAAAAGAGAGTTCTATGATTTTGCATCTGGGACATACAAGCCTGTTCCTGGAAATGAAAATGCTATTTCCCTTGCAGCATTGAAGGCAGATGATAAAGTTGTAAAAACCTGCCCATCAGCATCTCTTATTGATTTGGGCGATGAGATTTATTGTATAGAATTCCATACAAAAATGAATGCTCTCAACCGTGAGATCGTTGAATTTATGGGTGAGTGCCAGGATTTCCTTGATGAAAATGCAAGGGGTGTTGTAATTGGAAACCAGGCTGGTGGAATGCCGGGTGCTTTCTCTGCCGGTGCTGATCTTTCATATGTATCTTCTTTAATACATGATAAAAAGTGGTCAGATATTGAAGATTTCATTAAACTAGCCCAAGAGGGCCTCTTAAGATCCAAGTATTCTTCAATTCCTGTTGTTGCTGCTCCTTATGGAATGGTTCTTGGCGGCGGTTGTGAAACCTGTCTTGGTGCCAATAAGATAGTTGCACATTCAGAGCTTTTTATGGGACTTGTTGAAATAGGTGTTGGTCTTCTTCCTGCAGGCGGCGGCTGTACAAATCTTTACAGAAAAATGGTTGAAGCTCTTCCTGCCGGAACAGCAAAAAGCCTTGACCTTACAAAAATTTATATAGATACATTCATGGCTATTGCTATGGCAAAGGTTTCCATGTCAGCAGCACAGGCTGTAAGTATTGGGCATCTGCATCCGTGGAAAGACAGAATTGTTTTCAACCGTGATCTCCTTATTGGTGAAGCAAAGAAAGAAGCTCTTAATATGGCAGATGCAGGTTGGACACCTCCAATGAAAACAGCTTTACCTGTTGTTGGTGTTGACGGTCTTGCTATGATTAATGCTGAACTTTATAATATGTTGAATGGAATGTTCCTTAGTGAGTATGATGCCTTCCTTGCAAAGCGTATTGGTTATGTTATTGCTGGCGGTGATGTCAAATATGGAACCAAGCTTTATGAAGAGCAGGTATTGAAGCTTGAGCGTGATGCTTTTGTTGATTTCTGCAAGGAAGAAAAAACTCTTGCACGTATAGATCATATACTTAAAACAAACAAGCCTTTGCGTAATTAATATTACCTGGTAATTATTTAGTAAGAATTTTAAACGTTTTTAGGAGGATATAAATGAGAGACGCATATATAGTATCATCCGTGAGAACCCCAGGCTGTAAAAACCGCAGGGGTGCTTTCAAGGATACAAGACCGGAAGATCTTCTTTCCCACATTATGAAGGCGTGTGTTGATAAAGTTGGTGTAGATCCGGCAGAAATTGATGATTGTATGATTGGTTGTGCTTTCCCTGAAGGAGAGCAGGGGCTTAATATTGGTCGTGTTGCTGCACGTATGGCTGGTTTTCCAAATGAGGTTTCAGGTGCAACAGTTAACCGCTTCTGCTCTTCAGGTCTTGAAGCAATTGCTCTTGCATCCCTTCGTGTAATGGCCGGCTGGTCAGAAATGACAATGGGCGGCGGTTGTGAGTCAATGACTTATGTTCCTATGGGGGGACATACTCCACGGCCTCATCCTGAATTTGCAAAGACAAATGCTGAAATGTATATTTCAATGGGCGTTACTGCTGAGAATGTAGCTGCATGGTATGATGTTACCCGCAGAGAAATGGATGAATTTGCAGCAAAGACACATGAAAAAGCTGTTGCAGCCCAGAAGAATGGCTGGTTTACAGAAATAGTTCCTACTCCTGCAACTTCTTATGTAAAACAGGCTGACGGTACATATAAAATAGAAACAAAAATGATTGATGCAGATGATGGTGTCCGTGAAGGAACAACAGCTGATGGAATTGCAAGACTTGGTTCTCCTTTCAAGGCTGGCGGACAGGTTACAGCTGCAAACTCTTCCCAGACTACTGACGGTGCAGCTGCAACACTTATTGCATCCAAGGAAGCCTGTGATCGTCTTGGACTTAAGCCTATAGCCAGGATAGTAAGCTATGCAGTAGCCGGATGTAAGTCTGAAGAAATGGGAGTTGGACCTAAATATGCTATTCCAAAGGTTCTTAAGCAGGCTGGTATGAAGATAGAAGATATTGATCTTTTTGAAATAAACGAAGCTTTTGCTTCCCAGGCTATTCATTGTTGCAAGGAACTTGGTCTTTGGGATACTCCTGCCATGGATAAGGTAAATGTATGTGGTGGTGCTATAGCTCTTGGTCATCCTCTTGGATGTACAGGGGCAAAGCTTACAGCTACCCTTCTTGCACAATTGCAGCGTACCGGTGGCAAATATGGTATAGTTTCAATGTGTATTGGTGGTGGTATGGGCGCTGCTGCTATATTTGAAATGGTTTAAATTCCTGTAAGGGATTTTTTCTTTGATTAAATTAAGGGCTGCACATTTGTTGCAGCCCTTTTTTTATATCCCCATATATTTTTAAAAATTAAAGTTTTTAAAGAGATATATGCCTCATAAAGAGCATATAGTGAAAAAAACTGTTTGACATTGATGTAAATAGCTGTTTAGAAAAATAAAATTGTTTTAAAAGGAATAAAGGGTATTTATCTGGATAACTTATTGAAAAGATTAAATTAAAGGTGGGGGTTATGTTGACAAAAGTTTTTCCGTTTTTGCTGTGGATCAGGGGCTATAACCTGGAGAAGTTTAAAATTGATTTTATATCAGGGCTTACAGTAGCTCTTGTTTTAATTCCTCAGTCCATGGCATATGCACAGCTGGCCGGGCTTCCTCCATATTATGGTCTTTATGCGGCTTTTTTGCCCCCTATGGTTGCCGCTCTTTTTGGATCCAGCAGACAGCTTCAAACAGGCCCTGTTGCTGTTGTTTCTCTAATGACTGCGGCAAGTTTAAGTCCCCTTGCAACAGCAGGCAGTGAGCAATATATAGCTTATGCTGTATTACTGGCTATAACTGTAGGTGTTTTCCAGTTTGCTCTTGGGGTTTTGCGCCTTGGTCTTATTGTGAATTTTCTTTCCCATCCTGTTGTAAATGGTTTTACAAATGCAGCAGCTCTTATAATAGGCTTATCACAGCTTTCAAAACTTTTTGGTGTATATGTAGACAAGGCCCCTCATTTTTATGAAACAATTATAAGAGTTCTTCGTGCAGCCTTTGATTATACTCATATACCCACACTTATCATGGGAGTTTTTGCAATTTCGCTGATGATGATACTCAAGAAAATGGCACCTAAAATTCCTAATGTTCTTGTTGCTGTTGTTCTTACAACTCTGATTTCTTATTTTTCAGGCTTTCAGAATAATGAATCCATTACCGCCTCCAGAATATATTCAGATCAAGTGCTTGAAAATATTTCAAAATTTAATACAACCGTTGCTAACATCGAAAAATATGGAAAAGAGCGTTCAGAAATTAATCTTAAACTTGATTCTGCTAAAAAGAAATACGGCGAACATTCAGTAGAGTATGTTAAGGTTTTTAATAAAATTGAGGTTTTGAATCTGCTTATTGAAGAAGAAAATAATAGACAGCATTTATTAAGGGATTCTTTAAGGCTTTATAAATTCATGGCAGAGAAAGAAGCTCATACAAGCAAGTTTTATTTATCAGGAGATGTGCCTGAAAATGTCAAGGTTGAAGATAAAGTATGGAGGCTTAAAGTAGGAAACAGGTTATTGAAGGAAGATTCATTGATTATGATGGGAGGGGGTGCAGTTGTAGGAGAAATACCTCCTGGACTTCCGGTTCTTTCCATTCCGGATTTTTCATTTGCAATGTTTATGAAGCTTCTTCCCTTTGCTGTTATAATTTCATTGCTTGGATTTATGGAAGCCATTGCAATTGCAAAGGCCATGGCTGCCAAGACTGGTCAGAAGCTGGATCCAAACCAGGAGCTTATAGGTCAGGGGCTTTCTAATATGATAGGTGCCATCGGACAAAGCTATCCTATATCAGGTTCATTTTCAAGATCTGCGGTGAATTTTGACTCAGGAGCAGTAACTGGTATCTCAAGCGTTATAACAAGTTTTATGGTTGTTCTTACTCTTATATTTTTTACTCCCCTTTTATATCATTTACCACAGGCAGTACTTGCAGGGGTTATAATGATGGCTGTTTTTGGTCTTGTAAATATTCAGGGTTTTATTCATGCCTGGGAAGCAAAAAAATCTGATGGTATAATTTCAATACTTACATTTTTAACAACACTTGCCCTGGCTCCACACCTTGAAAAAGGAATTGAACTTGGGGTTGTATTGTCCCTTGTTGTTTTTCTGTATAATAATATGAGGCCAAAGGTTTCAAGTCTTGCCATGCAGGAAGACATGTCACTTGGTGCAACAGATTATCATGGACTGGCTGAATGTCCCCATGTTGCAGTTGTAAGATTTGAAGGAACCTTGTTTTTTGCAAATGCAACATATCTTGAAGATAAGGTTCTTGCTTTTCAAAAAGAGAGACCTGAACTTAAACATATAATAATTGCATGTGGAGGAATCAACGACATAGATGCTTCCGGTGAAGAAGCTCTCGGTCTTCTTGTTGACAGGGTAAGAGCTGGTAAAATAGATATCTCATTTTCCGGTCTAAATGAGAATGTTCTCTCTGTTTTTAAAAATACCCATCTTTTCGAGAAGATTGGCGCAGAGCATATTTATGGTAATGTCCAAGATGCTGTTGAAGAGGTTTTTAAGAAGACCCATCAAAGGAACAGTGTATATTCATGCCCATTGGTTTCTTATATACCTTCTACAGAAGAGTCATAAACGGGACTTGTTCTCATTTGATTTTCAATAATAATTTAATCGTTATTTTTTGTGTCTGAAGGAATAAAACTGGAAAGGAGGATAAAACAAAATGGCTGGTGAAAAGGTTATGAACAGATGGATTGTGGTTTTTGGTGCTGTTTTGGTACAAATGTGCCTCGGAGCTATTTACGCCTGGTCTGTATTTACCCCCACACTTATTGAAGCTGGCTGGACTACTACACAGACCATGATGGCTTTTTCAGCCGCTCTTGTAGGATATTCAGTTGTAATGGTCTGGGCAGGGCTTCAGCTTGAAACTCTGGGCCCAAGATTCCTTGCAATTTGCGGAGGTCTTGTTCTTGGTACAGGTTATATACTTGCAGGTCTTTTCGCCGGAACAAATTTTTGGATGATTTTTCTTTTTATAGGAGTTATGGGCGGAACAGGTATAGGCATTGGCTATGTTGTTCCTATTGCAGTGGGTATGGAATGGTTTCCAGACAAGAAAGGGCTTATAACCGGACTTGCTGTTGCAGGTTTTGGCTTTGGTGCTACAATCTGGGTCAAACTGGCAGGTTCTGTTGGAAAGCTTATAGCAAATTATGGCATTTCAAAAACCTTTATAATTTTTGGAGTTATTTTTTCTGTACTTGTTTCAATAGGCGGTATGTTTATGGTAAAGCCTCCGGAAGGCTGGCTGCCTGATGGATATGAACCTGATGAAAATGAAAATAGTGATAATGACAATGAAGCAGGAGCTTCAAGTGTTAAGGAATTATTTTCTTCTCTCCAATATTATCTCATGTTTTTTACTTTTATTTTCAGTGTTGGTTCAGGGCTTATGATTATAGGTGTTATAAAGCCTTTTGGTATTAAAGCTCTTGGAGCCCACGGTATGAATGCCCTGAATGCAAGTGCTGTTGCAGGCACAGCCCTTGCAATTTTAAGTGTCGCCAATGGACTTGGCCGTGTTATCTGGGGAGTTATTTCAGATAAAATAGGCTCAAAAATATCTCTTATGGTAATGGCTTCACTCCAGGCTGGAATGCTGTTTATCTTCAGTTTCATGGCAAGCCAGGAAATGCTTTTTTATGCTGCATCTGCTGCAATCGGGTTTAATTTTGGAGGCAACTTTGCTCTTTTTCCAACCTTGACAGCGGAAATTTTTGGAACAGCTAATGTTGGAAAAAACTATCCTTTTGTTTTCCTTGCATATGCTTTTGGCGGAACATTATGCCCTATAATTGGAGGAAAACTTGGTGACGCAGGTAAATTTTCACTTGCATTTATACTCTGTGCTGTTTTGTGTATAATAGGAGTTCTTTTGATAGGTATGGTAAAAAAACCAGGTAATGTTTTAAAAAATTAGTGGGTTGTAACTTTATAATATTGCCGGATAATTTAATTGCCGGCGATATTATAACCGGTTAACGAACTAAAATATTTTTAAAAAGTTATAATGTCATAGCCTTCCTCTATATATTTACTCATAGAGGGATGGCCGCTCATATCTCCTTTTAACGGGAGATTATTTTTTTCTGCAAAATCAAAAGCCCCAAGTTTATAAGCACATGCCTTGCATACAGCATCTATGATATTTAAATTTTTAACTTTTTCCCATAGACTTGGGAAAGGTTTATCCGCTGAATCAAGAGACGGAAGCAGTCCTGTTGCAGCACCTTCAATAACAAGTTTTATATCAAAACCCTTTTCTTTCATATCAATAGAATTTAAAAGGACATGAATAAAACACATCGGGTCTCCATTAAAAACAAAAAAAGCTTTTTTTTCCAAATTTGTTCTCCTTGAAAAAAGCCGGTAATACCGGCTTTTTTGTATTTTACTATAAATTGTTTAATTGTTCAGAGATTTTAAGCCCAAGATTTCTGCATTTTTCAAAATCGGCTTCTTCAGGAATATACTGAACCTTGATGCCTTCATCTACAACATCAAAACCGATCTCTTCCATATATGAGTTTAAAATACCTACTGCTTCCCCACTCCAGCCGTAAGACCCAAATGCAGCGCCAATTTTATTTTTTGGTTTAAGCCCTTTCATATAAGTCAGAATGTCTGAAAGAGCAGGGAATATATTATTGTTAAGAGTCGGAGAGCCTATAAGTACTGCTCCCGCATCAAGCACTTCTGTTATTATCTCACTTCTATCCCATTTCCTTGTATTCATTGAAATGACATCAATTTTTTGATCTGCAATGGTTTCTGCAATGACTTCTGCCATTTTTCTGGTGCTGTTCCACATTGAATCATAAATTATGACAGCTTTTTTTGATGGCTTAAGTTCTGACCATTCTTTATAAAGACCGATTATTTTTGCCTGATCTTTTCTGAATATTAGCCCGTGATCAGGGCAGATCATATTTACTTCCAGATTTGCTTTTTCAATATCAGATATAACCTTTTTGACCAGTCCTGAAAAAGGAAGAAGAATATTTGCATAATATTTTTTTGCATGATTTGTCCACTCTTCTTCACTTAACTCATCATCAAATGTTGCCCAGCCTGAATAATGCTGACCAAAAGCATCGCTTGAAAAAAGAATTTTATCTTCTTTAGCATAGGTGAACATGCTGTCAGGCCAGTGAAGCATTCTGGTCTCCAGGAAAGAAAGGGTTTTACTTCCTGTGCTGATTTCTTCTCCAGATTTTACCGGATTTAGATTTAATTTATCTTTACCAAAATGGGCTTCAATATTTTTTTTCCCAAGCTTGGAACATAGAACCGGCTTTTCTTCTCCAATAAAATGCATTATTCTGGTAAGAGATCCGGTGTGGTCCATTTCAGAATGGTTGCTTATGACCATATCTATTTTTTTGGGGTCAACTATACTCGAAATATTTTCAAGAAGTTTATCCCCAAATTCTTTTTTTACTGTATCAATCAGAACTATTTTTTCATCTACAATCAAAAAAGCATTGTATGTAGTCCCTTTATGTGTGGAGTAACCGTGAAAATCTCTTATGTTCCAGTCTCTGACTCCTACGTTGTAGATACCCTCTGTAAGTTTCATGGAATCCATTTTTTTATCCTACTCCTTCTCAAAATCTGATTTTTGTGCTCCGCAAATAGGACATGACCAATCATCTGGCAGATCTTCAAAAGCAGTTCCCGGCTCTATTCCGCTGTCAGGATCTCCTTTCTCAGGATCATATTGATAGCCGCAGATTGTGCATACATATTTATCCATTATACTTTTTCCTCCAGATTAATCTTCTTCTTCAAAATATTCTTTTTCTGCTCCGCATAGTGGGCAGACCCAGTCATCTGGAAGATCTTCAAAAGCAGTTCCTGGCTCTATTCCATGTTCTGTATCGCCTTCTTCCGGGTCATAAACATAACCGCATGGACATTCGTATTTTTTCATAATCTTTCTCCTTTTTTTTATATTTGTGTTAAAAATTTTTAATTTTTGCTTTATGCACATAAAATAAACGAAGATGCAATACTTCTCATATGTGCTTTTTCTTCCTGTGCTATTGTCAGAAAAGCAGATTTTGTGCTTTCATTCTTTTGAGCCAGTACTTTGTATAAATCATATGCTGAGGCTTCTATATTTATGAGAAGTTCCAGAAGATCAATACAAATATTTTCTGAAAAGGATTCAATCTGGCCAAGAGCCTCTTCAACGGTTATACCTGACTCCATAATTTCCCCCTGAATATTTTCAAAATATGAATCAAATTGATCCATTGGTTTTCCAAGATTTCTAAAAAGAATTTTAGCGTGTGCTGTTTCAGCCTTTTTTAAAATCCTTATGGTATCAGAATAAGGAAGAAAATTGTATTTCTCGTATATTGCTGAATAAAAAAGATAAGCTCCCTTTTCAAATTCCATTGCTCTTGATAAAAGATCTTCAAAAGTTTTTTTGCCTTTGAAAAGATCAATTCTGGGTGGCTCAGGCAATGTTGCTCCATCCCAGCCAAGCATACCTTTTGTAAGGTTTCTGATAGAATCTGTTTTTTCACTTTTTGCAGATTCCTCAAAAATTTTTGCAGCAGCCAGAGATCTTGCTCCTGAACGGCAATAGAAAATAACCTCTTTTGAATCAGGCACAAGATCAGGATTTTTCTCTACATCTGAAAGCCTTATCCAGTTTGCACCGACTATATGCCCTGAATTGTATTCAAAATCTTCTCTTACATCTATTATGGAGAAGTTTTTTTCTTTTTTACCAGCTATTATCTCACGAAGCTCTTCAGATTCTAACTCTCTGATTTTTGAATCCATTTGGTAATTTTATCCCTTTATTTATTTCTCTTTTGCAGCCTGCTCAGCCTCATATTTCTCCATACATTCATGGCATTCAAGATCAATATTTGGAACATCCTTATATCTTTTTTGTACTTCTTCTTCAGAAAGAGTGGGAATGTTTGCACATCCACATTGAGGACATGGGCTTTCTATTTGATGTCTTTTTTTTTTAGTCATTGTTTTTCTCCTTATCTTTATCTTAAAAATTATACTAAAGAGACTTATTAAATTAAAAACTGTTCAGGAGATATTACATTTAAAAGAGCCATCCTGGCATGCTTTTTCAGTCTCTTTTACTTCAAGTCTTATTTTTTTTCTGTTTTCCGCTTCTTTTGCCCTTCTTTTTTCATCTTCTGTAACAAGTTCAAGCTGAGGGATTTCAGAAGGTTTTCCATTTTCATCCAGGGCAACAAATGTGAGATATGCAGAAGCAACATGCCTTGTTTCCCCTTTTAAAAGATCTTCGGCTTCAACCCTTACACCTATTTCCATTGAAGACTTCCAGGCTTTGTTTATTGATGCCTTTATTGAAACAAGATTTCCTATAAAAATCATATGATGAAAAGAAATTCTGTCAATGGAAGCAGTAACAGCAATTTTTCTTCCGTGCTTAACAGCAACAGCTCCAGCAGCATTATCAATTTCTTTCATTACAACCCCTCCATGTATAATTCCTCCGGGGTTTGCATGTTCCGGCTGCATAAGCTGGCTTATTATAACTTTAGATTCTTCAACTTTCTTAGACTTCATTCTTTATATCCTGTCAAATTTTTATTTCTTATTTTAACTTAAGCAAAATGTATGCCTGTAAAAAAATTTTCTTATTAAGCGGATTTTTTCAGATTAAATATATCCTGTAGTTGTTTCATGAGACAATTTTGTATCATTGTGTATGAAACAATGATACATTTTATTAAGTATATAAATTTTGTTGATAAAAAATGCTTTTTTATAATAAACTGAAAAAAATATAAAATATAACTTTTTTAGATATAAAAAACAGGATTAAGCCCTATGAATAAAAAAAATGATATATTCCAGTGTGATATTTGCGGCTCTCTTGTTTCAGTTATGAAAGGGGGGAAAGGTGTTTTGCAGTGCTGCGGTGAAAAAATGATTTTTTTAAAACCAAAAACAGGGGACCCTGCCTCTGAAAAACATATTCCTTTTGTTGCAGATGAAAAAAATGGATGTTTCAGTGTAAGAACAGGAAAGCATCTGCATCCATCAGTAAAAGCCCACTATATAGGTTTTATAGATGCAGTGTTCAAAAATTATGTTTTCAGAAAATTTTTTTATCCGGGTCAGCGTCCTGAATTTTATTTTGAAGGGATTAAGAGACCTGTTAAGTTTCGTTCTTATTGTCTTATTCACGGTGTTTTTGAATATGATGTGTAACTTAATTTTTTTTGCCGGTTCTTAAGAAAATAATTTTAATTTTTGTGTGGGAGTAAAGTAATGCGGGTTTTAACATCTTTGTTTTTTTTATTTTTTTTAATTAGTTTTCCTGTTTTTGCAGCTGATAAAGATTTTTGCGGTAAATTTTCTGCCAGTGACGGAGAAACAATTGAAATTTCTCTTGAAGAAGCAGTCAGGACAGCGTTTGAAAAAAATCCTGATATAAAAAAGTCTTTAAGTGGAATTAAAAAGAAAAAAGCTGAATACCGGGGGGCTAAATCTGGATTTTTACCTGTAATATCAGCTTATTTTGAATATATGAGGGCTGACAGTCCTTCTTCATATCTTTTTAAGAAAATAGACCAGAGAAAACTTCCTGCCGGAACAAACTTTAATGATCCCGGAAATATAAAAAATTATGAAGCTGGTATTTCTGCAAGAATAAGACTTTTTAATGGAGGAAGAACTTCAGGATTGAAAAAAATTGCAGGAGCAGGGCTTGATATCGGAAAAATTATTGCAGATGAAGTAAGAAATGAAACAGCTTTTGCTGTAATAAGTACCTGGTATGACCTTTTAAATGCAGAAGATATGGTAAAGATATCAAAGGAATCTGTTAAGACTGTTGAAGAGCAGGTTAGAATTACGCAGGTAATGTTTGATGGCGGCAGTGCATTAAAATCTGATCTTTTATCTTTAAAAGCAAGACTTTCGTCAGTAAAGGCTGATTTCCTGAAGGCTGTAAATAATTGCAGATTGATAAAGGCTGAACTTTCATCATTAATAGGCCTTGATCCTGAAATTGTGATAATGGCTAAAGACAGTAGTGACATTATTCCAAATGTTTCAGGAGATTATAAAAGTATTGTACAGCAGGCCTTATTAAAAAGACAGTATTTGAAGATAGTTGAAAAAAAGGTTGAAATATCAAAAGCCAGATACAAGATGGAAAAGGGGAGATATTTGCCCACTCTTGATTTGAAAGCTGATTATTACCATGATGATTCATCCATGAAATTTTCTGAAAACAGACAAAATTATAGGGCTGGTGTTGTTCTTGGCTGGAATCTTTTTGATGGCTTTGCAAGGGAGGCAGCTTTAGATAAAGCTTTTGCAGAAGTTTTGTCTGCCCAGGAGGAAAAAAGAAAAGCTGTTTTACAATTAAAGGTGGAAGTTCGCAAAGCATGGTTTAATATGGACCTGGCAGACAAAAAACTTGAAGTATCAACAATAGAAAAAAAAGAGGCTGAGGCATCCTTTAATCTTGTAAAAAAACAGTTTTCAGGAGGTTCAGCAGGAATAACAAGGTATCTTGAGGCTGAACTTGCCAGAAACAGGGCAAGAATTTCTGAAAGAAGGGCTTTTTATGAAAAAAAGAGAGCAAATGTTGAAATGGCAAAAGTAATAGGTCTGTTATCTTCACTATAGATTTCAGAATTTATAATAAATTTTGTAATTATTCATTTTTTTAGCTGAATAGTTACTGTTTTTTATTACCCAGGGGATAAATTTATGAAAATATTTTTTAGGTTTTTAATTTTGTTTACATTTGTCTTTGTTATTAGCGGCTGCAGTGATGATAAAATTACTGGAAATGAAAAGTCTGGTGAGTCAAAATCATTTGATTTGTCAATGAGGGCTTTTACAGCTGAAAACTCTTATATTCCAATTGTTTATAAGGCTGTTGGAACAATAAGACCTAAAACAGAGGCAAGGATTGAATCTCAGATTCAGGCACAGGTAAGAAAGGTGCTGGTTTCTTCTGGAAAAAAAGTTAAAAAAGGGCAGCTGCTTGTTCTTCTTGATGACAGGAGTTATCAGGCAAAACTCAGTCAGGCGAAAGAATTTTTGAAAAGGGCAGAGTCTGAAAAAAAACAGGCAAAGCAGGGTATCATGGCTGCAGAAGCTTCTTTTTCACAGGCAGATGCAAATTATAAGAGGATAAAAAAATATTATAAAACCCAGGCAGCTACGGCAAGAGATCTTGAAAAGGCAGAATCTGTATATCTTCAGGCAAAGGCAGGATATACAAGGGCCAAGGAGATTCTTAACTCAACGGAAGCAGGTATAAGATCTGCAAGACAGCAGGTAAATGAAGCAAATGTAGGTCTTGGATATACAAGGGTTACTTCTCCAGGTGCAGGAGAAATTTTAAAAAGAATGGTTGACCCCGGAGATCTTGCTCTTCCGGGAAAAGCTCTTTTTGTAATTCAGACATCAGGTTCATTAAGAATTGAGGCTAATGTTCGTGAAGGTCTTATTTCCCATGTAAAAAAAGGCGATGAAATCAAGGTAAGCATAAAAAATCCTGAAATAAATATCGGCGGTATTGTAGAGGAAATTGTCCCTTATGCAGACCCTGAATCAAGAACTTTTGTTGTAAAGGCTGCAATCCCTTTTGTTAAAGGTCTTTATCCTGGAATGTATGGCAAGATTTTGATTCCAATGGGAAAGAAAGAAACTGTTTTGATTCCGGCTAAAGCAATTATCAAGGCTGGACAGCTGGATCTTGTTTATTTGAAAACAGACTCTGGATGGGAAAAAATATATGTCAGACCTGGGATGAAACGAGGAAAAAATATTGAAATTCTTTCGGGGCTCAATCCGGGGGATATTATTGGGGTTAAAAAATCAATAAATAAAAAATAGCTACGGAGAACTTTAATGAATATTGATACCAAAGATATGTCCTCAGGTTTTTTGATGAGCATTGTAAAATTGTTTCTTGAATCAAGAATGTCAATTATTTTGCTGATTACATCTCTGCTTTTGGGAATTTCAGCTATTATTTTAACCCCTAAAGAGGAAGAGCCTCAGATAGTAGTTCCTATTGCAGATATTATTGTTCAGGCTCCTGGGGCAAGTGCTGAAGAAGTTGAAAAACTTGTGGCAACCCCCCTTGAAAAGCTTTTGTGGCAGACAGATGGAGTGGAATATGTTTATTCGGTTTCAAGAAAGGAGCTTGCCATTGTAACAGCCAGGTTTTATGTTGGAGAAAATGAAACCGAGTCCCTTGTCAGACTCCATAACAAGATAATGATGAACAGGGATATTGTTCCACCCATTGTCAAAGACTGGGTTGTACAGCCTGTTAGTATAGATGATGTTCCAATAGTAAATATCACACTTTATTCCACAAAATATGATGACCACGTTCTTGAAAGAACAGGTGAAGAGGTTCTTGCAAGGCTTGCAAAACTTGAAAATATTTCAAAAACTCTAATTACAGGGGGAAGACCAGAGGAACTTAGAATAGAAGTTTCTCCAGAAAAGCTTGAAAGCTATCAGGTTTCTTTAAATGAAATTATCAATGCCTTGAAAGATGCCGATATCTCTGTTTCTGCTGGAGATATTCCTGTTAATAATTCTGTTTATTCAATAGAGAGTAATTCTTTTTTACATAATATTGAAGATGTTAAATCTATTGTTGTTGGAGTAAAAAAAGGAAGACCTGTATATTTAAATGAAATTGCAGAGATTATGGCAGTACCTGCCGAGGCAGAAACCTATTCAAGAATAGGTTTTTCAAAGTATTTCCGAAAAGAAAACAAAGATTTGAAATACCCTGAATCTGCATCTGCTGTAACCCTTGCCCTTGCTAAAAAGAAAGGAACCAATGCTGTTCTTGTTGCTGATTCCATAATAAAGGAAGTTAGAAAGCTTGAAAAAGAAATAATTCCAGATGGAGTAAGAGTTGAAATTACAAGAAATTACGGAGCCACTGCCAGTGAAAAGGTTAATTCTCTTCTTGGTTCTCTGGGGTTTGCAGTTTTGGGAGTAGTTATTCTGCTTGCATTTACAATAGGAAAAAGGGAGGCTTTTATTGTTGCTGTTGCAGTGCCTGTGAGTTTTTCCCTTGCTCTTTTCTGTAATTATCTTTTTGGATATACAATAAACAGAGTTACACTTTTTGCCCTTATTCTTTCCCTTGGTCTGGTTGTTGATGACCCAATAACCAATGTGGATAATATTCAAAGGCATCTTTTGCTTAACCCTGAAAATCCTGTAAAGGGAACACTTGAAGGGGTCGGAGAAGTACTGACTCCTGTTGTCATGTCAACCCTTGCAATTATTGTATGTTTTGTTCCCCTTTCTTTTATAACAGGTATGATGGGACCTTATATGGCTCCAATGGCAATAAATGTTCCACTTACAGTTACATTTTCAACTCTTTGTGCAATTACAATAGTTCCTTTTATTTCACTTGCCCTGTTAAAAAATTCTGCGGGCTCAAGCTCTTCTTCAAAAGGAGTCAATCCTTTGGTTGAAAAGGTGTACAGAAAAATAATAACTCCTTTTCTTGATAAGAAATATTTGAGATATGTACTTCTTGTTTCTGTTATTGTTTTATTTTTTATTTCCTGCGGACTTGCTGTTTTAAAGCTGGTTCCCTTGAAACTTCTTCCTTTTGACAATAAAAACGAGTTTCAGGTTGTAGTTGATATGCCCGAGGGAACAACTCTTGAGCAGACAAACAGGGTTGTAAAAGCTCTTGAATCTTATCTTGATGGAATACCAGAGGTTACAAATTTTGTTTCTTATATTGGAGAGTCTTCTCCCATAGATTTTAACGGTATGGTAAGACATTCATATTTAAGAAAAGGCTCAAATCTTGCTGATATTCGTGTTAATCTTGTTGATAAAAAAAGAAGGAAAATGCAAAGTCATGGTTTTATTCTAAGAATAAGAAATGATATCAAAAAGATAGGCAATAAATATAATGCAAAGTTAAAGCTTGTGGAAGTTCCCCCCGGCCCTCCTGTAATTTCAACTATTGTTGCTGAAATTTATGGTGAAAATGATATGTCCTATGGAAGTCTTATAAATGCTGCCAAAGAATTTAAAAAAACGGTGATGAAAGACGAGCCCGGAGTTGTTGAAATAGATGATATGTCAGAAAAAGTGAGAATCAGGGAAGAGTTTATTATAGATAAGGAAAAGGCGGCTATTCATGGAGTAAGTACAAAGCAGATTGCAAGTACCCTCAAAATTGCAGTAGGGGGTCTAAAAGCTGCAACCCTCCATAAAAAAGGAGAAAGGCAGCCTTATTCTGTAAGAGTTATTCTGCCCCTTGCAAAAAGGGCAGGTGTTTTTGAGCTTCTTCAGGTTCCTGTAAAAGGGGCAAATGGAAAAATGATTCCCCTTGCAGAACTTGTGAGTGTAAAAAAGGTTAATACAGAGCAGCCCATATATCATAAAAATCTTGAGCGGGTTGTTTACGTTACTTCTGAAATGGCAGGTCGTGCTCCCGGGGAGGCAATTTTGAGCATGATGGGAAAAGATAATCATTTCAGTGAGAAGGGAATCAGGGTTGAATGGGCAGGCGAAGGGGAATGGAAAATAACCCTTAGAGTTTTCAGGGATATGGGTATTGCTTTTGCAGCAGCTCTTCTTGCCATATATATAATACTGATAATACAATCAAATTCTTTTTTTATGCCTCTTTTGATAATGATGGCGATTCCCCTTACTATACTTGGAATTATGCCCGGTTTTTTCCTTTTAAATATTTTTGCCGGAGAAAATATAGGGGGATATTATAATCCTGTATTTTTTACTGCAACAAGTATGATAGGAATGATTGCCCTTGGCGGAATAGTAATCAGAAATTCCCTTGTCTTGATAGAGTTTATTCAGGAGGGTATTAAAAATAATATGGATTTGAGGGAAGCAATTCTTGAAAGCGGTGCCATAAGATTCCGCCCAATAATTCTTACTGCTCTTACAACTGCAATAGGAGCATACCCCATAACCTTTGATCCTGTTTTTTCAGGGCTTGCCTGGGCTTTGATTTTTGGGATAACTGCATCTACGGTATTTACTCTGCTTATAGTTCCTGTTACATATTATGGAATTTTTTATAAAAAAAGTTAGCTTTCATATTATGTAACTATTCAGCTGAAAAAAGGAAAAAAGGCAGTTTCCTTAAAAGATGGATGCTGTCTTTTTTAATCTGGTTTCAGGAGACAGTTTTTTTATCTCCTGCCTTATTGTGTTCAGTCAAAACGTAAACCTTCATTAAATTGGGTGCCATAATTTGCAGAACTAATAAGGATAGATAGTGTGAGGAACGAACCACGATCTATCCTATTTTTGAACAAGCCCGGCCCAAAAAAGCCGGATTATTTCATAGTGCTGCCCACCTCTGATTAAATTAATATCTGGTTTCTGCATTTTATTTTTCCTATCCTGCACCAGCAGACTTTATTCCAATGATTCTCAAAGGCTTCCCGCAATGGGGGCATTTAAAAACAGGCCTTGGCCGATGCACCTTTGCATTAATAAGAACGTGGAGAACCATCTGTACCAGGGAGAGCAGTTTTTTGGCATTGCCATGGATAAAGCCGTAATCCATTGCTCTTCGAAATCCACGAGGCAGTACATGACGCACGAGCAGGTGCAGGAAATCTTCTCCCTTAAGGGTTCGGCTGCAAAGGAGGGTCATTTTTCGGATGCAAAAAACACACCATCTTGATAAGCTACTTTACCGCTGGGTGATCAGGAAGTACAAAAAGCATGGACATAGCTTCAAGAATGCAGATGCTTTGATGAAGCGCTTAAAAAGAGCATACCCAAATTACTTTGTACACTGGAGATTACTACGTGCGTGACTGAATAATAAGAGTTCTGTGAATTGAGAGGTTCACTCAGGGCTCTGTGAGAAGCTTGGGGGGAGGTTACCCTTGCTTACTCGACTAAGTCGTTTCAAGGGACGGCGGTAAGCTCGAGTTTTTTTTACACCCTTGCACACACAAAATGCATAGGCAATTTGCAGCTCATTGCTGTAAAATCCTGCCGCCCCTGAACTCACCATTAGATTTTGTGGTAGAAATAGTGTATTATGGGTTAAAGTATTTCGGGAGTCGGGAGCAGATGATTGACAGTTAGTTAATTTTCTTTGCGTGTTACCACGCCCGTCGGTAGCTATACTTGAAAAGTATAGGGTTCGATTCCTACTGCTCATTTCCATGAAAACGGCACTTTTTGTGCGACGAAAAAGTATCCTTGCAGGTTAAGACCTCCGATACCAATTCGAGTTTTCATGGAAATTGAGCCTTTTAATTACTTGGAGGTTTCCATGAAAATTACTGCGATATTTTTGTTCCTTTTGTGTTTTGTCCTTTGGTTCTTTTTAAGAAAAATGTTCCAAAGAACGATAATATACGATTATGAATGTGGTTTGCTCTATAAAAAAGGTAAATTTTCACGACAAATTAATGCAGGTATTTATTGGTACAATACATACCAAACAAAAATAGAAAAAATAGACCTTCGAAATTTTTACATTACTATTCCTTCGCAAGAAATATTGACTAAAGATGGTGTTACCATCAAAATAACGTTATCAACAAATATCAAAATAGGTGATCCTTTTGTCGCTATCAATTCTACGAAAAATTATCAAGATGCACTCTATCTTGTTTTACAATTGGCTTTAAGAAAAATTATCAGCGAAACAGAAATAGAGACTTTACTTGAAAAAAGGCAAGAAATTGGAAAAGAAATCTTTGATTTATCCCAAAAAGATGTAAATGAATACGGATTAGAATTGCTTACAGTTAACATTAAAGATGTAACTTTTCCGGGTTCACTGAAACAAATTTTTTCTGAAGTAGTCAAAGCTAGACAAGAAGGGCTTGCCGCTCTTGAAAGAGCACGAGGTGAAACGGCAGCACTAAGAAAACTTGCCAATACAGCAAAAATGCTGGAAAATAATCCCACTTTGATGCAACTTCGGATGCTTCAAACTATTAATGAGAAATCCGGCAATACTTTAATCTTTAATATGTCTCAAAACGAAGTTATACCTGCAAAAGAAGTTGGGAAAACAAAATGTTAATCTATCCTTATTCGTTAGCTTTCAGGTTTATTAAAAATGTATTTGCCATTATTGACCTCAACATTTGGTGGAATATGTTCATACTCTTCGAATTTTAGATACCCTTCTTGAAGGTTCTCCCAATATTTAAACCATTTTGAAGAGCTGTGTTTTTCCATATTTTCATTTGTCATCCTGAAAGGAAATGCATGTACTCTAAAATATGGCTGGCCATTTGATAATGCAGCTTCTACTAAGGTATATATTTCCTCGATAATTGGATCAGTCATAGCATAACAGCCAATAGACACGCATGAACCATGTACCATAAGGGCACCACCCGTATACCCTTTTTCTCGTTCATATCTATTTGGATAGCCCAGATTGAAGGAAAGGTGATAATTACTGTAAGGGTTTAAATTAGATGCTTTAACAAAATAGAAACCCTCAGGGGCTTGATAGTCACCTGTCCGAGTTTTTGGGCCCAGGTTTCCTGAGAATGTACAGATGGGGTATGACTTAAAGAGTTTGAAAAAATTATTGCTTTTTACCCATAACTCTAAAACTTTTTCTTCTTTAAATATGCGAATATACACTTGAGACCCTAGAGATAGTCCCTCTTTAGTGAGTTCCCTAGAAATTATAGGAGTAACTTTTTTTACAGCATTTATAGATCTTTTACTTTTGGGTATATCAGTACCCCCAAATGCAGACCCAAACAGTACAGAAAGAAACAAAAAACAAAAAAAGGTGGCTTTCATTTGATATCCATGTTTTTTGAAATCGGGTAGGTCAGGGGCATTCCTCCCCCCTTCCCCCCTAAGAACCGTACGTGACAGTTTCCTGTTATACGGCTCAAGCATTTATAAGGACGACCTTGTGGGAAGCCCCGGCTGTTTACCTCATGCAAGTTGCTTTTGGCGGTGCTCCCTGGCCGATAGCGACGGGAGTAACCGTGAGTCCTTTTGATGCCGTCTGCGCCAGAAATAAGCTCTGTATTAAGGATCATATGGATTTGCACCTGTTTTGTTGAGGTCACTCGTTTGACAGCCAAGGCCTTGGCGTAGAACGGATGAGTCAGTAGATATTGCAGGGCTTTGACTTTGCCCCATCTTTCTTCCTTTACAGCCTCTGCGATACGCATTTGCAACCTTCTAACTTCATCCCAATCAATGGATGCCCATTTTTCGGCAGAGTCGACAGACTCACCAGTCTTTGTTTCAGAAAAGACAGTCATTTGCTTTCCTATCTTAAGCGGTTCTCCAAATTCTCTCGCAATTAAACACCAATCGGACGTCTGCACGCTTGTCGCCAAAGTCGACAGCTTTGAGTTGTACGTGAGCCATGTTTTATACTCTATCCGTTTCATTACAAAACGGCCTTTGCTTCTTCTGAATTTTTATTATTGGCCCTCCGCCGGATTGCCTTGCGGTTAGCTTTCCATGTCTTACACAGGGGGAGTGACAACATTTCCACGTTCCGTACGATCGCTCGTTATGGACAACTTAGACAGGCCTCTACGCCGATGAATCTACGATCCCGTGGGAGCAGTTAGGAGACTTGCATCCTGTTCATGTATACAAACGCAGTGAAGTATACATATAACCTTTCCCCAGTAGGTTAGTCACTCTCTGGCGACGCTTTAAGCTTTTCGGTTAATTTTGCCATATTGTCCGACCCTAGCCCTTAACCGGATGGGATTTCCGTAAGGGTTCTCCTGTTACCATTCAAACCCGGTTCGGTACCTTGCCGGTGGGGATACACCGAGTATATTCAGTATATGATTTCTACCTCCTATACATACAATGATTCGACCTTGTGTCGCACCATAACGCCTGAGTTCAATGGCGGCGGGATTTTACAGCAATGAGCTGCAAATTGCCCATGCATTTTGTGTGTGCAAGGGGTGTAAAAAAGCCGCAATCCTCCCGCCGTCCCTTGAAACGACTTGTTCAAGTAAGCCGCTATGCGGCAGATTACCCTTCGATAGCATTGTTCAATTTCATTGTTCATGATATCTTCTTACCAGCTTGCAGGCCGGTATCTTCTACCCGACAAGGTTAAAATAAAGAAAGGAAGATACCATTAGCAATTTAATCAAACGTTTCAAAGCCGATTTCCAATTGGCTGGCTATGCTGATCGGACGATTCAATCCTGTACCAGCGCGGTTTTAAGGCTGCAACGCTTCTACAATATACCTCTTGATTCTATCACTGAAGAACAGTTGCGTCAATACTGGTTGTGTTGCAAGAATGAATT
>PDWJ01001140.1_pt1 | contig 34102 bp, 30 predicted proteins | sample 1430881 | NCBI WGS metagenome assembly PDWJ01 (sample SAMN01162460, study PRJNA174530) | Oral metagenome, whole genome shotgun sequencing project. | biome: Marine environment; feature: Marine mammal; material: Swab sample of the gingival sulcus; isolation source: swab sample of gingival sulcus...
ATGGTCATTCGCTCCTGAATAGCCTCAATAGCCACTTTGGCCTTAAACTTTGAGGAAAACTTTCGTCGTGTTCTTTTCATGACAGGTAATTTACAATTATTAAATGTTCATTTTCCTGTCCTAAATGTGGGGACTATCTCATGGCTCGATTTGTACTTATAGATACTTCAACAGTAACATTTATGTATCCAAGTGATTTCGACCTTGAAGCTTTAGGTAGTGTTGTTGACAGTTTGTCAAAATCGTAGCTGAAAAATCTACAGTAAGTGGATCAAGCGTAAGAATTGGTTACATGGGGGGAGTGATTCCTGATGAAAAATTAGTCAACTATATTGGTACCGATGGAGTCAAGGTTGAAGGTGAGATCGTAAAAAAAAGGTACATATAAACCTTAAATGAAGATAATATGAAAGTAAAAAGATATACAATTTTTTGTATTCTTGCAGTAGTCCTTGTTTTCGGTTTCTTGTATCTAACAGGAAATGCACCAATAGTTATTGACACAAGTACTGAAACAACGTCAGTTGGTGAAATCGTTATTGGTGATACTGTTGAGCCATTTAATGATTTAGATTTTTCCAAGGGAGACTGGACAGCTTATCTCTATCTATCTCTTGATGACCGTAAGGATCGTGGAAAATTATATAAGTGCGACGATCGCGTTGTTATCAAATCTCTTTGTGAGCCTTTTCGTTTTGTATATAATGGAGCAGACATGGCTACTGTCAATAGTAGTTTTTTGTTGTATCTGGATGAAGAACTCGTATTTTCAAGCGGAGTCGTTTGGAATAAGAAATTTTCAGGTTTTCAGAGTAAGGACTTTGGATGGGCTACATCAAATCATTTGAACAAATACTTTAATCAGTTTGAACGATCTTACGCACCGATAGTTTTTTTCTAAAGATAATTGGCATCTTCCATACATCAATGTAAAATGAATATGTCGTGAATCAAATGACCTGCAGAGATGAGATCAGGAAAAAACATAATCATAAAATATGGGAGTTAAACCTGCCCCATTTCAATCATCGATTGAGGTCGGGTTTTTCATTTGATGTCATTTGATCTAACCATCGAATCAAGTAAAAACACCCTTTTTCCAAAATCCCGTCTTTTCCCTCTTTCCAAATGATGGTAATCCACCCAACTTTGTACTCAGGTGGTATCTGAAAAACCTGCTGTCTTCCAAAGACCAAACAGAGTAGGAACTAACATATCAATTAATCATTATGAGTACTCAAGTTTTATACCCAACAGAAGTAGTTGCTTACCGCTACGGTGCAGATCAACAAGTTGTCATTATTGCGAAAGGACGAGAAGACGGTTACTGCAAAATTCAAATTCAGGCGTCGATGGCGACGATCTACCCACCAATTTACATGGTGACAGCAGAACCATGCGCAGCAATCGGAAACTTTCCATACACGGTTCAAAAGACTGTTCCCTACTCCACCGATTTGGACTATGTTAATTTCCAAATGGCAGATGGAACACGTCAAATTCCCATTCATGATATCATGGAAGCGGAAGATTCACCAAAAGCATTGGCTAAAGTAGCAGATAATCAAGTAACGGGGATGGCATACAACTCATCAGACATCAATGTAGCCATTGCCGATGCCATCAAAAAGCTACGTGCGAAGTATCCAAATGGAGTCAGCGCGAAGATGGTTGATTCTGGATTTGTAGCCGTAGGATCTCCCGTTGGAATTGCTTACTACTACGTAGTTATGGAGCAACAAAGTTAGAGTAGGCGTGACTCGAATGTTGGTCACTCATTCTACAAGTTGAAAAAAAATAAAGCCCCGACTTCCAAATGGAAGGTCGGGGCTTTGATATTGATTTCAGGATTCAGCTCTGTTTCCTCTTTAGTCGTCTTTTTCAATGAGACCAACCGAAGGGTAAGCGAAGCCGAAGTCCATTTTTTTTATCCTAAATCAAATTTGATTCCTTGTGCCAATGGCAACGAATCAGTATAGTTGATTGTGTTTGTTTGACGACGCATGTATACTTTCCATGCATCAGATCCAGACTCACGTCCACCACCTGTTTCTTTCTCACCACCAAATGCACCACCGATTTCTGCTCCAGATGTACCGATGTTTACGTTGGCAATTCCACAATCAGATCCAGCTGCAGACAAGAACGCCTCAGATTCGCGAAGGTTGTTTGTCATAATCGCAGAAGACAATCCTTGAGGAACATCATTTTGAATTGCGATCGCATTTTCAACTCCTCCAGAATACTTCATGATGTACAAAATAGGTGCGAATGTTTCAGTTTGTACAATGTCCATATCGTTTGTTGCTTCAACGATTGCTGGTTTCACGTAGCATCCAGATTCGTATCCTTCACCTGTCAAAACACCTCCTTCAACCAAGATATTTGCTCCTTGCTCTTTCGCACTTTCCAATGCTTTCAAGTACATGTTTACTGAATCTTTGTCGATCAATGGTCCAACGTGATTGTTTTCATCCAATGGGTTACCAATTTTCAATTGAGGATATGCTCCAGCAATTGCATTTTTCACCTTGTCGTATACTTCTTCGTGGATGATCAAACGACGCGTTGACGTACAACGTTGTCCACATGTTCCAACAGCACCAAATACCGCTCCTGGTACAACAATGCTCAAATCAGCAGATGGTGTAATAATGATCGCGTTGTTTCCTCCAAGCTCCAACAATGATTTCCCCAAACGGGCACCCACTGTTTCGCTCACTGATTTTCCCATGCGTGTAGAACCTGTCGCTGATACCAAAGGAACACGTTTGTCCTCTGCCATCAATTTTCCGATCTCTGCTCCACCAATTACCAATCCAGAAACACCTTCAGGAACATCGTTCGCATCGAATACTTCTTTGGTGATTTGTTGACATGCAATAGCTGTTAGAGGTGCTTTTTCAGAAGGTTTCCAAATACATACATCTCCACAAACCCATGCAAGCGCCGTGTTCCAGTTCCATACCGCTACTGGGAAGTTGAATGCTGAAATGATTCCAACAATTCCAAGTGGGTGATATTGCTCGTACATTCTGTGTCCTGGACGCTCAGAGTGCATTGTTAAACCGTGCAACTGGCGCGACAATCCTACTGCGAAATCACAGATGTCGATCATTTCCTGAACTTCACCTAATCCTTCTTGCAAAGATTTTCCCATTTCGTAAGAAACGAGTTCTCCCAAAGGTTGTTTGTACTCACGTAATTTTTCGGCCAATTGACGAACTACCTCACCTCTTTTCGGTGCAGGAACCATTCTCCATGATTTAAACGCTTCTTGAGCCTTCAAAACTACCGCCTCATAATCCGCTTCTGTTGCCGCTGTTACGGATGCAATTACACTTCCATCAACAGGAGAAACAGAGTCGATTTTTTCTCCACGCGTGTTGAACCAACGACCTCCCGCTGATGCTCCACTGTTTACTTCTTCAATATTAAATTGAGCAAGAATATGTTTAATTCCTTGGTCTGTCAATACTTCAGCCATAAGATTTTTTGTTTGAAAATTTATATTTAATACAAAATTACGTTAAATAAATGACAATCTTTGAAGCGACAAGGCTTCATCCTTGATGTCCTAACAGATACAAAAGCTATGAGAACAATTGACAGTAGTTTCCAACCTTTTTTGAGCAGTGCAATTGCCTACCAAGGTTGCACAAAGGTCTCATGTCTTTTCGTATTTTGTCGATCAAATAGTAAACGATAAGCGCTACAACTTCAACCTTTAATGCCGCGAATAGAACTCAATACAGAAATAAACGCCCCAATTGACGTGGTGTTCGACCTGTCTAGGAGTATCGACTTGCACATAAAAACAACCGAACGATCAAAGGAGCGCGCCATTTCTGGTAAAACCAGTGGACTGATCGAGCTGAATGAAAGCGTAACGTGGAGAGCAAAGCATTTGGGGTTTACACAAAACCTTACGTCGAAAATTACCGTGATGCAACGTCCGGATATTTTCGTAGACGAAATGACGAAGGGCATTTTCAAGTCGATGTGTCACCAGCACCTATTTCTCGAAGAGAATAATAAAACCCTCATGATCGACATTTTTGAATTCGAATCGCCATTGGGGTTCTTGGGCAAACTGGCAAACCGTCTTTTTTTAAAGCGGTATTTGGAGCGGTTCATTGTTGAACGAAATACGTACATCAAAGAGCTTGCTGAGAACGGGGCTTGGAGGGAATTTGTATGATCTATTTCGCAATATTGCGAAATTGCAATATGTACACATTGCGCATCCCTCTTCAGCATATAAACCCATACAAATCACCACTCAACACATTTTAAATCAGCATAATCGAAAAATAATCGATCTTTCTAGCATGAAATCAATTGTACTTTTCGCCCTGCTCATCAGCACAACAAGTGCCTGGAGCCAAAACGATTCTATTGAACGATCAGAAGTTCGTGCAGTAATCGACCAACTGTTTGAGGGTATGCTCAAAGGAGATAGCACACTTGTTCGCTCTGTATTTCATCCACGTGCACACGCATATACTTCATATAAAAAGGGAGATGAATTTGTTCTAATCGAAAAATCTGTTGATAAATTCGTTGCTGCTGTTGGCACTCCACACGATAAAATTCGGGACGAACGCATTTCAAATGTCGTGATTCAAGTTGATGATGGTCTTGCGCAAGTGTGGATGGACTACTCTTTTTATTTAGGCGAAACCTTTAGCCATAAAGGAGTTAACGCTATGCAATTAGCGAAAAGCAATGGACACTGGCAAATAATTCAGATTGCCGATACAAGGAAGCGCGAATGAACATGCAGACAAATAGAACTCTCCGTTAAACTGCACCGAATTCACTCGAATTATCGGATCGGTCTGCCATCTCTCAATTCTTTTTTCGACTGCATACAAATCAAGTAGGTAGTTTTTTTATCTTTGGTACTAAACGAAATAAATCTATGGGTAATCCTTATTTGTTGATCATGTCCATTGCGGGCATCATCATTTTAAGTTTCTTCTTTAACATTCTTGCCAAAAAAACGAATATTCCATCTGTATTGATGTTGATCGGTTTGGGGATGGGATTGAAAGCTATTTTGGATGCCTATGGGCTCAGTGACGACCTGAAATTCGACTCGCTGTTGGAAATTCTCGGTAATGTCGGGCTGGTGATGATCGTCCTGGAAGCCGCCTTGGACTTGAAACTCGAGAAACAAAAAACGGGGCTTATCCTACGATCGCTAGTTGTCGCGTTGGTTGGAATTGGTGGCTCCATGTTCGCTCTGGCAGGGTTCTTTATGTACATTTTCCCGTCCACGGATTTGTATACCGCAGTTGTTTACGCCATTCCTCTGAGCATTATGAGTAGTGCCATTATCATTCCAAGTGTTGGGCGATTAACAGGCTCCAAAAAGGAATTCATGATCTATGAAAGCACCTTCTCTGACATTCTAGGAATTATGATTTTCTACTTTATGATTGGTGCAGACGGTGGTGCCGGTGGTGGATCGATTGTATTGGAAATCGTACTCAATATTGGAGTAACCATCTTGCTATCCGTTGTTGTGGCATACGGATTGGTATACTTATTCCAACATTTACAGATGCAAGTGAAACTATTTTTGGTGATTGGAGTACTGTTATTACTCTTCGCAGTGGGGAAATATTTCCACCTGTCGTCACTACTTATTATTCTTGCGTTCGGAGTTGTGCTCAACAATACAGATGTCTTCTTCCGAGGTCGATTGTCCAATTTATTCGACAGTGAAAAAGTGAAGCCCATCCTGCACGACTTCCACAATTTAACGCTCGAATCCGCCTTTTTGATTCGAACTTTCTTCTTTGTAGTATTCGGATTGAGCATTACATTGAGCTCCTTGGCAAATTGGCAAGTTGCAGTGAACAGTTTCGGCATTGTGGCCATTTTGTATATCGTTCGCTACGTTGCACTGCGCATTTTTGCCAAAGAGAACTTGCTACCCGAATTGTTTATTGCTCCTCGCGGGTTGATCACCGTTCTGCTTTTCTTCGTATTGGCAAAAGACGGAACAACGCATATCGAAGCATTCGACTCTGGATTGCTACTCTACCCTATTTTGATTACAAGTATTATCATGATGATTTCGTTGATTTCATATCGCGGAGAGAAAATCACAGATGTTCTTTTCCATACGGTTCCTTTGTTCAAAACGGACAAATCAGAAGATTTAGATTCTCGTATCAGCGAAAACACAGAAAAACAAGATTTCGATGGATTTTAAATGGTTATTTCTCGGGTTAAGCCTTCTTGCATTTGTTTCATGTGCAGAAATGAAAGAAAGTGCGGAAATTGCAGCGGATAATGCTGTCAACATTTGGCAAGGAAAACAAAAATTGACGGTTACGTTTCAATCGCACCGCCCGTACTGTGGAGGAGCCGCTCCCACAGAGGAGCAAGCCAAAGGATTTACAGAGCCAATGGCCAATCAAGTGTTCTACCTCTACAAGGATGAACGTCCTAATTCGGTGACTGACATGGTGAAGGTTACTACCGATGAATCGGGTACATTCAGTATCGACTTAAAAGACGGTCGTTTCTCAATTATTAGTGAGGACAAAGCTCTCCCCTTGAAAGAGTTCATCAAAAAGAAAAAAATCGAAGGTGAGTTCTATGAGTACAGTGATGATTCATGTTTTGAAACATGGCGCACAACTCCTGAGTTTACCATTGATTTGTCGCATCCAACAGACGAAGTTGTCACGATTAAAACAGACTGTTATACGGGAGACAATCCTTGTATGCAGTACACAGGGCCATACCGACCGTGAGAAATAATTTTTCCCGTCAATCATGGTTAAATATGTAATCCTTTGCTTCGCTATATTCTATTTGTACAATTCTACCCTCGGACAATCGGAGTATATTGATGCCCATACGATAAGGAAGCCTGTTTTCTATAAAGAAATTGACAATCCAATAGAAGTTTTTACCGATTCTGACACAAACTATACGTTAGAATGTGTTGGTTGTGATACTCTATATCAAGTTGATTCCACCCATTTTTCTGTGATACCAAGCAGCAAGTCAAAGATGGTATACCTCATCTATTTAGATGCTCAGAATAGTCATGACACTTTACATATTTCTGGGACAAAAGTTCAAGCGATTCCAAGTCCGATTGTTTACCATGGCGCAACACGAAATGGATACCGAACGAGTAGAAAATTCAATCGTTTTTACCTTGAATACCCATCCGAAATGAACTTAGAAGGCTTCAATAAACACTTTAAAATCCTGAGTTGGGAAGTGAATATTTTGAATTCTGTATATACAGGGAAAGGAGATCTGCTCACCGAAGAAGTAATGTCATTATTAATGATTGATAAATCCATACAAAGCATGAGTGTTTTTATTTTGGCAGAAGGACCTGGCGGAATTAAGCGCTATATCGGTGGAGCCTTTAAGTTTTAGAACAAACTCCATCCTTCTTTCCCGACAAACACGCCCTCTTCGTCGAACTTAATGGGATATTTTTCGAGGTACAATGCATGCCCTCGACCTGTTTCACACGAAAAGGCATATTTGTGCCATGGGCAAATGACGAAACCGTCCTGAATGGAACATCCCTCCAAGGACTTATTTTGGTGCGGACACCTATTCGTAAACGCATAGAATGATTCTTCTTCGCGTGCTAACATGATTTCACCGAAGGTATTTTTAAAAAGTACCGTATTTCGTTGCCCGAAAAAGTTGACGAACTCCTCTTTTGATTCGAAAATCTTGTACCACGTTACTTTTCGTTTGAACATGAAATCTCACCTTGTTTCATCCTAATATAAGCTGTGTAAAGATCGTTGCTAATTTTAAAAAGGTCGAGTTAACCTACTTCCAAATAACACCCAACTTTCCAGTTGTTTTTCCGCTTTCTAATGCTGAATGCGCCTCCGCCATTTGATCCGAGGTATAACTGCCTCCTACCTGTGGCTTGATATTCCCTTCAGAATACAATTGCACCACAGATTTCAAACAATGTTCGAGCACACGGGGCTTGTTATCTGCTATTTTGAGCATGTTTACGCCCAAAATATTCTTGGAACGCATCATCAACACAATGGGTGTCAAGAAGCCCATTTTTCGAACGAAATTCAATTTGGAGAGAATTCCCCACTTCCCATTCGCTAGTTCCGATCCGCCAAAAATGATCATTCGTCCACCAGAGCCAAGTAAAGCCATGTCCTTTTTATACGTAGAACCCGCGACAGGATTGTAACTAATATCCAATCGTTCACCGTTCAGGTATTTTTTGATTTGTTCGGAATACTCCGATTCGCGATAGTTCACCACATGATCGGCTCCTAAATCGCGCACAAATTGCTCTTTGTTCGACTGTCCAACCTTTGCAATCACTTCTGCTCCTTTCAGCTTTGCCAATTGAATCAAAATAGAACCTACTCCACCTGCCGCTGCGTGAATGAGTACGCGGTCAATCGAATGAATCGGTGTTAAGTATTCTGCCATGTAATAAGCTGTTACCCCTTGTGTACATAATGCCAATAATTCAATAGGATCTTGATCACCCACAGCAACGGTAGCATAATCGTTGGTTACTACGTGCTTTGAATAGCCACCAAAACGACAGAAAGCAATCACTCGTTTATTCAAGTTCTCCGTATTTGCATTAGGTCCGCAAGCGATCACTTTTCCAACAACTTCGTATCCAACAACGCATGGAAAAGGTGGAGCTTCACGGTAGAGTCCACGGCGTGCCATAACGTCTGCATAATTTAATCCGAATGCTTCTGTTTCCACCAACACTTCGGATTCTTTGAGTTCAGGAACTTCAAATGACCGTAGGTCGAATGCTTCCTCGGCGGTTCCAGTTTTCGTTAAAAAAAATGCGCTTGATTCCATCGTCGATTCGTCTTTGGGGTTCGAAACGAATGTACAATTTTTTCTTTACCGCGAAGGCATAGATTTGTTTATTTGGGGTGAAATGAAACCTGCTAGTCGTCCAGTTCGGCACCGCTCAATGCACGTGCTCAACGTCCGATTAGTCTTTTTTCCCTTCAATCACGACAACGATTTCTCCTTTGGGTGGATGGGCTGCGTAATGCGCTGCTACTTCAGCGGCCGTTCCACGTTGAAACTCTTCGTACATTTTTGTGATTTCCCGAGCCACGCACACACGACGATCTTCTCCTAGAAATTCGCCAATTTGATTGAGGCATTTCACCAATCGATGGGGCGACTCGTAAAGAACAATGGTTCGTTCCTCCTCTGCCAAAATCTTCCAACGGGTTTGTCGTCCTTTTTTGTGCGGAAGAAACCCTTCAAACACAAATTTATCACACGGAAATCCACTAGCGACAACCGCAGGAATCAGCGCTGCTGGTCCAGGCAAGCATTCGATTTCAATTCCTTCTTTCAAACATTCGCGAACGAGCAGAAAGCCAGGATCAGAAATTGCTGGCGTTCCAGCGTCCGAAACCAACACACACATTTCATTGGCACGAATTCGGTCTACCGTCAGCGCAAGTGACCTGTGCTCATTGTGTGCATGAAACGGTATGCACGGCTTGCTGATTTCCAAATGTTTCAACAAACGGTTCGTTGTACGAGTATCTTCTGCGAAGATCAAATCAGTTTCCTGCAAAATTCGAATTGCACGAAGGGTAATATCTTCTAAATTTCCAATGGGTGTTGGAACGAGAATGAGTTTTGCCATGTGTTTTTTAGCGCGTTAAAACGACATAATCTTGCAAGAGTGTTTGCAAAAACTGTAATCGCTTTTTGGGTGTTTCTTCCAAGCCGAGCAAACGGGCCGATTCATCAGCCAGTTCGATGGCAAATTTCTTTGTCTCTGGATTAGGGTTGAGTCGCACGCGTTGAATCGTGTTTTTGATCAACAGCATGTCTTCATCGGTAAATCGCGTTGCATTGATGTAGGTTGGTGTATGATTATCTTGACTTTTAATCGACAATACATCGCGCAGGGTGTAGCGCATGCTCGATTTGTTACGAATCACGATGGTTCCTGCCATGGCATCTCCCATTCGCTGTCTACGTTCGGATGTCCCCGCGAAAAGAATTCCAACGAGTCCAATGGCTATCCAAATCAAAATAGTGAATGGATCGGCGCTAATCCAAATGAAATCTCCTTTGAAAATCCAACGGGTAAATACTTCGCGAAGTCCTGGACGCTCACCTGAAATCGTCACGACACGAATGCCCATGATGTACTTCCCGAGACTTTGTCCCTGAGTGATGTATTCAATCAATGGGTTGTAAAATATCCACGGAATTTTAATCAGAAGTAGGTATACAAACATCGTTTTCCCTGCTCCTTCCGCATCCATTCCAAACGGACTCGATAATCCGAGAATCAACGAAAAAACCAAGAAGTAAATGAAGAAGGCAATCACATCCAGCATCGCCGCTACGGTACGCTGTCCAACAGAAGCGAGTTCATACTCGACTTTCACATTTTGGGCGGATTCAAATTCGATGCTTTTCATTCTGATTTTGCGATTAACAATCTGCGTCGAGATAAAGATACATTTTTGCTCGAATTTTCCTGTTTTTCACCGTCATTTCTTGATTTCAACTCAACATTCAATTCAAAATCAACAATTTCCAGTTATGGCGCATTCTCAGTACAATTTAGATACATTCTAAATATCCAAAATATGACAAAAGTATGACATTAAACCTGTGCTAACTCCCCATCTTTGTTGTTGTGATTACGGAAAACGGGTTAAAAACCTTACATATCATCGCATTTACGCACAGAAATCTGGCTGTTTCGGAGATTGGGCAATTGCACATCGATCCAGACAATCAGCAAGCGGCGCTTACAAACGCTAAGGTGCGCTTTAGTTTACAAGAGTTAATGTACTTGACAACCTGTAACCGAATTGAGTATGCGATTGTCACCAATGAAGAAGTAAACGATGACTTCATCAACCGCTTCATTGAAACCGTTTATCCGGAAGTGTCTCCCGAAAATCGTAAGGCTCTAGTGCAAGGTGCTGAAGTCTATCGAGGAGTAGATGCTGTTCGCCATCAATTGTCTGTTGCATCTTCAGTAGATTCAATGGTTGTTGGAGAACGTGAAATTATCACACAAGTTCGCAATGCTTTCGACAGTTCGAAAAAGAACAGTTTGACGGGCGACTGCCTTCGATTGATGATGCGACACACAATTGAAACAGCAAAACGTGTCTACACTGAGACGAACATTTCTCGTCGACCTGTTTCCGTTGTTTCGTTGGCTTATCATCAATTGCGTGACATGAACGTTCCGTTGGATTCGCGTATTTTGATCGTTGGAGCAGGTGTTACGAATACCAACATGGGTAAATTCCTTCGTAAGCACGGTTTCACGAACTTCAACGTCTTCAACCGAACATTATCGAAAGCGGAAACCTTGGCGAATGACCTCGGAGGAGTGGCTCATCCACTTTCTCACTTGAGCGAGTTCGATAAAGGATTTGACATTATTATTACGTGTACTGGATCGGAAAATCACATTCTATCTCCAGAAATTTACACGCATCTTTTACAAGGAGAAACAGATCGTAAAGTGGTGATCGATATTGCCATCCCACAGGATTTGTCTCCCGAAATTATTGCCGCTCATTCGGTTCACCACATTTCAGTGGAAGTATTACAGAAGATTTCCAACGAAAACTTGAAAGTACGTTCACGTGAAGTAGAACATGTTCAGGCAATCATCGACGAAGCGGTAGAAAGCTTCAGAGAATTGTACAAAGAGCGCGCGGTAGAACTTGCCATGCGTTCGGTTCCAACCAAAGTGAAAGAAATTAAGCACAATGCGCTCAACCAAGTATTCAAGAATGAATTGAGTACCCTCGACGACGATGCGCGTGCGGTTTTGGAAAATGTAATCGGCTATATGGAAAAGAAGTACATGAGTATGCCGATGCTCATGGCCAAAGAAATCTTGCTAAACAAGCAATCTTGAAAAAACACGTTATTATTGGATCACGAGGAAGCGACCTCGCCTTATGGCAGGCCAACTTCGTGAAAGGTGAATTGGAAAAACAGGGATGTACTGTTGATATCAACATCATTAAAACACAAGGTGATGCGATCCAGCATTTGAGTTTCGATAAACTCGAAGGGAAAGGATTTTTCACCAAGGAAATTGAAGATGCCTTGCTATCAAAATCGATTGATCTTGCCGTGCATTCGCACAAAGATTTGGAAACCAATCCACCAGCAGGATTAAAAATTGCTTGTGTTTCATCACGTGCTAATCCTTCCGATTTACTGTTGATTCGCAAAGAATGTGTTGATGCATCGCAAAAGTGGAGTTTGAAAGCCGAAGCAACGGTTGGAACTTCCTCTGCTCGACGCAAAACACAATTCTTGCACTACCGCAACGATGTTACCATCAACGATTTGCGCGGAAACGTTCCAACACGTATCGACAAATTACGTCAGGGAAATTACGATGCGATTATTCTTGCCAAAGCAGGTGTTGACCGTCTCGAATTGGATCTCAGCGAGTTCGAATGCGTAGAATTGAATCCAACGGAATTTATTCCAGCTCCTGCTCAAGGTGTTTTGGGACTTCAAATCCGTGAGGACGACGCCGAAATGACCGAATTGATGTCAGCGATGAACGACACAGCGGTTGAGTTACGCATTTCTCTAGAACGTAAAATTTTGAATCTCCTCGATGGAGGATGTCAATTGCCTTTGGGAGCGTTTTGCACGGAAGATCATCATTTGTATGTTGCCTACGCGGAACAAACAGGCGCAGAAAGTGCCTTCCTACACTACGAAGTGACGAACTTCGACGGCATGGCGGAAAAAGTAGTCGCTGATTTGAAAAACGCATTCGTCGAGTAAGTCGTGTCTAAGCGCATCTTCATATCGAAAAATGCTTCTGAAATAGCCTCCCTCCGCTCGCAATTTGAAGCTAAGGGATATGAGGTCATTGCCCACTCGTTTCTTTCATTCTCTGCGGTAGAATTCGAAATTCAGCATCCCTACGACGTGATCTTCTTTGGAAGTCCACGCGCGGTTATTTTCTTCAAAGCCAGCGAATCCATTTCTCCCGATAAATTGATTGCTTGCGTTGGCTCCAAAACAGCCGAAGTACTCGAATCGATGGGACATAAAGTCGACTTTGTGGGCAAAAACAGTTCCGATCCGAAAACGGTAGCGGAAGATTTTAAATCGTGGTTGGCTGAGCGGAGTCGAAATCAACGTGCTTCGAAGTCCCAAAGTGAAGAGCGAAGTGCCCATGTGCTGTTTCCCCTCTCCAGTCGCAGTTTAAAAACGATTGCTGGGGCTATTCCTGAGGATCAGAAGGAAGAAATGGTGGTGTATCAAACGGAAGTGAAGGGAAAGGTGATTCCGAAGTGTGATGTGTATGCGTTTTCGAGCCCGAGTAATGTGGAAGGTTTTTTTGAGGCGAATACAATCCCTGAGGGGGCTGAAGTGATTGCTTGGGGAACGAGTACGGAGCGTGCTTTGAAAGAATATGCGGGTATGGGATTTGAGGTGACGGTTGGGATTGAGGGGGTAGACTAGATAAACCAACACCGGTTAACATTCTTTTCGTATCTTCCGAGAAGATGAATACTATCGCAAACATAAACACTGAATATATTCGCTCTTCTAGAACCGTTGAAACACTGATCGTGTCAAAAGGAAAACTCGAGAAACTTCTTTTCGTGTATAATTACGAAGGTTATTCATTCCGATTATTTCTCAATCTTCTTGACTTGATTTCATTCTTTGAAAAGGGAATTGAGCCTAAACATCACTTTCAAACGGAAGATGAGCTAGATGAATTCCTAATCCATTCTATTAAGATATGATATAATCATACAGCTGATCATTCACAGGTTCGTCTAATTTGAATGTAAAATGTACTACAGGAATGTCAGAATTCGACATTGTGTTCTCTTTTATACTTCCATCAACAATTGAGCAGTCCCCAATAAAGTAATAATCTATTCCTTCGTTATCCCGCTTCTTCACAAACAGAAGTATTCTATCCGAGTTTATTATATCTTTTATCTCTCCGCTATCTAAGTTTAATTTTGACCGAGATTCCCATGCAAATAGTTCCTGACTAATAAAGTGGTCATTGTACCTAGTACTCTCTGAGATTTCATCTGACTTATCATACGTAACAAAACAAGGAGTTATCCTATATTTTGTTCGATACCCAAAAAGTGTACTTGTAAAGTCTTGAGGCCAATTCAAAATTCTGCACACATCCTTTCTACCATACTTCTCATACCTAATGAACCCATCCACGAATTTCTCACGATCAAACAGCTTAGTAAACGACTCTATCGAATAAAGTGTTGAATCCATTAAGAACTGTCTAAACGTTGGAGATAAAAGCGCCTTTTTGAGATCTTCCCCAACTCCTATTTCATCCTCTTCACGTACAACTACCCTTTTCGATTTGTTGATAAAGTCAAAATTCAAATTGGTAATACAAGAATCTATTGTTCCATCACTTACCGCATAACTAAATTGTTCTTCAACTTGCTTTTTTAAACCTGAGACAGTCGTACCTCCATCTTGTAATAAGGACTTCAAAATAAGGCTCTCCTCTAGGCGTTTACCATTGTTTATCTCAACATAAAATAGTTGCAATAATTCTAAATCTCCTTTACTCAAGTCAGTGCGAAAATCCTCTTCCACTTTATTGATAAAGTTTAAGTACGACTTAAACGATGAGTGCTTTACAAAAAGCCATGGATCTCTTGAACCATACTTCAAAAAGTCCATCATCATTGGTATGCGACCAAGTTTATTCTTCAAGTAGAAATAATCCTTCTTTAAATCAACTAGCTTAGACATATTGACATTGTCCAAAGCCTCGAAAATTCTCTCCTTCGCTATCTGATCAAAATCAACTGTTGATGACCCGGGCAGCAAACTGCTCCCATTAGATATAAGCTTTCGCAAAGTATCTTTGTTATACGTATTATCTCCATATAGAGCAATTGGCAAGAGATAATTATTCGCGTAATTTCCAATAAAATCAATCACAGTAAGGTAGTTTTTTCCTTCTGTTTTTCTTAGTCCGCGTCCCAACTGTTGAACAAAAATGATCGCGGATTTGGTCGGGCGTAACATGATTATTTGATTGACCCTAGGGATATCAATACCTTCGTTGAATATGTCTACAGTAAATATATAATCCAACTTTTCAGACTTGCTCTTACTCTCAAGTCGGCGTATTGCTTTCTTTCGATCTTCCTCAGAACTCTCTCCAGACAAAGCTTTAGTTACATAACCTTTCTTGTTAAAAGCATTAGATAACTCAGATGCAATTTCATTTTTCGAGCAAAAGATTAGCCCACGAACCTCACCATCGTCACAGCCATAACGCTCAGCACTTTTAATAATATGGTTTACCCTATCTTCTGCACAAAGTTTATTGAATTCTGTTGTGTCATCAACCTCTTCATCATTCACTGTAAGGTCAGTTATTCCGTAATAATGGAAGGGAACAAGCATTTTTTCTGAGAGAGCTTGATGCAACCGTATTTCATAAGCAATGTTATAATCAAATAGTTTAAATACGTCCGTTCCATCAGTCCTTTCAGGAGTTGCAGTCATTCCCAATAAAAACTTTGGGGTAAAGTATTCCATTAATCTTTTATAAGAATCCGCGCTAGCCCTGTGAGTTTCATCAATTACTATATAGTCAAAGAAGTTCGGCTCAAATAAATCAAGATTGTCTTGTTTCGCTAATGTTTGGATCGTACAAAACAAATAATCAGCTGAAAGATCATGCGTGTTTCCTGAAAAAATGCCAAATTTTATTTTATCCCCTAAAAGATTTTCAAACGTCTCTTTCGCTTTTTCCGCAATTGTGAGTCGATGAACAACAAAAAGAAATCTCTTTGGCTTTACTTTTTGAACATCAAAAGCTGATAAATACGTTTTTCCGGTACCCGTCGCGGATATAAGTAAAGCCTTCTTTTCACCTTGTGAACGAAGCTTCTCCAAATTTGCGAGAGCCTCCTTTTGCATTTCATTCGGTGTAACGGCAAATTTATCTCGACCTTGACGAAAATCAGCAATTTTTCTTCGGTATTCTTTCTGAGACCTCCACTTCAACCTATAGGTTTCAATGTACTCAGCTGTTACTTCTTGCGCTCTATCAAACTCTTTCCGAAACTCATCAACCGCTTGGTTAATTAATTCACTCTCATCCGTTGCCGAAATTTTCAAGTTCCATTCTTTATTTGAGCATAGGGCCGTTTCAGTTAGGTTGCTACTTCCAATTATTAAATCGTAAAGACCGTTTTTTTTGAACAAATATCCTTTTGAGTGAAAATCTCCTTCAGTTGCTATTCTAAGCTCAATGTTTTTGAACTTTTTCAACCTTAAAAGGGCTTCGGGGTCAGTAAAGTCAAGATACTGAGAAGCTAATATTTTTCCTTTTATGTTTTTCTTTTCAAGCTCAATTAGTGTACTCATCAACGTAGCAACGCCACCCGTAGTTACGAATGCAACAGAAAACCAAAACTCATCGCAAGATTGAAGTTCACGAAGAATTGTCGTTAACACCTTCTTACCTTGACTCTTATCATTAGTTAATAACTCTGGGCGATAAACTTTTTCAGATTCAATCAGTTGGTTTATGAATCCAGTTTCGAGGCTGGCAAAAAGTAACTTTTGAATATCCATTTATGATTGAATTAACTTATCAACAATTGGAATATCAGCTGCGGCCCAATCTAGTCCACTTAGCTCCGCTTTGGTTAACCACTTGTAATCAATATGTTCACTTAACTGAACTGTAGGGTCCTCACAACTAGACATAAAACTATGCATCGTTAGAATAAAGTCTGGATATTCATGACGCACTATGAGAAATTCTTCAACTGCTCTAATATCCATGTTCAATTCTTCCTTGATCTCACGAACTGCCGTCTCTGCCGTTGTTTCTCCATCTTCAACCTTGCCTCCTGGAAATTCATATTTCTTCGAAATATAATCAAGCTTATTTTCACCTCGCTGTACACATAGAATTCTACCATTATGTTCAATAATAGCAGCCGCTACCTCCACCTCTTTCTTTTTCTGCATTGGATCAATCGAATATTTACTTTAAAACATGAAAATAAGAGAATTTTAATGAAACCACGATAAACTATACTTAGTACTTACCTCAACAACAAAAAAGCAGTCTCTCGACTGCTTTTCCAATATCAAATAAACTGGCTTACTCCACCACAACTCTCTCAACCCAATTCACACCGCCAATATTCACCTCGACCAAGTAAACACCCGACGCGTAGCCGTCCATGTTCAATTGAACCAAGTTGCTTCCTTGCGTAGCAAATAATTGATGCTTTTGCAATTGTTTTCCCGCCAAGTCAGTTACGGCGATGTTTGCTGCGCCTGCATTGGCCACTGCGAAGCGAATGCTCACGTTTCCTGAGGTTGGATTTGGGAATACTGCCACCGTTTCGATAACGTTTCCGCTTTCGTCGATTCCAACGAGTTCATCGGACGGTGCACCTTTGTAGATGTTGATGTCTTCTAGGTAGAAATTATTTCCTCCACCGCTTTCAAATTCGAACTTGTAGCGGAAGTTTTCGACCATGTAGGCACTTGTGATATTCGTCATGTGCACTGTTGTCCAATCGTTCAAGCTTGTTGGTGTGTACGCAGCGTTTTGTGCCACAGATGACAATACGTTTCCACAAATCGTTTTACGTTGTGCCCATGTATCGCCACAATCGTTGGTGATAAACACTTTCAAACATTCGTCGTTCAAATCGTAACGCTTCTTGTACGCATAGCGGAAACTTAAAGTCACCGATTCCGTTGCTGGATCAATTACCGATAAATCTACTGGTGCTGAAATGAGTTCATCCGACTCACCCGCAGGCTGACCAAAATTCTCCAGTTTCGCACTTTTCCATCCGGTTCGATAAATTCCTTCCACAATTTCGAAGGCACTTCCTCCCGCGTTGTAAATCGACCACTGATCTGTTGTATTGAAATCCGTGTACGCTTCGAAACTCTCGATTAAATCTATCGCGGCTGGCGAAGGAATAACCGAAATGTAGGCTGGTTTCAACTCCGACTGTGTGGATACACCGTCCGAAACAACCAATTCTACGTCATAACTTCCAGAAGTCAAAAATTCGATCGATGGTTCTTGTGAAGTCGCCGAAGTTCCGTTTACAAAGTTGTAATCGGTTCCTTCAACACCGCTAATTGACCAACTCCATGATGTTGGAGCGTGAAAACTGAAATCATTAAAGTCAATGATCGTTCCACTACAAACGCTTCGGTTTAATGCCTCAAAATCTGCTTTACACAGTTGATCGGGTTCATTCACTCCCGTTGCCACTATGTTCGCTGGATCTGTGAGTGAGGCCAGGAAACTAATATTCACAAAGTTCGCCTGCATGATGTTCACTTGATTGCGCGAGAACATGTTTTGGCAGCTGTTGTAACTCATGTAGTTTTCGATTTGATCCATCGCATCGAATCCATAAGAATCGCCCACAGGAACGGTAGAACAAGAATTCCAAGCAGAATTACAGCTCCAGTTCGCCTCTTCTTGTGGTGGCGTATCACAACAGTAATCTCCATTTGCGGAACAGTCGTTGGTATGACATCCTGTTTGGTTTCCTCCACCCCAACCTACGTTGAAGATGTGATTCAATCCCAATGCATGTCCCATTTCGTGCGTTAAGGTACGACCGTCAGATCCGGTTGCCGTTTCGATACTTCCGAAAGAGTCATGACGCATCAAAATTCCGTAACCATTTCCTCCAGCGCCGCCATAAGGCAAGTACGCGTAACCCAATGTGATTCCACTTCCGCTCGTTTCAATCGAGTTAACGATCCAAATATTGAAATACTCATCGCGCGGCCATTGATCTGAACCTCCGTTAGATGTGTACTTACAATCTTCTCCAGCATTGTACGTCAAATGTGGCGCGTTTACACGAACAATTCCGTTGGTACACTCCCCATTCGGGTCGATTTTAGCCAATTTGAACTCCATGTTCATGCTTCCCGCTTCTGGAGAGAATGGTGCATCAAATGTGTTCCGTGTGTCTACTGTATCCGCATTCAATCGGTTGTAATCCAAATTCAAAATGTCTAAAGCGCTTTGCACTTGCTCATCTGAAATATTACCATATCCATTGTCATGAATAATGTGAACCACTACAGGCACCGTGATTGTTGCACGATTTCCCGCATTGTTATTTCTGTACTGCGCTGCAGCCATCATTTCCTGATGAAAGGTTTCCTGCAAGTTCGGATCGTTAGCAAACTGCTGTTGAATCAATTGATCCGTTGCACACCATTCTCCTGATTGAGAAAAGCCCAAAAATGCGCTAAGCAATACAACTAATGTAAGGTAGTTTTTCATAATGTATAGATAAAAAAAGACCTCTCCACGTGAATGGAAAGGCCCTCTGATTCGTTTAATTTTTACTTAACAACAAACTGAATTGTTTTTTGTGATCCACCAATCTGAACATTCAAGAAATACATTCCAGATGCCAAGTTAGATGTGTTCATCAATACCAAGTTTGTTCCTTCCGTTCCATTTACGGTTGCTGACTGAGCAATTTTTCCAGAAACATCTTGAACGGTCAATGTTGCTTGATCTGCATTCTTCAATGAGAAACGAACGCTCAAATCATTTTCAACTGGGTTTGGATAAACAGCCAATGCTTCAATTTCGAAATCACTTTCTGAAACTCCAACAATTTGATCAGATGGTGTTCCTGAGTACAAGTTGATATCATCAATGTAAATGTTATTTCCACCGTCTGATTCAAACTCGAAACGACAACGTGCCTGATCTGTCCAGTACGCACTTGTGATGTTCGTCATGTGAACCGTTACCCAATCAGATTGTGATGATGGAGTCCACGATGAGTTTTGCGCTGTTGTCGACAAGATTGATCCTGTTAACGTTTTTCTTGGCGCCCAGTTTTCACCACAGTTTGGCGTAACGTAAACCTTCAATACTTCACTATTCGAAGAATAACGCTTCACGTAAGAGTAACGGAAGCTCATTGTCATTCCTGTAGATGAGTTGATCGATGACAAATCAATTGGTGCCGAAATCAAATCATCGAAGTTCCCTGTAGACTGACCGAAGTTAACCAACTTCGCACATTTGTTTCCTGTATATCCAGTTCCTGTGTGGATTTGCCATCCATTACCTGCTGGGTTTATTACCTCCCATTCCTCAATAGCGTTGAGTGTTGAAAAGTTTTCAAACGACTCATGGAAAGGCAAGCTAGAAGCCGCTGGCAACACACGAATGTATGCTGTTTTTGTTTCATTATCAGAGTTTGTTCCGTCAGATGACGTCAACGTTACTGCGTAAAGCCCAGGTGTACTGTATGTAACAGATGGGTTTTGAGCTGTTGACGATGCTGGAGAACCACCCGTAAACGTCCATGTCCAATCGCTTACTGCGTTGTATGATAAATCTGTGAAGTTGATCGTGTTTCCAGCACAGATTGTTGTACGGTCTGCTTTGAACTCAGCTTTACATAAATAGGCCGATCCCGTTACACCAACCGCTGCAAGGTTTGACGATGAAATCACATTGTTTCTTCCTCCAACACTTGATGTAATCGCATTTCTCATGCGCGTTACCTGTCCAGGTGTAAACATTTTAGAACAGTATGAGTAGTCCATGTAGTTCTCTACGTTTGCCAAAACTCCACATGATGCTTCACCTTGGTTACATGATGTTACACCAATTGTATTCGGTGTATCAGATACGCCATCATCAGAAGAACAACTTGATGCATTTCCTGGGTTGTTGTTTGGTCCCCACGTATGAGAAAGATTCAACCAGTGTCCTACTTCGTGAGTTAAGGTACGACTTGAATACGTTGATGACGTTCCAATAGAACCAACGTAGTTGTGTAGTACCCAAATTCCGTTTGCCATACTCGTTCCTCCCCAGTTTGAAGGGTTGTACGTATAACCTGCCGCACCACCTATATCACCACAAATGAAGATATTTAAGTATTCATCTCCTGGAAATTGTCCGTTATAAACGTCATTTCCAGCAATGATCGCTTGTACTTGTGCTACTCCATCACTTCCATCATTCGTAATTGGATTTTGAGTATGCGTGATTCCACTGAAGCAAGCCCCATTTGGAGCGATTGTTGCCAAAGCAAATTCGATTTCAACGTCTGCTGGTAATCCTTGGAAAGCTGCATTTACATTGTTCGCGTCTGCGTTTTGTAAACGGTAATCTCTATTCAATATAGAGAGTGCATCCATGATTTGATCGTTGCTAATATCTTCAATTCCTCCGTTGTGCAATACGTGAAATACTACTGGAATCGTGTAAATTGTTCCTTTTGGAACAGCCACTGGATTCGCCGCTTCGTATTGACGAATTTGTTCATCTTGAGCAAATACTGCTGCGGCAGCAGGGTTCGCTAGGAGTTCTTGATGTTTTTTGTGTGTAAGACAGTATTCAACTGTTTCTCCCTCACGTACATTCGCGGGGTCAATTTGCGTTGTTTGAGTTTGAGAAATGGATGCCAAAGCAAAGGCAAACATCCCCAACGCAGTGAGTATTGTTTTTTTCATAGTTCGAGCTTGTTTCTACTTGAGACGCACAAGATACGGACAACCTTACCAAAATACAAACTTTTTGGCTGAGTAGTATGCTTTAAACCTTAAACGGTATTGGACAGCTATTTAACGGTAATATCTCTCAAATCATAGAAAAGCTCAGCGTCGTATTCAGATTCCGTCAAAAGGAATAAACGCTCTGCTGCCTCTTTGGGAGAAAATAATTTATCTTCTTCTTTCAAGTTGTGGAAGTTTTCGGAAGACGAGAAATTCTCAGGGTTTGCAGAACGAATTTCCGACTGCATCCCTGTATCGATCACTCCGGGAGCAACACAATAAACTTTCGGATGGTTTCCTTTTTCCTGTTCTTCAAGGAAGAAGGTTTCTGTGTGCATGTTCAACGCTGATTTTGATGCACAATAGGAAGCCCAAGAAGGGATCGCTCGGTTTGCTGCGCCAGAACTAATGTTCACCAACGAGAACATATCTTTGTTTTCAACGTGCTGATAAATCTGCTGCGTGAGTAGAACTGGTGCCGATACATTCACGGTCATGACGTGATCCACGTCTACCATTTCCATGTCACTCAAGCGTTTGATTTTACCAATTACTCCTGCATTATTGATGAGTGTTACTTCTCCTGAAAATGCTTCGAATTGTAGCTGTCGCACTGCGTCTAAATCGGACAGATCACAAGAAATAAAGGAAAAATTCTCGTGTTCAAGATCACTTGAACGACCAATTCCTGTCACTTTCTCTCCTTTGGATAGATACAGCTCAGCAATGGCCTTACCCAATCCGCGTGAAACACCCGTTATGAAAATCATAATGCTTCGTTGATAGAAATAAATCGCTCTACACTCTTCGCTGCTCCGAAAATCACCAAGGTGTCTTTTTCCTGAATGATGGTATCTTCTTTTGGTACACCAACAATGTGTTGCTCGGTACACTCTTCCCCATTTTTAGTCAATTCATACTGACGTTTGATGGTAATGAGCGTCATTTCATACTTGTTTCGAAATCCTACGTCGTCGCACGTTCTTCCTACCACACCTTTTGGCGCTCGTATTTCAGCAATTTCGTGATCATCTGGAAGTTGCAAGAACGAAACAATGTTTGGATTCAGTAATTTTTCACGGACAACGTGAGCCACCTCATCTTCTGGTGTCAAGATTTCTGTTACACCAATTTTTTCGAGAATCAATCGTTGTTGCGGACCGCTGGCACGACAAATTATTCGCTTTACACCAAGGTCCATCAAGTGAACGGCCGTCAAAATGGTTGCTTCGAAATTCTCTCCGATGGCCACAACCACAGCATCCATTTCGCTAAGGTTTTGAGCGCTCAATGCTCGATCATCTGTTGCATCCATCGCTACGGCAAATGCGACCTCATCCTTGATATCCTCAATCTTTTCTTCATCAGGGTCGAAGGCAAATACCTGTGCACCTTTCTCTGCCAATCGTTTCGCAATGGTGAATCCGTAACGTCCAACACCGATTACTGCAAATTTACTGTAGTTCATTCTTCTATCTTCTAAACATTTCTAATCCAGCGCTTGTTTCAAGTCATCGATTAAATCGTGGGCATCTTCCACGCCTACACTCAATCGAATAAGTGAATCTACTACGCCAATTTTTTCTCTTTCTTCCTTCGGAATCGCTCCGTGAGTCATCGTAACAGGGTGTCCAATCAAAGATTCTACACCACCAAGTGACTCCGCCAAAGCAAACAAATTCACTTTACTGACCGTCTGCAAAGCGTCTTCCAATTGATTACCAACTAAGCTAAATGAAATCATTCCACCAAATCCTCGCATTTGTTTTTTCGCGACATCGTGATTCGGGTGCGATTCAAATCCTGGCCAATACATCTTGTCTACTTTCGGATGAGCAGCCAGAAAACGCGCTACTTTTTCGCCATTATCGCAATGACGATCCATGCGCAAGTGCAAGGTTTTTATTCCACGAAGCACCAAAAAGGCATCCATTGGACCCGTAATGGCGCCCGATGAATTCTGAATGCGATACATTTCTTTCGCAACTTCTTCATTGTTGGTCACCAACGCTCCCATCACCACATCCGAATGACCGCCCAAGTACTTGGTTGCCGAATGCATTACGACATCTGCACCTAAATCCAAGGGTTGTTGCAAATAAGGCGTAGCGAAGGTGTTATCGACACACAACAAGGCATTTGATTGTTTCGCTACATTCGCCATTTCCTCGATGTCGATAATGCTCATCATGGGATTGGTTGGTGTTTCAATCCAAATGATTTTCGTCTTATCGTTTACCAATTCCGCTACGGCAGCTGCATTTTTCATTTCCACGAAGTGGAACACAATGCCGTATTTCTCAAAAATGGTCTTAAACAAGCGGAAGGTTCCTCCGTATAAATCACTCGTAGAGATGACTTCATCTCCCGGATTGAGCATTTTCATCAAACAATCAATGGCAGCTAACCCTGAACCAAAACACGCTCCGAATTCCGCATTCTCCAAAGCTGCAATACTCTTTTCCAAGGCATGTCGCGTAGGATTTTGCGTGCGCGAATAGGCGTAACCTTTGTGCTTCCCTACTTCTTCTTGAACGTAGGTAGACGTTTGGTAAATGGGCGTCATGATAGCTCCCGTTGCCGAATCTGGCTCCACACCTGCATGAATTGCTTTGGTTCCGAATTTCACTTTGATCGTGTTTGGATAAACAAATGTACTAAAATGTCTTCTCCTTAATGTCTTTTTCAAAAGGTGATTGCAGCGAGCTATGCTACTTGTTTTTCGTAAATTTATCGACTTGTCAAAAGAAGTTAGAAATATCATCTCCAAATTACTTGCAGAGAGCAGTCAGTTCAATGCAAACGACGTATTGGTAGATGCGAAAAATGATCATCGACGCTTGCATTTTTTATCCGATGAGCATGATCCATCAGTTCTTCAATTTGACTTGTCGGCATTTCCCAAAAAGATTTTGACGGATGCTCGAAACAACTTGAAAGAATCGGGCACCAACACCTTGTGTTTGGCTCAAGGCATACTCGACCTCGAACTGAATGGTCGCCATGTTCAATCGCCCATGATCTTATTTCCTCTTTTGGCTAAGGTCGACCGCATGCAGCAGCGCGTTTCTTTTCAGAAAGCCGAAGATGCCGCTTTTATCAATCCGTTCATCAGCAGCCATTTTCGCAAAGTGTTTGACATCGATTTGCCTCAAGAGCTCGTCGACAATCCTACGTTGGACTCCCTGGTTTCTTTTTTCGAATCGAAGCAGTTGAATGTTCAGCCGAGACAAACCATTATCGGAAATTTTCACCATCATCGCTTTGACGTGTTGAAGGAACTGGAAGAATTACTGGAGATGGAACGGTTGAACCCTGCTATCGGAACACTTTTCGGTGAGGAAGTCGTCGAATTGCCTCCCTTGGATTTAACCTCCACCAATTTGTTTCCAGCTGATACGGATCACGAGCGTGTTTTCGAAAGCGTATCAAGGTCGAACACCGTTGTTCAAGGTCCTCCTGGAACGGGAAAATCGCAGGTTATTTGCAACTTGATTGGAAAAGTACTTCCTGCAGAGCAAACGCTCTTGGTTGTTTCCGAAAAGCGTGTAGCGTTGGAGGTCATTCAATCGAAATTGTCGCAGCTTGGGTTAAACCGATTGAGTTTTATTGCAGGATCTGACCGCCAAAGTCATGATTTTCTGCACGACTTAAAATCAACCTGGGACTTTTTCGAATCCTACGAATCATCGTCAGAAATCAATCTTCAGTTATCGAAACAATACGAAGATCACCTGCAAATGACGCTGGATTTGCTCAATCAACCCGATCTAATTGGCGGCATTTCCTTTCATGCATTTCGCGATCACACAGAAGGGAAAGACTTAAGTGGATTTTATTCGAGTAATGCTCCGTCCATTGGGTGCTTTTTAGAAAATCGACGCGTCATTCAGCGGATTTTTGAATTGCAATTGAATGAATCCGCTTCCTTTCTTCGAAAATCGAGCTTAGCTTCGGATGATTTCTTATCACTCGACGAACGCATTTCCAACTGGAAAGATCAACTCGCTATTCTTCGATCTGTTTTTAAATTAGATCAATGGAACGACCTCGCGCAAGCCACTCGAAAAGCAGCAACTTGTCAAGTTTTCGAGAACGAACTTTTTAAGCAATACGCCGACATTTTCAAACCTGAAACGAAGCAACGAAAACAATTCAAGCGCTTAGCAAAGCAATACTTTGTATTGGCAGAAACGCCCGCCATTGGTTCAGAATGGAAAGTTTATCCTTCCTTGCAGGAAACACAATCTTTGCAGAATCAATTCCAACACGGAAACTTCTTTGAGCGAAGTCGTGCTAAAAAACGATGGAAACAATTATCTCAGTTGCCTGCCGAAAATGCTATTGAAAGCTTGAAAAAGCGCATCGACGCAGGAAAAAAGGAGAAAAAACTGGATAAATGCATCGCGCAAATGAAAAAATTGGGCATTCACGATCCTAAAACAGAAGTTGCCATTATCCAGCAATCCTTGTCCGTTTACTCGGAAGAAAAATGGAATGCCTACTTATCAATTCCTGTTGAGGAAAGAAGTAAAATCACCTTGTACCACAACGAACTGAATGCGCTACATCGTGAGCTTCACGCTACTTTTAAATTGACAGAAACTATGTCCATTTCACATGTCTTGGACCCCGTGAAGGATCAATTCTCGCTACTTCTTGCAGAACGAAAACGTATTCTCTCTCTAGATGAAACGGAATTGATCTCACTTCGTGATTGTGCCGATTTCGCATCGTATGAGTTGCTCATTTATGGATCAAACTGGACGCTTTTCAAAGAGCGATTTCCTGCATTTTCTGATTTCGAACCGAGGGAAATTAAATCGAAAGTAGCTGCCATTTTAGAAGCTCAAGCGCATGAATCGCGCGTACATGCTTCGCATTTGCTCAATCAAGTTCACGCGCGTTTTCAAGCATACCACACATTGCTGAACACACCTGCTTCGAAGCTAAAACCCGATCAAAAAGAACTCAAAAAGCAATTGAGAAAGGGCAAGTCGATTTTAGTGAAGGAATTCGCGAAAACACGCAGTCACCCGAGCTTGCGCGAACTGTTTCTCTCCGAAGCACGTCATTGGATCACGCTCTTGAAACCGATTTGGTTGAGCAATCCTTCGAGTTTGGCGAAGTGCTTTCCGATGGAGGAACATTGTTTCGACTGTGTCATTTTTGATGAAGCGAGTCAGCTTCCCGTGCAACATGCCTTGGGTGCCATTCAACGCAGCCAACGGATGGTCATTGCGGGCGACGAACACCAAATGGGACCAAGCAGTTATTTTCAATCGGGATCAGATGAAGTGATCGATCTCTTGCATCAGGCGAGTTATCATTTCCCAAAAGTTCCATTATTGCATCATTATCGCAGCGCTCATCCAGAACTCATTGCCTTTTCGAATAAGCATTTCTACGGTGGACAATTATCGGCATATCCATCTGCTAAGCGCGATCAAGCACCTATCACACATCACTTCGTGGAAGGCGCCACTTTTGAAAATCGAAGAAATGAAGTGGAAGCAACAGCGATTGTTCGATTCATTTCGAACCAATTAACCCGTAGTAAAAGCATTGGAATTGTTGCCTTTTCTGAAGAACAACTCAACTGCATTACGCAACAACTTGATTCGAACACCTACGAAGCGCTGCTTGCCCATCAGGAAACCCACGGAGGGTTTTTAAAAGCATTGGAAAACGTTCAAGGAGACGAATGTGATCATTTGATCATTGGTTTTGGCTATGCTCCCAACAACAACGGCGATTTTCACATGCGCTTTGGTCCTATGAACACTCAAAATGGACGAAAACGACTGAACGTTTTGCTCACGCGCGCGCGCGAATCCATTGATTTTTTCTGCTCGGTGAAATCAACCGATTTTAAATTGAGTGATAATGAATCCATCAATTTATTGCGACAGTGGATTGCCTTTTCCGAGCAACAAACTGAATTGAGTTCCGTGAAATTTCCGCACGACTTACATCCTAAAGTAACGGGAAGCACCTTGACATTCTACCGCATTCAAGAGAAATTACCACAAGCTCGAGAAGTGGCAACACTGCAAAGTGTTCTGGAAATGAGAGGTTGGACCGTTGAGTACGGATAATGTCCTCAGGAGTTTTCACTCCAACGCATAATTTTCTATTCTGACAATGCCAACAAAGCAAAGCTTGCTAGCCAGTGTCCTCCTTCGTAGCTATCGCCTACCAAATTCTCAAAAGAATAATTGATGTGCTCGTTACCGACTTCAACGAGGTGTCCGTATTCCTCTGGAAGTGTTTTCGCAATTCCGTACAAACACCAAGCGCGTGAAAAATTCAATCCATCGAGGTGAACCAAATGTCCATCTTTCCGATCAGAGACAGCGGCTGGAGCCAATTTGAAATCAGGGTTTTTCAGCTTCGGTAAAAACTTCGCTAACCACTCTTTGAATTCATCCTTCAAATAGATTCGTCGCATAAGGTTTGCCTCTTCAAAGCAAGGAGAAAGAAAGTCGTAGCCACTTGGCTCCCATGTCAGCGGACAATTCGAATCTGTTCCGTAGAAGTGAATGGCTCTATCTTCAATGAGTTCGATCAACGACTCGTTATTCATAGTTTCCGCATAATCGTACATCATTGACAAAGCAAATGCCGTATTGGTATGCGTTCCTACGCGAATTGGGTAGTGTAATTTCGGCAAGAAAGCTTCGCAACGTTTCACGATGACATCTGCCAGTGGACGAATGTGTTGTTTGAGTTCATCAGCTTGTGGATCATCCCAGGTTTCGATCTCTTCAGCAAGCTTCAACAGCCACGCCCAACCGTAGGTTCGCTCAAATCCTTGACTCAGTGAATCCTCGAAGTAGTCGATTTCGAGAGCAATATTCTCCTCTGTCAAATGCGCTTTCAACCCATTGATAATTTGTTCTCGCTCTTTCAATTTTGGCTGTTCTTTCAACAAACGCACGAGCGACCAATGGCCATGTACGGCAGAATGCCAGTCGAAACAACCATAAAACGCAGGGTGCAACTCTTTTGGCGATCGCAAATACTCATCACTTCCAATTACCTGATTGAGTTTGTTCGGGTACTCAACATCGATGCATTTGATTGGCAACTTCACCAATTTCTCCGCACTTTCCTGCGTTAATTCCAATCGTTCTGCCACCTCAATGGGTTCTTCAACTTCTGGCTTTGGTGGATACTGAACACACGCCACAATAACGACGCTGAGTAGGAAAGTGAATGGAATGAGTGTTTTCATGGGCCGAAAGATAAATATTTATTTGTTGTTTTCGTGGTCTGAATGAAGCATCACAACTCGACTCAATCAAGGCGGCTAGCTGGTTTACGTTGACGTGATTATTTGCTCGTTACGGAGTAATAGATTGTTGCGAAGACATTGTAGGCGAAACCAATGGTAAAGGCAGCGCTAAAAATGATCATCGGCATGTTTTGTGTCCCGATGTGATACACTATTTGAAAAATTCCATACGCCAGAAACAAGCTTTCAATAAGAAGCAAAGGTGTAATTTGAATGCGATTATACTTCTTGCGTTCTCCCTTCGTTTTTTGTGCCGTAATGTTGAACTTCGGTGTGCGGACAAACTCCGATTTCTTCCCCAAATAACCTTCCATCACGCCCAAAGCCATGTACACCGACATCCCCATGTTGACGATTAAAAATGAGATGAAAATGAATGGAAAGGCGATGACTCCCAAAAGTTTGTTTTTTGCCGATGAAATATTTCCTCCCGCAAACACCAGTAACAATAAGAAGTTGGTTGATAAAAAGACAGGGAATAAATAGAAAATCCATGAATCTTTCGGAAGATCATTCACCGCCATAGAAACCGGAAATGACAACAAAATGAACAGAACAACGATCAGGTAAACGGAACTATTCAGAAGGTGAAACGATCCGATGAGTTTCGCCCAGGCACTCGGTCGATTGTCTTTGATTAAAGCAGAAACGTTCTTTCGAACACATTCGGCCGCTCCCTTCGACCAACGGAATTGTTGCGCACGGTAAGCAGGAAGCGTCACAGGCAGTTCCGAAGGAGATTCAATCTCGCGCACGTAAGCGAATTTCCACCCTTTGATTTGCGCTCTGAAACTAAGGTCTAAATCCTCTGTTAAGGTATCTGCTTGCCATCCACCGGCATCTGCGATGCACGATTTACGCCAAATTCCAGCCGTTCCATTAAAATTAATGTATGCTCCACTTGCATTTCTTCCGCCCTGCTCTATCGAAAAGTGCGTGTTGAGAATTACTGTTTGCAAGCGCGTCAGAAACGAATAGTTTTCATTCAGGTACGTCCATCTCGACTGAACCACTCCGACTTTTTCATGACTAAAAAACGGCATGGCATCCTTCAAAAAATTTACATCTGGTAAGAAATCTGCATCAAAAATGGCAACGAATTCACCTTTTGCTGAGTTCAAACCGTAATCGAGTGCGCCAGCCTTAAATCCAACACGATTTTCCCGTTGGATGTATTGAATGTCAATTCCTTGTTTTTGATAGAATTCCACTTTAGCTTTCGCCTTTTCGATGGTATCGTCCGTAGAATCATCGAGCACTTGAATTTCGAGCTTATCCTTTGGATAATTTAAGGTCACAATATGGTCGATTAATCGCTCAACCACATACGATTCGTTGTACATCGGAAGTTGAATCGTGACATGTGGCAACTCCTTCCATTCCTTTGTTGGATGAACATTCTTTCGGAACAAAAAATTGAGCAGGAGCATGAACTCAACCAAGCTGTATATCAGTAGCAAGGTTGAAATGATCACGTATATCGTCAGTACGAAGTAAGTCAAGTTAAATCCGTCTTTTATTCCAAAATGATCGCAGCAGAGCCGGGAGTAAAACCAAATCCGAAAGTAACGCAATAAACAACATAGATGCAACCAAAATTCCAATATTTCGATTCGATTCGATGGAAGAGAACATCAGGATTCCAAAACCGATCATTAAGATAATAGACGTGACAGCAGCTGGGAACGTGTTTTCTCGTAGGCTCAACTCGATGGATTCGGGAGAATTCAACTTCTCCGAACGTTTGATTGAACTCAAGAAGTAGATGGTATCGTCGAGAGCCAGACCGAAAATAATGGAGAGCGCCATGGCTGTAGTTGGATTTAGTTCGATATGGAACCAATACATCAATGCTAAGCCGAATAGAACGGGCAATAGATTTGGAATGAATGAAAGAAGTGCGATTCGTGCCGAGCGAAAAACAAGACCTATCACAATCATTGCGATGATTAAACTAATTGAAATGCCGATTAAAATAAATTTCGTGACACGCGTGTTGGATTGATCCTTTACGAAGGAAAATCCACTGATGAAGAAGTGATGGTTGTCACCTTCAAGTTGATCTAAGGTTTCTTGCAATTCTTCATTCTTCACTTCCGAAACGGCACTTCCAATGTCAGGCAAACGACCCACAATGCGAAAAAGCTGTTGATCTTGGGTCATGGCGTTTGCTAGGCCCAAATCATCCCTATATTTTACCAAATCACGTTGAAATGAACGGTCCAATTTTTCGGGTAGCTTATACTGTGACGGTTTTCCAAAACGCTTGAAGCGATGCAAACGTTTGATGGCTGTATTTACGCTGAAAATGGACTTACAGCCATAGTACTCCTTCAGTTGTGTTTCAATTTGATCAATTTTCGAAACCGTTTCTTGTGTCAAACCGTTTTTGGAGATCAAAATGACTTCCACCGAGCGAACTCCCTCAAAATAGTCATCCGAAAAACGCAACGCCTGTCCCAGTCGTGTGTCCTCTCCATAGTTCTGATGGTAGGAAATGTTGATGCTGAAATTGAACCAAACACTCACTGCTGCAATCAGCACAACTCCGGTTCCAATCGCGACGGTTACCTTTCTTCCGCTCAACAAACGCATCAAAGCTTGAGAAAACGACGAAAATGCCGCGGCTTTTTCAAAAGGACGAATTCGAAATGATTGGATGAAAACAGGAAGTAGAAAACGGGCGGTTAGGTACGCTAGCACAATTCCCGAGCAGGTAACAGCGGCAAATTCCGTGATTTCTTTAATCTCCGTAAGAAAGAACAACGCGAATGCAACGCCCGTGGTTAACGTAGTTAACCAGAGAGGAAGTCGAAGTGGCAAAACGGTAGCTTTCACTCGATCTTCAATGCTTCCCGTTTTGAGCTGTTTGAATTTATAAATCATGTGTACGATGTCGGAAAACGACAACACAAGAATCAGCAATGGCGTGGTAGACGTGAGTAATCCGATGGTGATTCCCCCAACATAAAACACAATCGAAAGCAGTGATAAATTGATTGCCAAAATGCTCGCCACTAGGATAAGGCTACGGACATCCTTAAACCAAACAAGGAAAAAGAACAGTAAAATTCCTCCAGCAAATAGTGGGAGCAGCACCATTTCAGAAGTAAGCGATTCTTGCATTTCGGCAGCATACACTCCTTTTCCCATCAAATGCACCTCATCGAAAGCATAGGATTCTATCTTTCGCTGGATTTGATCAAGTTGTTCTACTTCATTCCAATCTACCGTCAAAAAAATGCGGGCTGCCGTTCGATCGTCCGACAAGAATTTCGGAGTGACATCAGGAAATTTTTCCAGTCGCTCATATCGATCTGAAAACTTCTTACTTGCCTCACCATCAATGGGCATTAACTTCTTAGATAGTGACCCCAACAATGTCCGTTCTGGCAATTCCACTGAAGTAATTCCAACTGCACTTTCTACACCATGGAAATGACTTAATTCCTGCCGCAATTCTTCCAAAGTAGAAAAGCCTTCGTGCGAATTAAACCCCGCTTCACTTTTAATCGAAACAATTAGACCGTTATCTTCGGAAGGGAATTTCTTGCTGTATTCCTGATAGTTTTGGTAGATTTCACTGTCCTCGGCATTGAGCGTTGTAAGGCTGAAATCGCTGAGTAGTTGAGAACTCGTCCAAGCACCCAACGCGATTGTGCCGTAGGCAAAAAAAATGATCAGCCAATTTTTGATGGACATGGAGGATGATTGCTTTTGGGAAAGGTAGTGATTTTGGAGAAACCACTTGTTTTTTAAAACAAGACAGGGATATTCTCACCACGAACACACCAAGTTTTCTAAGCTCTCAAATTGGATTGGATTCACTAAATTTAATTCCTGATCAATTCGACGCATGAAAATAGCAATCGCCACATTCCTCTTTTTATTTTCACTCCATGGACACTCGCAAGCTCCTGAATATCTCACTCAAAATGAATACAAAGGTCCAGTGAAATCAGTTACTACTGAAACATACGTGGTAAACGAATCAGAGGCACCTTTAACTCAAAACAACTTGCATCCTACCTGCGAAGTATGCGATCACTTTGAAAAATTTGACAAAAAAGGACGCCTCATTGAGAAACAAGAGTACCTCATTGTTGAACCTGTATCCGAACTGGAAATGGGCTATTGTCTACACCTCGATCTCGAATACAAGAAAGACGTGTTGATCAAAATCACAGCGAAGGAATTCGAGCAGCACGGTATGTGGATGGATAAAGTTGATTTCGAAAATAGTGTTGCACAGACAATTTACTCCGTGACAAAAGATGGAAATGAAACAATCACCACATACATCGATCATTGGGGCGAAGTGAACGAATCGCACTACCGAAAAGGCTTGCTCATCAAGGATTCACATCAACTAAACGAGTACAACGAGAAAGGTCAAAAAATTAAATCAACCTCCATTGAGAAAAACGCAATGAGAAATCCAAAAGTGGAAACATGGGAATATGCGGGTGACTTACTCGTGAAGTACACAAGCATGAGACCGGGGAACTACTTTTACGAAACGCAGACCGAATACACCTATTACGATTCAGGTGAACTATTCTCTGAAAAAGATTTCAACCTAAAAGGTCCATCCGATACCGACAAAAAAGAGCTCAGGTCTATCCATTTTTATTACAGAGATGGACGAGATTCTTTGCTCCGCGATGTAAAGCAATACGATTTGGAAGACGTCGGAAAAGATTTCATTTACGAATATGAATTTCATCCCAACGGAAATGTTTCAACCAAAACTCAAAAATCACAGTACGGAGACGTTAGTGCGTACGAATCGTTTGATGATCGGGGAAATTTAATCCAAAAACACGCCTACAATACGAGTCTCGAGGTGTACAATACTGATACGTACATTTACGATGAAGACAATCAACTTATTGAAAAGCACGTGCAGGATTTCTATAAGAATCAGGAATTTTCACTACTTTATCGCTACGATCAGTACGGAAATCCAACGCATTGGTACCGAGAAGTGGGTGATAAAACCTTTCTTCTTCAGCGCAACCAATACACTTATTTCTGATAGACTATGTGGGTTCATTCTTATCAATCTAAAGCATATTCGTTTGATTTTTTTACCGCATAGATACAATAGACTTTTCTTTCATTGTTGATGAGTGCCCTTTGGGCATTTCAGTAGGTTCAGATAGGTTAACTGCTGCTGATCATATACACGGATGATCTTAACCT
>PDWJ01001144.1_pt1 | contig 34042 bp, 24 predicted proteins | sample 1430881 | NCBI WGS metagenome assembly PDWJ01 (sample SAMN01162460, study PRJNA174530) | Oral metagenome, whole genome shotgun sequencing project. | biome: Marine environment; feature: Marine mammal; material: Swab sample of the gingival sulcus; isolation source: swab sample of gingival sulcus...
AGGTCATGGCGCTCCAGCCGATGCCGTCATTGTAGCGGAGAATAGTACCGTTAGCCCCCACGGCAAAGACAGCACCACCGTTCCCCCACACCCCATAGAGCTTGCTTGTCGTTACCGAGGGGTCTGGCGTCATGTCGCTCCAACCGCTGCCATCATAGTGGAGAATCCTGCTACTATCAGAATTCCCAGGGGTGCTCTTCCCTCCCACGGCAAAGACAGCATTGCCGCTCCCCCACACGCCATAGAGATCATCTGTGGCTCCAGAGCTCATGGCGCTCCAGCCGCTGTCATCATCGTAGTCGAGAATCGTGCCGCTATTCCCCACGGCAAAAACAGCATTGCCGCTCCCCCACACGTCATAGAGCCTTTCTGTCGTAGCCGAGTTCATGGTGCTCCAGCCACTGCCATCATAGTGGAGAATAATGCCGTTATCTCCGACGGCAAAGACAGCACTGCCGTTCCCCCACACGCCTCTGAGCCTGTCTGTGGTTACCGAGGATCCCGGAGTTATGTCGCTCCAGCCGCCGTCATCATCGTAGTGAAGAATCGTGCCATTATCTCCCACGGCAAAAATATCACTGTCGTTTCCCCATACGTTTCTGAGCCTCCTTGTGGTGACCGGAGGTACCGAGGTCCAGCCACTGTCATCATCATAGTGAAGGATCGTACCACTACTCCCTACGACAAAGACATCATTGCCGTTCCCCCACACGCCATAGAGCCATGTTTCAACACCCGAGGTCATTTCGCTCCAGCCGATGCCATCGTAGTGGAGGATTCTGCCACTCCCCCCCACGGCAAAGACATCATTGCTACTTCTTCCCCACACGCCATAGAGCCATGTTCCAACACCTGAGGTCATGGGGCTCCAACTGCTACCATTGTAACGAAGGATTGTCCCCCTACCGCCCACAGCAAAGACATTACTGCCGCTACTCCCCCACACGCCATAGAGCCTTTCTGTGGTGCCGGAGTTCATGGTACTCCAGGTGCTGCCATCGTAGTGGAGGATCGTGCCGCCATAGCCTACGGCAAAGAGATCACTCTCGCTCCCCCAAAGGTCAGTGAGATTGTTGCCCTGGGGCAGAGGATTTTCCCAACACCAGTCATCCGGGGAACAAATCTCTGCCCAGACCTGATGACCACCGACAAGCAAGAACAAAATCCCCACGACAGACATCAATGTCAGCCTTGACCGGATGGCTGCTATAATTTGCTTTCTCATGGTTTTCCCTCCTGGTGCGATATATGCTGTTTAGCGCAAATGCCAGGCAACCGTCGCTCCATTGGCCCTGACAGATAAAAGATAAGTAGTATATCCCCAAGCCATACGCTCCTCAAGCAAAAATTCATATTTTCATGATAAAACGAGGAGGTACGCCTCTGCTGGCTGCCTGTCTGTCGACCGGCAGGGTAAAAAAGGTCAGAGACAGGCTACCACCAACCTTCGGCTCTATTCAACGACTTTTCAGGCGATTATTTCCCTGATTTTCCGTGAAGAGAAAAAAGGAACAACTTCCAGGGGAAGTCATTGTCAACATGATAATTACCAAGGGGCCAGCTCAGAATAGCGCCGTCAAGACCGACAGCAAAAAAATGAGGAGCGCTACTGCCCCAGACGCCTCTAAGATTTTTTGTGGTGCCCGAGGTCATGGCACTCCAGCCGCTGCCATCGTAATGAAGAATCGTGCCGTTCCATCCCACAGCAAAAATCTCACCACCACCGCTACCCCAGATATCAGTGAGAGGTACTGTCGTTCCCGAATTCATGCCACTCCAGCCGCTGCCATCATAGTGAAGAATAATGCCAGAATAGCCCAACACAAAGATATCATTGCTGTTGCTTCCCCACACACCAAAAAGCATTCGTGAGGTGCCCGAGGGCATGGCACTCCAGGCGCTGCCATCATAGTGAAGGATCGTGCCATTATCTCCGACGGCAACAACATCACTGCTGCTGCTCCCCCAAACGTCAAAGAGATCATCTGCTATTCCCAAGGTCATGGGGCTCCAGGCGCTGCCATCATAGTGAAGGATCGTGCCATTATCTCCGACGGCAACAACATCACTGCTGCTGCTCCCCCAAACCCCACTGAGATTCTCTGATGTTTTCGAGGTCATGGCACTCCAGCCGCTGCCATCGTAATGGAGAATCGTGCCGTTTTCTCCGACGGCAACAACATCACTGCTGCTGCTCCCCCAGACACTTCTAAGATTTTTTGTGGTGCCCGAGGGCATGGTACTCCACGTGTAGCCATTGGAGTGAAGGATACAGCCATTTCGCCCCACAGCAAAGACATCACTCCTGCTTTTTCCCCAAACGTCATGAAGGTTTACTGTTGTCCCCGAGGTCATAGCGTTCCAGCCACCACCACTGGAGTGGAGGATCGTCCCCCTATATCCAACAGCAAAGACAGCATTGCCACTACTGTCCCCCCAGACACCAGCGAGCCACTCTATTGTGCCCGAGGATACAGAAGTCCACGTCTGACCATCATAGTGAATAATGTCACCACCAGTGCCATCAAACCCCACAGCAACAACATCACTGCTACTGCTCCCCCAGACGCCATAGAGCCATGCTGTGGTTCCCGAAGGCATGGAACTCCAGGTACTGCCATCATAATGGAGAATCACACCACTATATTCGAGAGCTCCGACCTTGTAGCCAACGGCAAAGACATCATTACCACTGCTTCCCCAGACATCGTAGAGCCATTCTATGGTACCCGAGGTCATGGTATTCCAATCGCTGCCATCGTAGTGAAGGATAACACCGCCATCACCGTTATGCCCGACAGCAAAAACATCACTGCCACTGCTCCCCCAGACGCCGCGAAGATCTTTTATCGTGTCCGAGACCATGGGACTCCAGGCGTTGCCAGTGAAGCGAAGAATGGTGCCATCAGCTCCGACAGCAAAGACAACATTGTTACTCCCCCAGATGTCAGAGAGATCTTTTGTCGTCCCTGAGGTCATGGCGCTCCAACCGCTACCATTGTAGTGGAGAATGGTACCACCTTCGCCCACAGCAAAAACGTCCGTGCTGCTCTTCCCCCACACGCCGGTGAGCATTGCTGTCGTCCCCGAGGTCATGGCACTCCAGGTGCTGCCATCGTAGTGGAGGATCGTGCCGCCAATCCCGGTGGCAAAAACATCAGCACTGCTCCTCCCCCACACGCTGGTAAGGTGATTGCCCTGGGGCAGAGGGTTCTTCCAGCACCAGCCATCTGGGGAACAAATCTTTGTCCAAGCCTGCGAGCCGGTGACAAGTACCAGCATGAACACCACGACTGGGGTCAGTCTGCGCCATAAGCGGATGGCTGGTATGACTTCTCGCATGATCCTTCTCTCCTGATGCAGTCTCCCGGATTACCGTCGCCGGGGAACCACTGTCTTTTTCAGCCTGTACATCTATAATTCATTGTATCTGCAAAATATAAGGTGCTCAAGTGGAAACGTTCAAGCTCTGAGCTTAACTCTTCCAGTTCTTGTAAAAGACGCTCTCCACCGGTAACTCCTCGCTCTCCAGGGCAGTCCCCTGTGATTTCCCGATTTGCCAATACTTGAAATTTGTCTTTACGTTGGATACACTTTGTCTTCTCTGGTCATTTTTCCTAACTCTTTGTTTTGTAAAAGCATAAAGTTAGAAGCATTTATGACTTTTTCACTTTAAGAAAAAAAGAGATTGCCCTATGGAAAAGAGACAACAACTGAGACAACAACTGCAAAAAAGTATCATCATCACCTTGCTGTTATTAACTGGCCTGTGCTCGACCAGTATTGCTGCAGGAGAAGAGGAACACAGGCTGACCGTGGCGCTGCTTCCCCTCCCGGATGTACTTCCGGTATATGTGGCCCTGGAAAACGGCTATTTTTCCAGCGAGGGAATCACGGTACAACCACTTTCCGTGGGAAGCGCTGTCGAACGTGACCAGCTGCTGCAGGCAGGTAAAATCGACGCAATGATCAATGAGATATCCGGTGCAGCCCTGTTTAACCGTAATTCTGTACAGATGCAGATTGTCTCGTATGCACGCATCCCCGAGGAAGGAGTACCGCTTTTCCGTCTACTGGCAAGTCCCGAATCCGGTATAACCAAGGTTGCTGATCTGGCAGGGGTACCCATCGGGGTATCAAAAAATACGGTAATTGAATATGTGACCGAGAAGATGCTGATCAGAGGTGGCCTGGCTGCTGAGCAGATCGTCAGCCGTTCGGTTCCGGTCTTGCCGGAACGGCTGCAGCTCTTACTGTCTGGACAGCTGAAGGCAGCCACCCTGCCAGAACCGTTGGCATCTTCCGCACTGCACGCCGGGGCAGTGGAGGTGATCAATGATCTTGCCCTGCCCGGTTTGAGCGCCAGCGTTGTAAGTTTTTCCAGGCAGGCCATTGAAAAAAAATCAGGGGCAGTTCGTCAATTTATGAAGGCCTGGGACCGCGCTGCCGCCGATCTCAACGCCACACCCGAAAATTACCGGGCGTTGATGCTGAAAAAAATCCGGGTGCCCAAAAATGTCCAGGACAGCTATCCCATCCCCCGATTTCCCCGGGGCAAAAACGTAACCAGAGAACAATGGCATGATACGGTGGCCTGGCTGCTTGAGAAAAAACTGCTGAAAAAAACAGTCTCCTTTGACGACGCTGTCTCCATGGATTTTCTGCCAAGGTGAGCCAACGATTCATACCCACTCGTGATAGAACTCGACAAAATATCCTACAGTTACGGCGATTCAGGAAAAATTTTTGACAACTTTTCCCTGGAGATCGGTCGAGGTGAAGCCTGGACCATTATCGGCCCTTCTGGCTGCGGCAAGAGCACCCTGCTGTCACTCCTTGCCGGCATGCTACACCCCCAATCGGGCAGGGTCGTGATCGATGGCGAGGTGATTACCCGGGCCAGACCGAGAACCGGCCTGGTGCTCCAGGATCACGGCCTGCTGCCCTGGGCGACCATCCGTGACAACACCGAACTCGGCCTCAAGATCAGAAAGTATTACGGGCCTGATGGCAGGCATAGTCCCAGAGACATGGAGACCAGCAAAAGCAAACAGACAGCACGCGTTGACTACTGGCTTGACTGGCTCGGGATTAAACAGTTTGAAAAAAAATACCCAGTCGAACTTTCAAGGGGCCAGCGTCAACGGGCAGCCATCGCCCGAACCCTGGTTCTGGAACCGGACCTGCTCCTCATGGATGAACCCTTTTCTGCCCTGGATGCTCCGATCCGTGAAGAGCTGCAAAAAGTGATGAACACCTTTCATCAGGGGTCAGGCCTCACCTCTATCACCGTCACTCATGATATAGAGGAAGCCCTGGTCCTGGGTGAAAAAATTCTCGTGCTGAGCAGCGGTGCCAACCAGGATTTGGTTGTTGTGGAGAATAATCTTTCAGGGTGTATCAACAGGGGCGACGATCCTGCTTTTCTCCTGGGTTGTGCAGAACTCAGAGCACTTGTTGCAAAGAGTATGGAGCTTGATAAACCGCATAATGGTAGGGAGAGTGAGCAATAACACGAGGACCTTTTCACCGTTGTCTGCTCTGCGGTGTTCACCCTTGACAGGGCCTGAGCAAAATCCTCATGATCCATGCCTGAGTGTTGCAGACGTACCAATACCTTCGTATGCAACGCGGGATATATCTCGTACGAGCAACTTTCTTCATTATTTTTATGAAGTTGCCTCCTGGAGAAGTATGTGTCATAGTCTCCATGACAATATCCCTGCAGGTATTCCAAAGGTCCATGTACAGCTCCCGTAACCTCCTGGCCATAACAGAGCACTTTACCCGACTCGTTGCACTGGTGAAACGGCTCTGCCATAAGAACAGAGGGCCGGCGAGATGAAAAAGAAACAGACACTGACCTCCGCCCTGACCGGGATGTTGATGGTTTTTCTCCTCTGGCAGGTGATATCGATGCTGTTCAATCAGCCCATCCTTCCCTCGCCACTGGTGGTGGTTCCCCTGTTCTGTACCTCGTTTTTTGGTGATCTCGGCCTGCATTTCCTGGCCAGCGCCGGCCGGGTACTGGCGGCGATCATACTGGCAACGGTCACTGCGGCGCCGCTTGGTCTGGCCCTGGGACAGCTGCCAAAGGTCAATCGCCTGCTTGGCCCGTTGATTGCCATCATTTATCCCATTCCCAAGATCATTTTTCTCCCGGTTATTTACGTCCTGATGGGCATTACCGATCTGTCCAAGATTATTCTTATTGCCATCATTATTTTTTTCCAGATCCTGGTGGTGGTACGCGATGAGGCTGCCGGCCTGCGCAGGGAACTGATCCTCTCCGTCCAATCACTTGGGGCTGGTAGGAGAGCACTGTTCCGCTACGTCTATCTTCCGGCGTCACTGCCTGCAGTGCTGACGGCGCTGAGAGTCTCTGTAGGAACGGCAGTAGCAGTCCTGTTTATTGCCGAGCAGTCCCTCACCAATTATGGGCTCGGCTACTATATCGTCATCGAGACCTACCAGGTCCTGCTCTATCCGGAAATGTACACCGGTATCATGGGGATGGGGCTGTTGGGGGTCTCTTTGTACTTTTTGATCTATTCCATTGAATTGAAAGTCGGCAAGCATCTCTTTGTCGGCTGAGACCGCTTATGTGCAAACAACTATCAAAGGTGCAACTCTGGTTACTGGCAGCCCGCCCCAAAACCCTCCCCGCGGCAGCAGGTCCAGTGCTAGTCGGCACTGCGGTAGCTGCCCGGGATGGGCATTTTTTGCTGATCCCTGCCCTGGCAACATTTCTCGGCGCCCTGTTACTACAGATAGCCGTGAACTTTGCCAACGACTATTTTGACGCAAAAAACGCGATCGATTCTGAAGAGCGGCTCGGCCCGGTACGGGTCACCCAGTCAGGCCTGATTCCACCAGCACAGGTGAGGCTGGCAATGAGTATAGCCCTGGTCGCAGCGGCACTGGTGTTCGTGTATCTTACCATCATCGGTGGCAAGGTCATCTTCTGGGTGGGTGTCTGCTCCATACTCTCTGCCCTTGCCTACAGCGGTGGCCCGTATCCCCTGGCTTCCCATGGTCTTGGCGAACTGTTTGTCCTGCTTTTTTTCGGACCAGTGGCGGTCTGCTGTACCGCTTACCTGCAAGCAGGCAGCTTCACGCTGTTCTCCCTGCAGGCATCTCTGGTCCCCGGCCTGCTCATTACCGCCATAATGGTGATCAACAATTTACGAGACATCCCCACTGATCGTAAGGCAGGCAAGAAGACCCTGGCGGTCCGGCTGGGCCGCAGCCGAACTCTCGTTTTTTACCGGATACTGTTGATCTCGGCTTATCTGGTACCGGTGGGAACAGCTGTTTTCGGGCAAGGCAGCGGCCTGGAGCTGCTCGTCTTTGTGACACTGCCCCTGGCAGTTAGCCTCTATAAAGAGGTGGAAACCTGCACGGGTTCTCTGCTCAATGGGACTCTGGCCCGCACGGCCCGCCTCTCATTTTTTGCCAGCCTGTTTTTTTCGCTGGGTCTCATGTGTTGAGGTGGTTGCACCCCGTAGAAAGGACATTATCCGGCTGATAAGGGTAAGTCTCGCCTGACTTCATTTACAGCGATGGCTGAAAACTACAAAAGGGCTGCATTGAAGGCCGCCCTTTTACGGTCGTACACACCAAGAGAGAGGTCTTACCAGCACGTTAGAGTTAGTATTCTCTCTCCACATGTATTTTCGATATATCGCCCACCTGGAGTACTAACTCTCCAAGCGAGGTCAACAGGTTGAGGCGGTTGCGCCGCAGCGTCTCATCCTCGGCCATGACCATCACCTCATCAAAAAAAAGATCCAGTGGCGCTTTCATGGCCAGCATTTCCCGGAGGGCACTACTGTAATCACGGTCTTCAATCATTGGCACAGCCTGCTGTCGCACCTCCATCATCGCGGTGAACAGGGCTTTCTCCGCATCCTCGACCAGCAGGTTCGCCTCCACCTCTGTGGCTGTATTCTCCTTGACGATGTTACGAATCCGTTTGAAGGAACCAGCGAGAATCCGGAACGTCGCCTCATGATGCAGGCTTTCCAGCGCTGCAATCCGTTTTTCGCAGTCGAGCAGGTCGTCAAATCCCACGGCAGTGACTGCCTCAACCACTTCCTGAGGACGGCCACTGCTCACCAGATCATTTTCAAAACGGAGCCTGATAAATGAAAGAAGTGATGCAGCTGTATCAGCTCTGCTCTCCACCATCCCTTTGTAACCGGAGAGTGCCGTATTGATCAGGTCTCCAAGGCTGAGGGAAAAATTGCGATGGCGGATAATGTTTATCAACCCTATGGCCTGGCGGCGTAATCCAAAGGCGTCCTTGTTGCCGGTGGGTCGCTCACCGATGGCGAAACAGCCGGCCAGGGTATCAAGCCGGTCAGCTATGCCGACAATTGCGCCTGTATCGCTTTCCGGCAAGTCTCCACCGGCACGGATCGGCATATATTGCTCACTGATGCCCACGGCAACGGCTTTGACCTCACCATCATGTAAGGCATACTCACGGCCCATGATACCCTGCAGACTCGGAAATTCTCCGACCATTTCGGTGAGCAGGTCTGCCTTGGCCAGCCGAGCGCTGCGTTTGACCTGCTCTTTTACCGCCGGCGCAACCAGGTCTGCAAGATGTGTTGCAAGGTGCACCAGGCGCTCTGTCTTGGCCTCCATGGTGCCAAGCTGACGCTGAAAAATAACCCCATCAAGGGCATCAAGACGACTGGCCAAAGACGTTTCCCGGTCCTTATTGAAAAAGAAAAGCGCATCTTCAAGCCGGGCGCGTAGCACCCGTTCATGCCCGGAAACAGCGAGCTCCAGATCGTCAATTCTCGTGTTGTTAACAGCAACAAACAGGGGCAGCAGCGCACCATCAGCATCCTCGACAGGAAAGTACTTCTGATGTTCACGCATGGAGGTGACCAAGGCCTCATCCGGGAGCTGCAGAAATTTTTCGTCAAAGCTCCCGCAGACCGCAAAAGGCTGCTCAACCAGATTGGTGACAAGGTCGACAAGGACCTCATCAAGCACCGGCACCGCCCCCTGAATACCTCGATCACGGACAGCGCCCTCTACCTCTTCAATCACCATTGCCCGACGCCGCCGCGGATCAACCACGACCTTGTGGGCAGCCAGCTGTTGTTCATAAAGAGTCGCCTCTTTCACCTCAAAGGGTTCAGGAGAAAGAAAACGATGCCCAAAGCTGATGCCACCACTGCACACACCGGCAATTTCAAGAGGAAGAACCTGGCCACAGTACATGACCACCAGCCACTGAATGGGGCGGGCAAAAGCCATACTTGTGTCTGCCCACCGCATGGACTTTGGAAAAGGGATTTCACACAGCAACTCTTCAAGTAGTTTCGGGAGCAGGCCAGCTGTCTCCTGACCTCGGACCTCTTCCACTGCCATCAGATACTCACCCTTATCTGTCGTGACAACCTGCAGGGCTTCGACGCTCACCCCTTTAGAACGGGCAAAACCCTGAGCCGCTCTGGTGGGATTCCCTTCGGCATCAAATCCCACCGATTTGGCAGGCCCCAGGTGTTCAACGCGGCGGTCCGGCTGTCGCTCTTCAAGGGCATCAACGAGAAGGGTCAATCGCCTCGGCGTGCCCACAGTGCGGACGCCACTACAGTGAAGTCCGGCCTCGGTGAACTTCTGCCTGGCTGCGGTTGTCATGAAGTCAAGAGCCGGCTGGATATAGCCGGCTGGAACCTCTTCCGTTCCAATTTCAAAGAGTAACTGGCTCATCTGTCCTTTTCACAATCCTTTTCAGGTTTCTCTGTGTTCAGAAGAAGCAAAGGTCGCATAACCGTTTGCCTGATTTTCGACGACAACCCGGTACCAGGAGATGTTGGGAGTTTCTGCAAGGGTAGTACTCAGGCGGCGACAGAGCCGCTCCACGGTGATCTCATCTCCGGAGAGACAGTGCAGGGGCTCCTCAATCAGCCCGACCAGATCCTCCAGCCAGAGCAGCCGTTCCATTCTGAGCGAGGTGCGAATCGTTCCCCAGACTCCGAATTGCACCTCGTCATCCCTGCCCTGTGGTGAAAGCAGTACCGGGACGTCCAGTTCAAACTGCAGGTCCAGTTTGTCGAGCAGCGAACCGACCATACGGCAAAGGTAACGGCCACCACCTCCGGGTCGTTCTCCGCTGGTTTCATTACAGAAATAGGGGAAAGAGATGTCCAGGTGTGCGGCCTCGGCATGTAGTCGGAGTTTCATCTCCTTGAGGATATTCTCGAAAGTACGCAGATCAAAAGCGTCGTGAAAACGGTTGAGTATCTCGATAAACCGGCTCATGTGCGTCCCTTTGAACTGATGCGGGAGATTGACGTACATGTTAACGGTGGCCACGGTCTGCTGGTGGGCACGCTGCTTGTCGAGTACCGTAATCGGATAGGAGATATCCTTGACGCCTACCTTACGGATGTTGATCCGACGGTAATCCTGCTGGTTCTGAATATCTTTCATGATGGGTAACACCGCATTCTTTGCGGTATGTATAGTAGCTGGAGCTGCAAAGAGATTTAATCAAGGTATTTGTGCACCGCCGCTTTCAAATCATCCATGTTAGCTGACTTGACAATATACTCCTCAGAGGCCCAGGAACCGAAGTCCTGTTTGTACTCCTGATAAGCGGAGCTGAGAATAACCGGTAATTCGGGACGGAGTTCCTTCATTTGCCGCAAGACTTCGATACCGTTCATTCCGGGCATATTAATGTCAAGGATCACCAGATCCGGCGGATTCTCCCTGAACTGTTCCAGGGCCTCCTCACCGTTGAGGGCAGAGTCAACGGCAAAGCCCTCCATTTCAAACTCCTCGCGGTACAGCAGTTGAATACCGTCTTCATCGTCGACCAACAGAATCCGTTTCATACCTGGCTCTCCTCCAGTTGCACTTCCCGCAGATATCGACAGGTATCTTCAGGGGGCACAGGATTGATATAGAAGCCCGAGCCCCATTCAAAACCGGCGATAGAAGTCAGTTTGGGGACGATTTCAAAATGCCAGTGATAATGTTCCAGCGGCTCGGAATTGAGCGGCCGGGTATGCAGGACAAAGTTGTAGGGAACATTGGGTATACAGGCATCAAGGCGCCTGAGACTCTCCGAAAAGATCGCGGTCAACAGGTGCAAGGAATGTTCGTCCTGGTTTTCATAGGCAGAATCGTGCCGTCGGGGCAGGATCCACATCTCAAACGGCGATCGCGGCGCAAACGGTGCCACGGTCACGAAACCATCATTGGCACAGATCAACCGGATATCCTGTTGTATCTCCTGGCGGATAATATCACAGAAGATACAGCGGTCCTTGTAGTTGAAATAACTGAGGCTGCCCGCCAGCTCGGCACTGACCATACGCGGCAACACCGGCAGGGCAACAAGCTGGGAGTGGGAGTGCTCCAGGGATGCACCTGCGGCGCGGCCATGATTTTTGAAGACCAGTACATACCTGAAGCGCGGATCCTTTGCCAGGTCCCTGAGGCGCTCCTGAAACCCCCTGAAGGTGAGAAACATCTGCTCACCGGGCAGGTCGGAGAAGCGATCCCCGTGCACCGGGCTTTCCACAATGACCTCATGAGCGCCAATACCGTTCATGCGATCGTACAACCCTTCTCCCTGCTTATCCAGGTCACCCTCAATCACCAGGGCAGGATACTTGTTGGGCACCACCCGGAACTGCCAGCCCGGGGCATTGGCAGGCGTGCCGGCACGACCATAGGCGAGGACTTCGTTGGGAGTAGTCTTCTCATTCCCGGCACACAGGGGGCAAAAGCCGCCTTTGACGCTGACATCTTCGACGATAAAATCCGTGGGCCGCCTGCTGCGTTCCCGGGCAATAATCACCCATCTGCCCAGAATGGGATCTTTTCTCAGTTCTGGCATGCGCCTTATCGTCCCTGTTCCTTTTCTTTCTGTTCCTGCCTGGTTTTGCACGCTATGCAGAAGGAGGCAACAGGTCTGGCCTCGAGCCGTTTAACGTTAATGGCCTCGCCACACCCCTCACAGGTGCCGTAGCTCCCCTCTTTTATTCTCGCCAGGGCCTGATCAATCTTTTCCAGCAGCTTGCGTTCCCGGTCACGAATGCGCAATTCAAAGCTGCGGTCTGATTCTATTGTCGCCCTGTCATTGGGGTCAGGAATGTTACCGGTCTGGCTGACCATCTCATTGAGGGTTGATTCCACATCCTGGTAGATGTCGGCCTTCATCTGTATCAGCTTTTGTCGCAGCATTTCCAGATTATTGTCATTCATATCAGCTCTCCGGCTTATACTGTCCCAGGAAGATCGCAAAAGAAAAAAGCGTGATACCCCAAAGATCTGGTTCTCTTATCCCGACTCTTTTCTTATGAATATCCCTGATTTTCCACCACGCTTTTCCAGCAGGCGGATAGTGGAGATCACCATGCTCTTGTCCACGGCCTTGCACATGTCATAAATCGTGAGGGCGGCCACTGAAACCGCAGTAAGGGCCTCCATCTCCACACCGGTCCGCCCCGTTATCCTGACCGTTGCCTCTATCTGGATTGTGCAGCCATCTTCATCGTAAGCGAAGTCCACATCGGCGCCGGTGATCGCCAGCGGATGACAGAGCGGAATCAGCTGATCCACCTTCTTCGCGGCCATGATACCGGCAAGTCTCGCCACTCCCAGGACATCACCTTTTTTGATTGTACCCTCACGGATCATGGCGAACGCCTCGGGTGACATGGTGATCGAGCCTGCAGCAACAGCGACACGGACCGTTTCCCCCTTTTCACTCACGTCCACCATTCTGGCGTTGCCCGCCTCATCAAAATGGGTAAATCCAGTCACGATCAACCTTCTCTGGCAGTTGCCGTTTTTTTATCACTCTCTCTCTGCCCCTTGAAGAGACGGCTGAAAAAGCCCTCATCCTCGGGACAGACCTCATCAAACTGTCTGAGCAGGTCCTTCTGTTGCCTGGTGAGCTTCACAGGGGTCTGTACCCGGACCTCGACAATCATATCACCGGGTCGTCCACGCCGCAGGCTGGGGACGCCTTCATTGCGAAGCGTGAAGCGTTCACCGGACTGCGTACCAGCGGGAATTTTCAGGTTGGTTGTCCCGTGGATGGTAGGGATCTCAACCTCACAGCCCAGCGCCGCTTTGACCATGGAAACGGGGAAAGACAAAAAGATAAGCTGGCCATCTCTTTGGAAAAACTCATGTTCCTGGACGTGAATAATCACATAAAGATCTCCGGCTGCACCTCCGCGGCGACCACCCTCTCCTTCGCCGTTGAGCCGCATTCGTGAACCTGTATCCACCCCAGCGGGAATCCGTAACTTGACGGTCTTCTTTTTATCCACCAGACCGTCACCGCTACAGTCCGCGCAGGGGTCGGTGATCACCTGACCACTGCCATGACAGTGGGGACAGGTTGAGCTGACCTGGAAGAATCCTTGCGAGCGCAGTACCTGTCCTCTGCCCTGGCATGTGGGGCAGGTCTGGGGGCGATGTCCCGGCCTGGCCCCGGTACCCTCACAGGTCCAGCAGGTATCCCGTCTGGTGATCTCTACCTCACGGGTAATCCCGTGGACAGCCTCCATGAAGGAGATCTCAATGTCAAAACGGAGATCATCACCAGGGACGGGGGCGTTGGGATCACGCCTGCGCGAACGGCCTCCACCAAAGCCGAACAGATCGCCAAAGATGTCGTTGATGTGCGAAAAGATGTCCTCGGCGTTTCCCGGACCCGCATAGCCACTCGAGCGAAGCCCCTCTTTACCGTACGTATCGTAAATCTGACGCTTCTGCGGGTCACTGAGGACCTCATAGGCTTCGGCTCCCTCCTTGAACCGCGCTTCTGCCTCGGCATCACCGGGGTTGCGGTCAGGATGATACTTCATGGCCAGCTTGCGATACGCCTTCTTGACCGCATCACCGCTGGCACCGCGATCGACACCTAAGATGTCGTAGTAACTCGTCTCCATGGCAACCGCTCAGCCCTGCTCCTTTGTCTCCGGAGACGCAGCCTCAGCCGCACCTTCGGTATTCTGCTGCTGCCCGGAAACCTCAAAGATATTGTCGAAGGTCACCTCGCCAGCAGCAATTTCCCTGAGGGCCATGACGACTTCCTTGTTTTTGGCATTGACAAGGTACGGCTCACCCTTGCGGTGCTGACGAATACGTTCCACCGCCAGATGAATAAGCGCGAACCGATTATCGTCACCCACCTTTTGTAAACAATCTTCAACTGTAATACGAGCCATGCTTCACTTCTCCTGTAGCGTATCCTCGATGGAACCGCCCGTTCTATAACGACAATGAAAAAAAAGATACTCCCTAGCCGGCAGAAAATACGTTCCACAGAAGACTCTGCCGCTCCGCGCGCTTTTCTGCGTTCTACCTCTCGAAAGGATTTCTGAGCAAGAGGGTTTGCTCCCTGTCCGGCCCGACAGAGACGATCACCGGTGCCACACCCGTCACATCTTCAAGCATTTTCAGATAGTCCTGGGCGCTGGTTGGCAGATCCTCAACAGCACGAATTCCGCTGATATCCGAGTCCCAGCCTGCCGCTTCCCTGTAAATCGGGCGGGCCAGCCCGGCAAGGCGGATATTGGTGGGCATATGCGCAAAGGTTGTCCCTTCAACCTCATATCCAGTGGCCAGTTTCAGCTTGCTGAGTCCCGAAAGGACATCAAGCTTGGTAACGGCAAGCCCAGTGAGACCGTTAAGGCGAATGGCATCGTTAACGACCACCGCGTCAAACCATCCGCACCGACGGCGACGCCCAGTGGTGGCGCCAAATTCATGTCCCTGCCGCTGGAGGGCATCGCCATCCGGGTCCCCTTCCGGCAGTTCCGTGGGGAATGGTCCTGCCCCGACCCGGGTGGTATACGCCTTGAGAATGCCGATCACCTCGTCAATGTGCACTGGGCCAAATCCCGTGCCTATACAGGCGTTACCGGCAATGGTGTTGGACGAGGTGACAAAGGGATAGGTTCCGTGATCCACATCCAGATGTGTCCCCTGGGCCCCTTCAAACAAGATATTTTTCCCTGCTTTGCGGGCCTCGTCGAGCTGTACAGAGACGTTACTGATAAAAGGGGACAAGGCCTCGCCATACTGTTCAAACTCGGCAACAATGCTGGCCAAGTCGAGAGGCTCTGCCTGAAACTGCCTAGTGAGGTAAAAATTCTTCTCTTCAATATTCGCCTGCAACTTGTCCCGGAACAGGGAAGGATCCAGGAGGTCTCCGGCCTTGATCCCGACACGGCCGACCTTATCCATATAGCACGGGCCGATGCCACGCCCGGTGGTGCCGATTTTTCTCCCCTCGCTGAGCGCCTGTTCCCTGGCCTGATCAAGATGACGGTGATACGGCATGATAAGGTGGGCACTGGCGCTAATCAAAAATCGTTCCGGCTTTACCGCAAGCCCCATCTCAGCGAGTCGCGCCATCTCTGTAAGGAGAACACCAGGATCAATGATCACCCCGTTGCCGATAGCACAGACCTTATCCCCGTAAAGAATACCTGAAGGGATCAGGTGAAAGATATACTGGCGTCCCTCGACAACCAGAGTATGTCCGGCATTGTTGCCTCCCTGAAAGCGAACAATGTAGTCGGCATACCTGGTGAGCAGGTCGACAATTTTCCCTTTTCCCTCATCCCCCCACTGGGTGCCGACCACCACGACATTGGCCATGATATCTCCTGAAAGCTACTCTCCTGGACACGCCGTCCCTCTCTGGAATAAGGCAGAAATACAGCAGAGTGGTACAGCCTGCCCTGTTACCACGACTGTGTGGTGAAAAGACGTATCACCCCGGATCCGAACAGGACCCCAGGCAGCCGTGATCCCGGGAAAAAACCTCTTTATCAGAACCCGATGAATCTACAACATTCCAGAAAAAATGTCAAACTCTCCTGTCCATTTTCCCGGAGTCCCCGACCGCTCCTGGATAAGGTCCGAAGCATCTGCGAACAGCAAAAACTCGTCTTTGCCAACGCCTGGCACGCATTCAGTTGCTAAAATTTTACACCTCCCCCAAAAAGAAAGAATCGTTTATACTGTCATAGAAGGATATTCTCGCTTTTACCGCCGCGCTGCTCTTCTCTCAGGAGGTTCAAGGATGCGCCGTAAAACAGGACTGTTGCAAGTGTTACTGTGTGCTGCCCTGCTGTTGCCGCTTTGCTCCCACGCCGTGGAGGTGCCAGAACAGCTGGAGCCTTGGGTTCCCTGGGTACTCCATGATCAGGATGATCGCCTGTGCACCTTCTCTTTTGATGGGAAAAAACGCTTTTGCGTCTGGCCGGATCCACTGGTGCTCGACCTGAACACCTCGGGCGGTTCTTTTTCCCAGCGCTGGAAAATGGAACGTGAAGGCTGGATTATCCTGCCGGGCAAGGAGCAGCACTGGCCCCAGAAGGTGACGATCAACTCTATCCCGGCCCTGGTGGTCAATAAAAACGGCATCCCGGCGATTCATGTTACCCGGCACGACGTCTATGAGGTGTCTGGCGCCTTCATCTGGAAAGGCCTGCCCGAATCTCTCCCCCTGCCAGCTGGGACCGCCATCGTTGACCTCACGGTTAACGGTAACGAACGCCAGGCCGACATCACCGGTGACACCCTGTGGATCTCCGCCAAATCCCAAGGACAGGCAGCCCAGGTAGAAGATACAGTGAGTATTCAGGTCTATCGCCTGATCCAGGATACGATCCCCATGATGGTGACCAGCAGCATCAGGGTGCAGGTCTCGGGAAAACCCCGGGAAATCCGCCTTGACTGGCCACTGCCGGAGGACCAGATCCCGGTGAGCCTGGAATCACCGCTGCCCGTCAAGATCGGCACAGATCAGCGGATTCACTTAAAGGCCAGACCCGGTAACCATGAGGTGATCTTCCGCTCCAGACTTGAGGGTCCTGTTGATGCCCTGACCCTGGCCAACTCCGAGCTGGGGCCGGCCACCGAATACTGGAGTTTTGAGGCTCGCAATCGGCTGCGTATGGTAAAAATCAGTGGTGAGCCGCCGGCAGTGGACCCTGGACAAACCAGCATCCCCCAACAATGGCAAACCTTTCCCGCCTACCTGGTCAAAAAAGGCCAGACCTTGCACTTTGAAACGCTCAAACGCGGCAACCCGGAGCCACAGCCCAATGCCCTTGCCGTGCATCGCACCATCTGGCTGGACAGCAACGGAGCAGGTATGACCGTTCAGGACAATCTGTCCGGAACGGTCTACAGGGAACCGAGACTGGAAATGCAAGCACCAGCTGTGCTTGGCCGTATGGTCATCAATGGCCGTGACCAGCTGATTACCAGAGTGAGCGATACTGGTCCGGCCGGCGTTGAGGTGCGGCACGGACAGATTCAAGCCATGGCGGTGAGCCGCATCGAAAAGGCAAGATCCTTTCCGGCCGGCGGCTGGGGGCAGTCGATCAGCAGGCTCTCTGGCGAGTTGGTACTGCCACCGGGCTGGAGCATCTTTCACGCAACAGGAATGGACAGGGCCAGGACATGGATCTCTCGCTGGACCCTGCTGGACAGCTTCATCGTCCTCATCATTGTCATTACCACCTTCAAACTCCTTGGCCCGCTTGCCGGCGGTACAGCCTTGCTTGCCCTGCTCCTCTCTTACCACGACAGGGATGCACCGGTCTTCATCTGGCTGGCACTCCTCTCCTGTATCGCCATCATACGGGCCCTTCCCGATTCAAGATATACACATCTTGTGCAACGGCTAAAACTTGGACTCCTGATCGGTCTTGCCGTTCTGCTGCTGCCCTACAGCGCCCAGCAGTTGAGGATTGGTTTTTTCCCGCAGCTTGAGCGGGTATTCAATCCGTATATACAGGCTGCCAGCATTGCTGACGACACCATGTTCCTTGACAAAGAGGCAATAGAAGAATCGTTGCCCACCCGTAAGATGTCAGCGCTTCAAGGTTTAAGCCTCAGCAAAAACACTCCAGCCACGGGTGCAGGCTCACGACAACAGCAGACGCAGGAGCTCCTTGACATCCACTCCAAGGTACAGGCCGGACCAGGAGTGCCCTCTAAAAAATGGCGCATCATTGAGCTTTCGTGGAACGGCCCGGTGGAAAAGGATCTCCAGATGCATCTGTTCCTCCTGTCACCACGCATCAACCTTTTGCTGGCCTGCCTCAAGGTGATCATGGTCTTTCTCCTCGCATTTTTCATGCTCGACCGAAAACAACGCAGGAAAAAATCCATAGGCCGTAGACAAGGGGGCAGCACAGTGACAACACTCCTGGTTGTAACCATTCTCCTTGGAGGAGTCTCCATAGGCCACTGCGCAGACTATCCTGACAAAGACCTGCTTGACGACCTGCGCAACCGACTGTTGCAGCCTGCCAGCTGCACGCCGCACTGCGCTGACCTGGAGAGCATGCATGTAACCCTGCAGGACGCTGAGATTGGGCTGGTCCTCCAGGCAGGAGCGGCCACCGAGACAGCCCTCCTGCTACCCACGGGCACAGGCATCTCCTGGCAGAAGATCACTCTAGATGACGTTGCTGTTCCCGCCTTTGCCGAGAAAACCGAGCTCTGGCTCGCCGTGCCAGAAGGGCCACATACGATAACGATGAAAGGTCGACTCAACCAGACGGACGTCCAGTTACAGCTACCGCAGAAGCCACACCTCGTTACGGTGAATGGCCACAACCAATGGTCGGTGAAGGGCCTTGATAAAAACGGAGTACCAGAAAACCGGCTACAGTTCGTGCGCCAGCAGCAACACCAGGATCAACAGGAATTTGCCGCATCAACCCTGCCGCCACTCATGCAGGTCGAGCGGGTGTTGCACCTGGGCCTGCAGTGGCGTGTCGAGACCATCATCACCCGGCTGTCACCACCCGGTTCTTCGGTATATCTGGCGATTCCCCTCCTGACCGGAGAGTCACTGACTGACCCCGGATTCACGGTTGAACAGGGAAAGGTTCAAGTCCATTTTCATCCTCAGGAAAGAAAAAAACAGTACCACTCCGCCTTCAAAAAGCAGGCAGCAATCGAATTGACGGCTCCGGATACCAGTCAGTGGTACGAAATCTGGCGCTTGAATATCAGCCCGATCTGGCATGTGGAACCCGATGGTTTTGCGCCAATACTCCATCATTCACAGAGTGGCATCTGGCAACCGGAATGGCATCCCTGGCCGCAAGAGCGATTGGCCCTGACAGTGACTCGCCCCAAGGGCGTTCCCGGGCCCACCAAGACCATTGAATCAAGTTCGTTGCAGATTACACCGGGGCTCAGATCAACCGCCATGGCGCTCACCTTCACCATCCGGTCAACCCGTGGCGACCAGCAGAGTCTCACCCTGCCAAAAGATGCCATCATCGAGTCGGTACGGATTAACGGCCAGGATCAGCCCGTAAAGAAAAGTAACGTCATTGTCCTGCCGCTGCTGCCTGACAGGCAACAGGTTGAAATTCAGTGGCGGACATCAACGGGCATCTCGACGCTTTTCACTGTGCCAAAAATTGACCTGGGTAGCGAGAGTGTTAACGCCAATATCGAGATCCGCATCAATGACAGATGGATCTGGTTTGTCAAGGGGCCGCAAATGGGCCCTGCCCTGCTCTTCTACAGTGAACTGCTCATCCTGGTGCTGGTGTCGATCCTGCTTGGACGTTCACAGTTGACGCCGCTGAAAAGCTATCACTGGCTGATCCTCGGTGCTGGCCTTTGTCAAAGCGGGCTCGCACCTGGTCTCATCATTGTTGCCTGGTTCATTCTCCTGAAAATCAGGCAGGACAAAGGAGATCTGCTCAAAGGACTCTGGTTCAACCTGTCGCAGCTGGGGATCGTTTTACTGAGCCTGGCTGCCCTCAGCGCCCTCGCCTTTGCGGTGCGCAACGGGCTCCTCGGCCACCCTGACATGCTGATCTCCGGCAACGGCTCCAACAGTCATCTGCTGCGCTGGTACCAGGACCTGATACCAGGCACCACCCTCCCCAGCCCCATGGTCGTCTCTATCCCGATCATGGCTTACCGGATCACCATGCTGGCCTGGGCACTGTGGCTTGCCTTTCACCTGCTGCGCTGGGTGACCTGGGGCTGGGCCTGTTTCACAACGGGGCGCCTCTGGCAGAAAAGCAATCGACAAAAAAACAAAAAAAAACAGGTGGCTGATCCTCCCAGCAGTAACGCACCGTAATCCTGCTCAGCGGTTGTCAGTGCTCCGCTGCTGTCAAGCCGAACTGGGCAGCCAGTTCGGCTAAATAGGCAGCCGCCTTGTCTTGCTGCTCCCGGCCCAGCCTGTGACGGGTGATAACCTCCTCCTGAACAGCCTTGATTTCGGCGAGCTGGGCTGCGCCAAAACTGGAAAGAGTGACACTGTTCTGGTGGTGGCGACGGTGGATATTTTTTGACGCTGTATTATAGGCAATCGCGCCACGTTCGGCCAGCCATAGGTAGACCAGCCAGTCGCCTACAAAGCGTACATTTTCCAGATGACTGCGGTGTTCAGCAAGAATCTCACGAAGTGGCGTCGTTGCCATAACGACACCGCTGACACTGGGAATCGTGTTCTTTACGTAGAGGGCCCGGGCAATTTCGTCCTCCCCAGGATTGATATAATGCTCGGCCCAGTGCGTGGTGCTGACAGGATCGGTATAGTAGCGATAATCAGTCGCCAGTACCTGGTCATCTTCATCAACCTGAATACTGTCACAATAGGAAAGCACCGTAGCAGGATCCTCAAAGGCCCGCATTACCGTGGAAAGGAAATCAGGTTTGGCAAGATCATCGGCCTCGGCAATCCAGACAACATCGCCGCGCACCATATCAATACCCTTGGCCCATTGCCGGAAAACATTACCTGAATTCTCGCTGTTCTCGACAATCCGCAGCGGGCGGGCACAGGTTGCAGCAAAGGCATGAATACGGGCAAGACTGTCATCGGTTGAGCAGTCATCAAGGACTATGATCTCATATATCGGATACTCCTGTGCCTGGATAGACTGCAGACGCGCCTCAATGTATCGGCCGTAATTGTAATTGGGCACAAGAACAGAGACCCGCGGCATGACCCGGCCTGAAAGGCGCAGGAGATCCATCGTATAACAGGTGAAATCGGTCTCCCTGCTGCCGCAGGAGGCCTGTAGAGGATCTGCTCCTTTGGCCGAAGGCAGAGGCTTCTGAGGTAATTCCTGTGGCAAGATTTTGCCGGGCAACAAATCACGCCCCAAACGGGCTTCAAACTGTTTACGCACAACCTGTGTCGGGAAGACAACGACATCGGCATACTCAGCAATCGCATGCATGGCCGGTTCCAGGCACACCTTATCAGAGGCTGATGTCATTTCGTGGACAAGGGATAGACAACGATATCCGGTCTTTTTGAGTTGCGGTAACAGCACACCACTGGCCAAGGTGTTGACCACTGCGATCTGGTCATGTTCGGAACGAAGGCGCCGCAGGATATGGAGGATCTCACTGTCTCGGCCTTTTGCTTTTTTCAGCACCGTCACCCGAGCAACCCGTTGATACTCATCAAGAAGTTGACCACCTTCCAGGAGCAGGATGCACACCCGCATCCCATTTCTACTGTAGCTGCGCGCCAGATTCAGCAGCAAGAGTTGCGCTCCATCCGGATTGGCATCATGGCCAACCAGTAAGACTTCAGCGGGCCGTTCACTAGAGTTCAACGCAGCCCGTGATGCGTCAAGAAAGGCATACCCGTATTTTGTATCGGGTTCGAGATGAGCCCCTTCAGCCCATTCATTCCAGGCATTGCAAAAAATTATCCGCTCATCAGGTGTTGTTGCATCAGTAACAGTACGACTAATCGCATTCTCAAGCCAGATCCGGTAGTCTGCCGGAGTAGAATTAACTAAAATTCTGCTGTTATTATTACTCCTTGCGGTATTATCCCAGGAGGGACAAACGCAGCGAAACAGCGTATAGGGGTACCGTTGATACGCGTATGACCTGGCAAAATAAAAACGCCAGTCATAGATCGTCCCGCAGAAATCATCGCTCAGGTTAGGGATCCTCTCTGCCAGATTTTTGGGTGCGTAAATATTGGGAGGAAATTCAATAGCTGCGTCAAACCCATAAACACCTGGGTCTTCTCTCTCAAAAGATTGAGTATAGGCCAGATAAATTTCACCTATACCATTTTCCCGGCACCAGCTACGCCAACGTCCAGCAGTCTCGACAGGCTCAGGCAAGAGACGAGGACGGTACAAAATGATCAGAGGTTTACCGTTGATACGAATATACCGGCGATCCATCAGATAAGGTGCCAATTCGGCAATAAAGGCCAGGTCATCCTCAGGACTATGTTCCTGGGACATCAGTAACTCATTGTCACCACCATCCCAACGGCGTGACCAGTTTTCATTGGCCCAGCAGAGACAGAAGGGAAAATCCAGTTCAGGTGTATTCAGCCAGTTCTCAACAGGTTTCTCGAGCAGCCGCTTGCCCGCAAACCAATACCAGTAAAAGCAAAAACCACCGATACCGTACCTTTTGGCCAGGGCGATCTGCTTAACCTGTGTTTCGGTATCGAGTAGGTTATAATATCCGAGCTCGACTGGTTCATGTGGCTGGTAATGACCAGGAAATTTCGGTTTAGCTGGACGAACATTGGTCCATTCGGTAAAACCTTCCCCCCACCATTGATCATTTTCCGGGATTGTGTGAAACTGCGGCAGATAAAATGCGATCAACCGCGCTTTGGGATGTTCCAGATCACAGGGTATCCGCTTCTCGACAAAGGGGGCCTGCTCGTCAAGCAGTACCTGCCCGTCAGCTGCTGTAGCAGGCAAGCCGTCATTGGCAAAGGCGTCTGAACTATTGGTGGTTGCTTCACTGCAATGCCGTGCAGCTTTCCAGGCACGATAACTGCCTGAAAAGCTGAAGATACATCCACATAAAGAAAAAAGAGTATTCCTGAGCTCCTCTTTTCGTGACTGGGCAATCGGCAGTCGTTGCCATATGGGACGAATGATAGCTGCAGCAACACGGCGCCCCTTGCTACGCAACATTCGTACTCTCTCTCCCAGTGATCGTAATGGTGCAGTCACTCGCCAGGAGGTGGAAGCACGAAATGCGGCCAAATCAGTTTGATGTCGCTCATATGCGGAATGAAGCAAATCCCGAGAGTTAGCCAACTCAATCAGATGGCGCTCATGAACCTCCTGAAGAGTTGATCGAATCTCAGTTAACTCAGCCTTGGCTCTATTAAGTTGACTCTGCACGGTCTGTAAATCGACACGTGCCTGCACAAGATCAACATCCTTCGAACGGATTAGCGGTAATGTCAACTGCTCAATCTCCTCAAACCGTGCATATACCTGATCACAAGTTATCAGAGCAGTTTTGTCATAAGGGTCGACACTGAATTTCAGCAATGCCTTAAAAAGTGTAAGGGCCAAACCTGCTGTATAATCGGTCTTGCTTAGATCATCAGAGGTGCGAGCGTGGTGCCGGAGAGTTGGTTGAATATATTGTTCCACCGACTGTACTATCCCATCAAGATGTACTGAGTCTGATAAATTGAGATCATTAAAAATACGTGCCATTTCTACCTGCCAATTGGCAAGAAGGGCTGCATAATTAACAAAACTACGGGGTACATGGCGACTGTTACGTTCAGCTTCAAGAACATGGCGAAGCCACAGTAACACGCCATGACGCAGCTCGAGTTGATCACGTTTATGTAACGATTGAGCAACCTCCAATGGATTACGGTAAGGGATAACAACTTTTACGGTCAATCCATCGGCTTCTATTACCGGCCATAGTAATTGGGTAAGCCGACACAGACGTGGTTCTTTTAAGAGGAGGTTTGCATCTTCTACTACTTCTGAAGCAAGCCATGATCGCAGATCCTCCTGATATTTTCTAATAATATGTTTAAATGAGGCTGCATCAAAGTTTAACTTTCCCCAATCAAACCAGTCACTCCCTAAATCAATCAATAATTGCTGATCAATATCATTAAGAATGACCGGCTCCCAATGTCCAGTTTCATTATCTTTGGTCGCACCGATAATTTTTGATGGAATATATATACCTGCAATATTTATAAGACGTGCTAATAGACTAGTACCAGATCTATGCATTCCAAGAATTAAAATGACATTTTTTTTATTAATATAATCTTTTGTAAAAGAATTATAACTTTTTAAATTACTACTATTAACCATAAATTTCTTTCAACCTGTGGGATTTTTTTAATTGACTCGAGAAAAAATGATTAATTACAGAAAAAACCACCCTACCACCAACATCAGAATGTTAAACGCTTTAGAAAAAAAAACATAAGACTACAAAGTTAAACGCCCTCAGGGACAAGGCAGTAGACCCGAAGCTTCACAATAAAAAAACAATAAGTTATATTAAATCAGGTAATATTCGATTAATGACTTACACCTAGTAGTATAAAAAATCACACCGCAAATTTCCTTAGCCGCTGCCTCCCAGGCCTTTCAGGCGACCAACTTCAAGGTTCATGTACCAGCAACCTTTGGGTCAACTACTTGACCGGCCCGGTTGCAGACAAGCTCCATGAAAAAATATTTATGAGAAGTTCACATGGATTTGTAGATTACAGCCAAGCCTATTTGGCATGCAATTATCGTTTCTGTCCACCGCAGTGCAGGGGAAGAGGACATCGGGTTTTGCACTTTTCGCCCTCTGAAGAGAGCCCCATTTTCTTGCACTTTTTTCGAGAACGCTCACCGTTACGGACAACTGTTCTGCTTTTTCATTGTTCCTCTCATTGTACAAGGATGAGGAACAACATTACAATCGACAGTCTAAGGAGTGCCCTCTTTTCAGGGACCACTTCTAAAAGGTTTCCCCTTTTCTATCAACAAGTAAAAATGCGGAGAGTTTCACAACATCTTTTTACAAACCATTTTCTGAGTAGAAAACCTTTCACTCGGAAGACGGCCTGAATTTCTCTGGCCAGTCACAGACCAATACCATGTCTCAGTCTCAGGCCGATAACAAAGCCTCAGCTCCAAGACAACCCCGTGTACAATGGATTGAACGCCTGCAGAGAGTCGTCAAGGCGGATGAATATACACTGATTGCAGAGGGAGTATAAAAAATGGTTTGCCACATCGAGTCTGTGGGCATCGTGCATACCTGCTTTTTCGTTAACCCTCTGTGTTTCTTCTCAAAAAAATTTCACTCAACCAAGCTCTTCCAGCCGTTCCATATCGAGAAGATGGATTGTCTTTCCCTCCACACGAATGAGCCCCTGGTCACTCATCTTGGCAAAAATACGTGAAAGGGTCTCAGGTACTGTTCCAAGAAGGTTGGCCAGCTGCCCTTTCGGTATATCAAGGGTGACGAGATCGAAGCGGCCCTGTTCCTCTGCCAGGTACACAAGGTGCGAGGCAAGGCGGCCCGGGACCTCCTTAAGGCTCAGGTTTTCTATCTGTGTGGTAAAACGACGTAATCTCAACGACAAGGTGGCCAGCATGTTCATGGCCAGCGACGGCTGCGCAGCCATGAGTGCGGCGAACTCCCTGCGGGGAAAGTACAATGTTCGACTGTCCTCAATGGTCATGGCTGAAGCCGGAAACGGACGGCCATGAAAAACCGGCACCTCACCAAAAGGCTCACCTGGTCCAAAAATATGGAGAATCTGCTCCCTGCCCTCGAGGCTCATCTTGTAAATCTTGACCTTACCCCGGGTCAACATGTAGAAGCCGTCTGCAGGCTCTCCTTCAAAAAAAATGGCGGTTCCCTTTTTGGCCTCTTTCTCCACGCTGATATCCACCAGCCGTTGCAGATCTTCTTCCGATAGTCCGGCAAAAAGAAAACTCGCGGTGATTACCTCCTGTATGGTCTGCATCGTCATACCTCTTTAGCAGCCTCAACTCTTTTTCCGTAACAACCCGGCGTAAGGGAAAAAAGCAGCTTTTGATGTACGTCAAGGGGCCGGGTACTCACCCTGGATATAGTCAAGGGCATAGTATCCGGAATTTCTATCCTCTGCGACCCCAAATCCACGTGGAGGACGAGGGACCTACATGGGCGCCACCGGCAACGAACAGTACCATTAGCGGTTTCTGTGAAAAAAAGAGTGCATAGCCACTTTCGCGAACCTGCTGATTCATGCTACTCTGGCTGGCGCACGGCAATTACCGGGAACGTACACGAGGACGATCTGCGTATGCACCAGACATCTGCAAAAACATACTGTCTCATCCCTGATCTCAGGGCAGATATGCTCACAGCAGACCAGGTATCCTGGCTGCACAGACTTGCACAACAATACCAGGTCAAACGTATCAAGATCACCGCTAACCGTCAGGTGGCACTCCTGGGTTTCCCGCCAGCGCTCTCGCAAGCACTCCAGGAGGAACTGGGTAGCACGAAGACGGCGCCGCACGATCACACCTGCCTGAAACTCGTCCATGCCTGCCCAGGAAAGGACTGGTGCATCTACGGGCAGCAAGACACACAGAACATGCAACAGCAACTCCTTGACCTGCGTTGCCCGGCACCGCTGCCTGCCAAGCTCAAAATCGGCATCTCTGGATGCCCGCGGTGCTGCGCCAGCTCATGGGTCAGGGATATCGGCCTCATAGGCGCGTCAGGTGGGTGGCGCCTGGTGTTCGGCGGTAACGGCGCCGGGCGACCGCGTATTGCCGATACTGTTGCCAAAGGACTGAGCGATGACGAGGCTGTGAAGCTGTTGCACCGCTGCCTGGAGTTTTATATCAGCAGGGCGACAGCAAAACAACGGACAGCCCGTTTCATTGAACGTCTGGGTATCGATGTCTTCAAGGCAGCAGTGCTTGACAGGGGGCAAACAGATCCCAACCAGGAGTGAAAACTGGCCTGGTCAGGCACGCAGACCGTCTCTTTTTATTGACCTTTCTTGGGGGTATTGTAATGAGTTCGGCGGTAACGAAACCACATTCCGCTTGCCGCCAGCAGTATTCCCGCAGCTGCCACCAGCCATCTGGCCAGAACAACATCAACAGCGCGAAACGCCACCAGCGTCAACCCCAGCCCCAGGAGTATCAGCAGCCAGTCCGTTATCCTCTGAAACCAGTCGTTCAACACCTTGAGACGTCGTTGCATGATGTCTTCCTCTCCTGCCTGGGGGTCTGCAGTCCACCTGTGCACTACAGCATGGTAATAATCGGAGGAAATGTGCTACACTGGTTGAACACTCAACCAGGGAGAATCCCATGACAGAGACAAAAAATACCTGCCAGGTCTGCAACACGCACCTCACCGAGCAAAGAACCTGCAAGTCCTGCGGCAAAACATACTGCCCGCGTTGCCAGAGTCCATCCACCAACCAGCATTTCTGCAAGAATTGCGTGAGGGTAGACGGAGTAGTGAGTAAACAGTAAGCCGTTAAAGAACTTACAGGTTCCGGCTGCGCATCATCCTGTTCAGACTGCTGAGCAGTGCCTTAATGGACGAAACGATAATATCGGTATCGATGCCAGCACCCCACCAGCCCTCGTTATCTGCGTCCAGTGCTTCGATGTAGGTCACGGCCTTTGCACTTGAGCCCCTGGTCAGGGCGTGCTCATGATAGGCGTGGAGGCTAAATTCCACATCAAGCTCTTTTTGTAACGCGGCACAAAAAGCGTCCAGCGGTCCATTGCCGGTGGCACTCATGGAGCGTTCCTCACCATGAACAAGGACCGTGGCCTGGATTTCGGCGGTTGACCCGGCGTCGTCATCATCAAAATGACGTTTAAGCACGTTAAAGGTCTTCAGGCGAAGCCTGTCACCCATCTGTAAGTATTCCCTTTCAAAGGCCTCGTAAATCATTGCGGACGGTAGCTCGTCCCCCGACTCGTCAGAAAGGCGCTGAATGACCCGGCCAAATCCAGGCTGCATCTCCTTGGGCAGCTTGAAGCCGAAATCCTTGTCCATCACATAGGCTATGCCTCCCTTCCCAGACTGGGAGTTAATGCGAATAATAGACTCATAGGTCCGGCCGACGTCTTCAGGATCAATGGGGAGATAGGGGACCGCCCAAACCCCTTTACCATCGTGCTTGCTGGTGTTCATGCCTTTGTTAATCGCATCCTGATGAGATCCAGAAAAGGCAGTATAGACCAGTTCACCGGCATAGGGATGCCGGGGGTGCACGCTCAGCTTGTTACACCGCTCACAGACAGCGATAACACGGTTGATATCAGTGAAATCCAGTTCAGGATCCACCCCTTGTGTGTACATGTTCAGGGCCAGGGTTACCAGGTCGACATTGCCAGTCCGCTCACCATTACCAAAAAGCGTGCCCTCGACCCGCTGAGCACCGGCCATCAGGGCAAGTTCCGTGGCGGCGACACCGGTACCCCGATCATTGTGACCGTGCAGGCTGATGATCGCACAGTCCCGCTGCTTGAGGTTGCGGATAAACCATTCAATCTGGTCGGCATAAATATTGGGTGTGGACAACTCCACAGTGGCCGGCAGATTTACAATAACCGGCCGCTCAGGCGTAGCTGCCAGCTCTTCCATGACAGCCTCACAGACCTCCAGGGCAAAATCCAGTTCAGTACCGGTAAAACTCTCAGGACTGTATTCATAGAGGATATCGACATCTGACCGCTCCGAAAACTGGCGAACCATGCGCGCCCCTTTCACCGCCAGATTGAGGATCTCCTTGCGGCTCATACGAAACACCACCTCACGCTGCAGGGTCGAGGTGGAGTTGTAGAAGTGGAGCACTGCACTTTTCGCACCTTCGATAGCGGCAAAAGTCTTTTCGATAAGGTGTTCCCGCACCTGGGTCAGTACCTGAATACGGACATCATCAGGAATAAGCCCACGGTCAATGAGCAGGCGGGTGAAGTTGAACTCCACCCGGGCAGCTGAGGGGAATCCCACCTCGATCTGCTTGAACCCCAATTCCACTAGCAGCTTGAAAAACTCCAGTTTCTCTTCGAGACTCATGGGTTGGATCAGAGCCTGATTCCCGTCTCGCAGGTCAACACTGCACCAGGTGGGCGCCTTGTTGATAACCTTTGACGGCCAGGTTCTATCGGTGAGGTTCAACGTGGGGAACGTGCGGTATTTTCGCAATTTCGCCTTATCCATAGATGTCTCCGAGTAAAAAAAAACCACGGTTTGTGTGAACCGTGGCCGATGGGATGCCTTCCTGAATACGCTTGATCAGTTCACGACAGCCCCGTGCCACGGATCTCCGGGCAGGTCAAGGAGCAACAGGGCTAGAAAGAGAGCAACTAATCGTTTCTTCATGAGGTTTCCTTCTATTTTCTGGCAATTTTACGACGCTTTATCCAATTGTCAAGCAGGAAAAGGATTGACTTTCGTGTCAACCGCTTTTACTGGTGAAAATTTTGAATACTGAGACTTTTCAGTCAAGATCAAGGGATATGAAATTGTTTACCGCAGGCATCTAGATGATATTCCAAGGATAAAATTATAAGTATCCCACAGAGATTGAAAAAAAGTACGTATTCGCGGTTCCCTGGTCAGCGGGAATACCTGCTCCTCTGTAGAGCATCACCACCGACAGTAACCAAAGGTACAGATGAACGCCAAACCTCCAGCACCAGCCGAGACAGGCCGCTGTCAATCTTCAAGAGAGCAGCAAGCTACCAGGAGGCAAGACTGTGCTGCCATGGTCCTCTGCAACTCCCTGCTTGCCCCCTCCTGCGAGCCTGCTGCTGATGCTTCCTGACGTTGCCAACCATCAGCAATCCTGGATGGACAATGGTAGCCCTTTTCGGCAACAACTGCAAAACTGTATTCTCCGCTGCCGTGACATACCAGTGGTTTCACGCCTGGCGCCGACACCCAGCGGCCACCTCCATATCGGCAATGTGGTCAATTTCCTGCTCACCTGGCTGCTGGTCCGTGCCATGGGCGGCCACCTGCATCTGCGTATCGATGACATGGACACAGCCAGGTGCAGACCAGATTTTGTGGAATCTATTTTTGCAACACTTGCCTGGCTTGAGCTTGACTGGGACGCCGGGCCTTTCAGTGTTAGCGACTTCACCGCCAACTACAGCTTTTCCGTACAGGGAGACTACTACTGGGAAGAGCTCAGGCGTTCACTGGCAGAAACCGGGAAGCTCTACGCCTGTACCTGTTCGCGCCGCCAGATCGCCCAGGCAAGTATCTCCGGTCTCTATCCCGGCACATGCAGAACAGCGCATCTCTCCTTGCAAAAAAATGGGCGCGCCACCAGAGTGCATGTTCCGTCCTCAACCCGGATCACTATTGGTGCAGACAACATAGCGCTTGACAGGACCCTGGGTGACTTCATTCTCTGGCGGCGTGACGGGCTACCAGCCTACCAGTTTGCTTCGGTGATCGACGATCGGGACATGCAGACCAGCCTGGTAATCCGTGGCGCCGATCTGCTGACCTCCTCGGCTGCTCAACTGTATCTCGCCGGCCTGATCGACGCCCCGGTATTTGCGCAGGCCGTCTTTGTCCACCATCCACTGCTGCTGGACCGGCACCAGGTCAAACTCTCGAAAAGTAGCAAAGCCGTGCCTGCCATCCTCTCAGGATCGTCACGGCAGATCTATCAGCTGACCGCCCGACTCCTTGGCCTGCCTGCAGAAGATATCGTCAGTATCGATGACCTGCTTGGTGTATTTTCCGCAGCATATTGTTAACCACCTGACTCTCTTCAACATACCGTATCCAGGAGGGGAAGAAACAGGGTTTCACTCCCATTGAGACCATCTCTCGCTTTCCTGGGCACGGTTGCATGTGCCGGTCAAAAAAGCCTCCCCCCCCCCCAGGGAGTAACAACAGGAAAAAGACTCAACGAAAAGGGAGAAAAAAGAAGATCGCGCTACTGCGCATGCTGGCTCTCCGTGGTCAGACAAAGGGAAGCCGTTGCCGTCTCTTTTCCCAGGGGCTTGAGCAGCATGATCGATGCCGGGGCAAAAAACAGATCCGCCAGGAGTGCCATGGAGAAAGCCACACCAACGACCATTCCCAGCCTGAAAAAAACGAGAAGCGAAGAGAACAGCAGCATCACATTACCAATGACAATGGTTGGCTGGGTAAGTGGACGGCCAACAGAAAAACAGGTTGCCTGCAACACTTCGGTATACCTCGCCACAGAGCGAAAACTCCTGGCGGAACCTGGTAAAGAAATGGCTGGAATCGCCCAGCTGAAGGCGTGGGCGGAAAAGGCCGCCGTTGAGTAGAAGTTTTTCTGACTCTTTACAAATAGAGAAAATCCTGAAGATAAGGGCCAAACCTCTGTAAGATAGGCATAAGGCTTCGATCTGGCAGGGGCCAGGATCTTTTACTCCTTTTCAAACACTCTATGATTGCGCTGTCACATAAGATTGAACAATCTGAGTGTTTTTCAATTTGTGATAGAAAAAGCAGAGATAGCCCTTGATGCTTAGTCGGTTTTAGGGACCCAGTTCCCTTGAAACAGAGTAGTGATAAGCAAGATCAAGCCGCAGCCAAGAATGGACTGGAAAATGAAAAAATTGCCGTAGCCGATAACATCGGCCAGGATACCGCTGATGGCAGACATAACAAGTCCGCCTCCTTGAATGGCAGTCATTTGCAGGGAATAGTCAAAACCCTCGGAACCTGATTGGCTGAAATCCATAACCAGGGTACCGATGATTACAGAGATAAAGGAGATGGCCGCGTTGATGAGGGTGATAGCTATATAAACCAGCCAGAGCGGGCTTCCCAGAAAATAGACCGGCACAAACAGAGCCACCGCACAGGCATTGAAAACAGTACAGGCAATCAGGGATGCCCTGCGTCTGAGCAAAAATTGCTGTATCTTTTCTATTCCCGTGGCCATCGAAGCCAAGGCTCCTACTGCCACGGCAAATATACCGGTAAGAAAGGCGATGGTATCCGGGGTATATCCCTGATCGACCAGCAGCGGTCTGATCATAAGGAATACCGCCGAGATGCTGGTGGAATTACATGCCAGCAGAACCATCCATCTCCCCATGCCGATCCGATCGAAAAAATGACGGATTTGGGTCCAGGGACTGATTGAGGACTTCAGATATTCTCGTTTGGTCACTGGTTCTTCGAGGAAAATAAGGGCAGATAAGGAAAGGAGGGTAATGCCTGCCATGATGCTGGTAAGAATTCCCCAACCCCAGTGATTGTAGACCATGACCAGCAATCCGCTGCCGAATATCCTCGCAATATTTACCGCAATGATTTTGCCCGCTGCTCCCAGTCCCCGCTCTTTATAAGAAAGCAGCTTGATATACAGGGAGCTGATGGCAATATCCAAGGTTGCAGAGAGCAGGCTTATTGCCATAATGATGACAAACAAAAGCTGTATTTTCCTGGCCGGTGCGAAAAATCCCAGCAGAAAAAGCGAGACTCCAAGACCGATGCCGGTTGCCAGTACCCAGGATTTAAAATGGTTTTTCCTGTAACTGGTCCTGTCGAGAGCAGGTGCCCAGAGGAATTTGAGCAGATAGGGGATACTCGCCAGTTGAAACAGGCCGATGGAGGAAAGAGAGTGTCCCTGAAGTCGTAGAATTATCGGCAGTCCCATAAGAAAAAAACTGGACGGAATGCTTTTGGCCGTAAACAGTAATCCCAATATGAGATTACGCTGGTATCTATCTGTTAGCATCTTCCATTCCCTTCTATAGAAAAACGATTCGTCATCAAATTTATCACTGATTATTTTTGGGCAACGACTGCTCTTACTCCTGGAAAGGTTGTGTAATACCATTATCGGCTGTCGAGATCATGCCTGAAATATGACTCAAAATACGCTGGCATCTCTTCGGGAGTCATAATAATCTTAAGGTCTCCTAATCAATATATTGCAAAACAACACCGCCGACTGTACAAAAAGAGAGTAGATCTTTCTGCCGCAATCGGAAAAAAAGATGCCTGAATCAGAAAAATCTGTATCAGGTAGGCAACATCTCCGGGCATTACAATTTGTTCCCGAGAAAAAGTGGTTACTATGAACGACAAGTTTCAACATTATGCAGACGAATGGAAGAAAGCAAACTTACGAAAAACTGATAAACCACCTTTTCCTCGATTTTTCGATGGAATACGCATGGAGATGGATGCAGATACAGGTCAGGGATGGTCGGAAATACTGCGTATGCATAACGGGCTGTGTGTGGCTTTCAGCGATTATCGTCTGAACCATCGGCTTGAAACCTGCCATACGAATATGCAGACACCTTTTCAGCTGTATATTCGTCTTTCAGGTCGTTTTGATTATCAGCTTCCGAATCAGGCAAAAGAACAGATTGCTGCCGGAGAAATCTGGTGCATTCACGGTTCGTTTGAGCAGGTTGCGTTTAGCCAGTTTCCCGACAAAGAAATACGCGCGGTCTCCATCTGTCTGCCTCAGGATTTCATTGAGTACTGGCTGGGCTCATCCTGCTGTGCTGCCAGCAATAATCTGGAGAAACTGGCGTTTGGAGGTTCAGGAGCCAGTATGTCGGGACAGTATATCCCTCTGGTCAAAAAACTCCACTACTCTTCTGTATTCATGCGCATCGCCAGAGAACTGGTTTATGCCAGACGCCAGACCCTTGCCGACAAGCTGCGTTTTGAATCTCTGGCGCTGGATCTTTTGTCCAGGGTACTGAACCTGGAAGATCCTGCCGCAGGGTATTGCGGAGAACGGGCCCGAAAAATCACGGCGATCGTCGATGAGGCTGCCGATATTTTACGTCAGGAATGGAATAATCCACCGAATATTTCTTCTCTGGCCAGACGGGTCGGTGTCAACGAATCTTATCTTAAAGAGTGGTTTCGACAGCGGATGGAGACAACTATTGGTGCCTATATCCGTCAGCAGCGCATGACAAAGGCTAGGGAGATGATAGAAACAGGTGAATATTCTATCCTGCAAACAGCTGTTTTTGTCGGTTATTCCAACCCAAGTTGTTTTAGCGCAGCGTTTAAAAAATTTTACGGGCATCTTCCTTCCTACTATCTGCCGCGCTCTGGCAAGACGCCCTGCCAGACCTTTTCGGTATAAAAAATATCCGTAACTTTTCTTAAAAAACCAGTGGTGTCTCATAAATAAGTAAGTAAAAGCAGATAAATAAAGGCTCGGAGAGCTCTTTGTGTTATAATGAGTTTACGAAAAACAAAATAAATACAA
>PDWJ01004301.1_pt1 | contig 34038 bp, 26 predicted proteins | sample 1430881 | NCBI WGS metagenome assembly PDWJ01 (sample SAMN01162460, study PRJNA174530) | Oral metagenome, whole genome shotgun sequencing project. | biome: Marine environment; feature: Marine mammal; material: Swab sample of the gingival sulcus; isolation source: swab sample of gingival sulcus...
GGGTATCCTGATCAAACACATCCAGGAGCACCCGCCGGCGCTACAGACCCTGCGCCCCGACCTGGTCGTCCCCGACGAGGTCGAGGACCTGGTGATGCGGCTGCTCGCAAAGGATCCCGCCCAGCGTCCCCAGACGGCCGAGGCGGTGATCCGCGAGCTCGAGGAGCTGCAGAAGGTCCTGCCGGACCTGTTCCGCGACGTCGTCACCCGCGAGGACGCCAAGCGCGCCGGCATCGAGATCAGCGCCGGCTCACGGACGGCCCTCAACACGGACCTGGCGCCCGTCGCCAACACCGTCGGCCCCTTCGCCGACATGACCGTGCTCGCCGCCCCCAGCAGCCCTCGGCGCCGCTGGCCGCTGATCCTGATGGGCGCGCTGCTGCTCCTGCTCGCCGGCGCCGGTGTCATCTACGCCAGCCTCGACCAGCTGCCCCGCGAGTACGTGGAGTTCACGTCCATCGGCGACGAGGACATCGGCACCGTCCCCGAGTTCGACCTCGAGAGCGTCTTCCTGACCCTCGTCTCCACGCCGCTGGGCGCCGACCTGCTCGACGAGGACGGCAACCTCATCGGCCAGACCCCTCACACCCTGCGCCGCACCATGGGCGCCCCCTCGGAGAGCTACACCTTCCGCCTCGACGGCTACGAGGACTACGCCCGCTCCTTCAGCTTCGACAAGGACGACACCGTCACGGTCGCCCTGACCCAAAAGCCCAAGGCAAGGCCCGACCGCCCCGTCACCAAGCCCGTGGTCGCGGACCCGCCCACGACGCGCGACAAACCGGTCGTGACGGACAAGCCCGTAGCCGCGGACAAGCCCGCGGGCTTCAAGCCGACCAAGGTCCACGACATTAGGCCCACGCCCTACGACTTCGACCCAAAGAAGGTCAAGGACACCAAGCCCGACCCCTACGGCAGCAGCAAGGGCAAGGGCACGAAATCGAGCCCCTACTGAGGACTCGCTCCCGGCGGCATCCACCTCAGCGCGAGCTGCTCGGCCGCGGCGGCCGTTGAGCTACAGGCTCTTGGCGCAGCGGAAACCCAGGAAGGGCTCGACGGCGTTGGGATCACGGCGGAAGTCGCGGAAGCCCGACCGGTACTGGCAGGTCGACGCGTTGGCGGACAGGACCACGCTGCCGCCGCGGATGACGCGCTGGGAGCCGACGGCCGAGGACTCCAGGGTGTCGCCGGCGAGGGGCTGCTCCGCGACATCATAGGGGTCGCAGACGATGGTCCAGCGGGTGTCGCCCGGGGCGTCGCATTGGTAGTAGCACTCATCGCTGGAGGGCGGCTCACAGGCGGGGCAGCTGTGGGCGTTGTTGGCGCACTCCAGATCCCCCTGAGCACAGTCCTCCTTGCGGGGGCAGGGCGGGTCGTCGCTGCACTGGACGTCGGCGTCGTAGGGGGTCGAGGTCCACTCGGCGGCGTTGCCGAAGAGGTGATAGATCCGCTTGCCGTTCTCGGTGACGAAGTCGACCTCGGTGTCGGTGACGGCGTCCATCCGGGCGTCACCGCGGCACCAGAGGGTGTTGAAGCCCAGGGACTTGCAGTCTTCGATGTCGTCGCTCAGGGCGTCCGCGGGGAACAGGCGCTCGCCAACCCCCTTGGCCACGCGCTCCCACTCGAACTCGGTGGGCAGGCGCTTGTCGACGAAGGCGCAGTAAGCCTCGGCCTGCTCCCAGGAGATCGCCACGACGGGGTAGTCTCGAAAGCGCTCGTCGCCGTAGTAGCTCTTCTGATCGTCGCTCAGCGCGTTGCCGTAGCGAGGCTCGGTGCAGCCGCCGGCCGCGACGCAGTACTCATACTGGTAGTTGGTGACCTCGTGGACGTCGATGGCGAACGGGTCGAGCTCGACCTCGATCTGGGGCCAGACGACGGGGCGGCGCCGGCGGCTCGACGCCGGTGGCGCAGCGCCCTAGGAGCAGCGCCGAGGCGGCTGCCGCGACGAGGAGTCCGAACGTGCGAATCATCTCGCTCTCCATTGACTAGAAGCGAACGTCGGCGCCCAGCAGGCCGCTGCGGCCGTCGGCGCCGAAGCTGGCGATGGGCAGGACCGTGAGGCCACCAGCCGCGGCCGCGTCGATCGCGTCCTCGGACCTGACGGCCTCGGTATCGAGGGCCTCGAAGATGAGCAGCAGGGCGCCCACGCCCATCAGCCCGCCGCCGGCGCCGTAGCCGACATGCTGGAGCATCTCCCACTGTTCGAAGTCGTCCGTGCCCTGGAAGTACGTGTCCGCCTGGGTGCTGGCGATGTAGCCGAAGGTGACGCCGCCTGCGCCGAGCACGAGCGACGCCCACCCGAGGTAGCCCTTCCACGTCATCGGTGGATCCCGCAGGAACAGCTCCGTCACCACGGTGTAGTCACGCTTGGCTTCGACGGTCAGCTCCTTGTTCCAGGGCAGGTAGTCCTCCTTGCGGACGGTGACCTGGTGCTGCCCCTCGGTGAGGGTGATCGCCTCGTCGTAAGGGGTCAGGCCGATGTTGCGACCGTCGATGAAGATCTGAGCATTGCGGATGTTGCTGCGGACGCTGACCCGGCCGACGCGCTCGAGCTTCTCGAGCTTGAAGAAGAGCTTGAGCGGCTCACCGGCGCGCACCTCGAAGTCGACGCTGAAGGGCGCGTGGCCCTCGAGGTCCAAGAACAGCTTGTAGGTCCCGGGATCAAGGGTGGTCTTGAAGGGCGTCTGGCCCAGCAACGCCGCGTGGTCGTTGACGAAGACCTTGGCGCCTTCAGGATCGGAGCCGATCGTGACCTCGGGCTTCAGCGCCAGCTTGCAGCCCTTGATGCGCCGCCGCACGTCCGAGACGTCGTCGGGATCGTTGCCGTGCTTGGCCTTGAAAAAGGCGACATAGGCCTGATAGCCGTCGATGCAGCCTCGGGGGTCGTTGAGCTGCTCGTAGGCCCGCGCGATGTTGTAGAGGTTCACCTCGTGCGGGATGATCTCGTGGGCCTTCTGGAAGTTCTCGATGGCCGCGGCATAGAGCCCCTGCTGGAACAGGCGGTCACCCTCCGAGAAGTACGCCCCGGCCTGGCGCTTGTCCGCGTCGGTGGGCTCGGCGGCGTGCGCCGCTCCGCTGGCCGACCACGCAAGCGCGCCAGCGCAGAACGCCATCAAAGCGGTTCGAACGAGCTGCGACGCCATCGACGCCTCCGAGGTGTTGGATACCGTCGGAAGCTAGTTGCACCGGCGACAAAATTCAACCGGCGACAGGATCGCGCCGTCCGCTCAGCGGCCTCGCTTCACCCGGAACGCCAGGACGATCATGCCGTCCTTGTAGCCGCGCCCGGCCTGAAAGAAGGTCCCGCCGTCGCGCACCTTGACCGTGGACTTGAGCCCGCCGACGGAGATGTGGACGAGCAAGTAGCCGTCTCGAGCGCCGTCGTAACGGTAGGTCAGCGTCGTCCCATTGGGCAGATCCAGGGACTCGGAGGCGCCCTGCGCGACGGCGGCGCGCTGCGTGTCGAGGCTCCGGAACCCCTTGTAACCCTTGAACGCCTTGTTCAGCGTCTTGGCCAGGCGGCCGAGCCTGCCGTCGACGGCGCCGTCCTTGGTCGCGTGGATGACGTTGAGCTCAACGTCGACGGCGGCGCTCGCGGTCGGGCCACCGTCGGCGGCCAGGGCGCTGCCGCCGGCCATCGCGAGCAGGGCGCCGGCTGCGAGCGCGATGATGAGGTTCCTAGGCAGCATGTCTGGCTCTCCTCGTCCGTCCCCGACGTGTCCGTCGCGATCGACTCTCTACAGGCCCGCGCCGCTATTGTTGGCCGGCATGGTCACGCCCTCGCCGTCGACGACGTGCCACAGCACCAGCGCCGAGCCGTCCTCTTCGTCGAAGACGATGGCCTTGGTGTCGCCCGTCTCGGCGATGAGGTCGAGGGCCTCGGGCTTCACCGTGACCTCGCCCTCGGCCGGGCGCCGCGGCCTCGGGTCGCTGTTGGCCATCGTCGGGCCGGCCGCGCTCACCGCCTCGCCGCCGCCACCGCTCGACGCCATCCAGAGGCCGCCGACGGCGCCGACCAGCACCGCCATGGCCGCCAGGGCCGCCACGGGGCGCTCGAAGCGGAACACCTCGCCCAACCAGCTCATGAAGCGGTCCATGAGCCCGGGCTCTTCGGCCTCGCGCTGAACGCGGACGCCCTCGATGGCCGCGCTCTCGGCGGCCTCTTCGGCCGCGATCCGCGCCATCACGCCGTCGTAGACGCCCGACAGATCCACGTCCGCCACCGCGGGGCTCGCCGTGAAGGCGTCGGCCGCGAAGGCGTTGATGAGCCGCAGCTCGGCCAGGTCGGCCTGCAGCTCGGGGCTGTCGGCGACGGCCCGCGCCAGCTCGGCGGCCGCGGCCGCGTCGAGCTCGCCGTCGTGAAACGGCATCAGCTGCTTTTTCAGCTCGTTGGTGTTCATGGCGAGTTCCTTCGTTACCCCTTCAGGTAGCGGCTGAGCGATCGCTGGAAGTTCTTTCGTGCGTGGAATAGGCGGCTCATCACGGTGCCCTTGGCGATCCCGAGCGTCTCGCTGAGCTCTTCGTAGCTCAGACCTTCCACCTCGCGGAGCATCAAGATCTCCCGGTGGTCGTCGCTCAGGGTGTCGAGGGCTTGGTCCATGTGTGCGATTAGCTCTTTGCGTTGAGCCGCTTTCAGCGGGCTGTCGATGCCGGTCGACGCAAGGGTCGGCCCGTCAGTGAATCCGTCGCCGTGGGACAGCGTGTCGTCATAGTCGACCTCGGCGGCCCGGGCTTGGCGTCTCTTCTTGTCGATGCAGAGGTTGATCACGATGCGATACAACCACGTGTAAAAACTGCTGTTTCCCTTGAAGTTCGGCAGATGCCTGTGGACCTTGACGAAAGCATCCTGGGTGACGTCCATCGCGGTGTCGGGGTTGCGTACGACCCCAAAGGCGATGGTGTAGACCTTGCGTTGGTAGCGCTCGACCAGCTTGCGAAAGGCCTTGTGGTCACCCTGCTTCGCACGCTCGACGAGCTCCTGGTCAACATGTTTGCGCTCATCCTGGCTGGCCAAAACGGCTCTCCAAGTCGCACGGGTAGACGGGTCGTCGCGCCTGCTATTCACGAAAAGGGGGACGGGTGAAACCCGCGTCACCGCTGGGTCCTGAGTCGCCGGATACCAACACAACCAATCCGCACGGGCAAGGCTGATACCCCACGTCTCCGCGAGCCTGGCGCGGCCTGGATCCTCGCGCCGCTGTTGACCGGAGCCGACGCGGTGCGGAAGATCCCCCGACGCGCGCGGCTCAAAGAGGAGGCCGGCGCGTCCGCCCATGACGACGTCAGCCCATGGCGTCAGCCTCTGATCGGTGGCACTGGTTCGGCGCCGTCATCACCCCGGGAGAGCCCACCGCAGCATGGAACCCCTCGAGCGCATCCGTCAGTTCCTCGCGGACGTCCGCCGTGAGCTGAACCGCATCTCCGCGCAAGAGGCGCTGCTGGCCGTCCTGTCGATCCTCGGGCTCACGACCTTCGTCGCGCTGGCCTTCGCGCTGTTCGCCGCCGACGGCGAGGGGCCCTGGGGGTGGGCGCTCATCCTAGCCGGGCTCGTCCTGGCCGGCCTGGCCACCTGGCGGCTGTGGGCGCGCCCGCGCCGGGCCCGCGCCGCGGACGATGAGCTCGCCCTGTGGATCGAGTCGCGAGTCGACGGCCTCGACAGCGGCCTGGTCACCTCGGTGCAGACCCTGCCCCTCATCCGCGACGCCGGCCCCGACGCGCAGCTCGGCTTCTCGGCCTGCCTCGCTCGCGAGGCCGCCGCCCGCACCTGCAGGGGGATCGCCGGGATCCGCGCCGGCAGGCTCGGCGAGCGGCGCCGACTCGGCCGCCTCGCCGGGGGCTTCGCGGCGGTCGCCGCGCTCCTCGTCGTCGTCGGCCTGCTGGCCCCCGACTTCTATGGCGAGGGTGGGCGCCGGCTCATCACCGGCCCCCTCGAGGTCGCCCCCGAGGGCGAGCGCTACGTCAGACCAACCTCGAGCCACGCAAGCTCGACCGCACCGCCGGCGACATCGAGGCCCTCGCCGGCAGCGAGGTCCGCTTCGCCGCCGCCGCCCTCTACCCGGCCACCGAGGTGGCGATGGTGCTCGAGTCGAGCCCTGAGGATCGCTGGGCCCAAGCGCTCGGCGCCGACGGCACGGTCCGCGGCGGCTTCCACGTCGACCAGCCGGACCGCTACCAGTTCGTCCTCACCGAGCCCGACGGCACCGTCGTCCGCGAGCGCACCTGGCGCGCGGTCAGCGCCCGGGCCGACGCCGCTCCCGAGGTGCAGCTGCTCCTGCCGGAATCCGACCTCGAGGTGAAGCCCACCGACGACGTGGCCTTTTTCTTCGAGGCCAGCGACGACTACGGCCTCGACCGCGTCGAGCTGGTCGTGATGAGCGACCGCGGGCAGGAGCTCGGCCGCGCCACGGTCCGCGCCCCCAAGGGCGAGCGCCTCTGCCGTGGCGACCACACCGTGAGCGTCGCGCGCTTGGGGCTCGAGGCCGGCGACTCGGCCGAGGTCTGGTTCGAGGCGGTGGACCTCAACAGCCTCACCGGCCCGGGGGTCACGCGCTCCCAGGCCCGTCGCCTCACCCTCTATAGCCCCGAGGCCGAGCACGAGCGGTTGCTGGCGCGCCTCGACGCGGTCATCGACGCGATGATCGACGTGCTCGCCGACCGCCTCGAGAGCCCCGTCGAGGAGCGGGACCGCTTCCGGCTGCGCGACTACGTCTCGATCGGCCAGGGGATCAGCGCCAAGCAGGGCAAGATCCTCAACAGCCTCACGGCGCTCCTTGGCGGCCTGTCCACCGACGCCCTGGCCTCCCAGGAGCTGCGCGACGGCATCCGGCAGGTGCGCGACCGCCTCCAGGACGTCCAGGATCAAGAGGCCGTCCACCTGCGAAAGGCGGTCATCGGCAGCGCCACCGCCCACGACCGGGTCATGGTCTCGCTGCTCTACGGCGCCAACGAGGAGGGCGTCGCCGAGACCGAGACGGGCGTCCTGACGCTCGACGAGCTGCTCGACCAGAGCCGCAAAGACAGCATCCTCGACGCCGGGCGCGAGCTCCTCGAGACCCAACACGAGATCATGGAGCTGCTCAAGAAGATCAAGGACACCAAGGATCCCGAGGCGCTCCAGCAGGCGATGAAGAAGCTGGACAGGCTTCAAAAGAAGCTCGCCAAGCTTCAAGACGAGCTGTCCAAGCTGCGCGAGCGGGTCCCCTACGAGAACCAGAACCGGTCTCAGCGCCCCAGCGACAACCAGGTGTCCATGAAGGACATGAAGTCGACCATGGACAGGATCCAAGAGCTCCTCGCTCAGGGGAAGGTCGACGAGGCGATGAAGCTCCTCGAGGAGCTGAACAAGAGCACCCAGGAGCTGATGGCCTCGCTCCAAGACGACCTCGAGCGCGGAGGGGGCATGTCCGCGGCCGCCCAGCAGAAGGCGCAGGAGCTGTCGACCAAGCTCGACGAGCTGGCCGACGGACAGCGCGGGCTGCGCTCGGAGACCGGCGAGGTCGACCGGCAGATCTCGGAGCGTCAGGCGCGCCAGCTGCAGCAGCGCGCCAAACAGGCCCTCGAGTCCGCCAAGGCGCAGGCCGAGGCGCTCAAGCAGACCCTCGAGGGGGTCGATCGCGCGCCGCTGCACGACTCGGACCGCGAGGCCCTCGAGGCCCTCGAGGAGGCGGCCGAGTCGCTCGAGCAGGAGGTCGCCGACGGCAAGGTCGGCGAGGCCGCCGAGCGGGCGCGGGAGCTGGCCGAGCAGGTCGAGGCCCTCGAGCGAGAGGTCGGCGAGAGCGAGGCCCGCGAGCTCGACGAGGCGCGCCTCGCCGGGCTCAAGGCGGGTCGTGAGGAGCTCGACAAGGGCCAGGCCCAGGCCGAAGCCCTGGCGAAGGAGCTCGCGGGGCTCCAGCCGAAGCCCGGCGAGGGCCTCGAGCCCGGCGAGGCGAGCGAGGTCAAGCGCCTCGGTGAGCGCCAGGAGCAGCTCCGCGAGCGGCTGAAGCAGCTCAAGGACGCGCTGCCTGAGCTGGACAAGGAGATGCCCGGCATCGAGGCCGAGATGAGCGAGCCCCTCGACAAGGCGGGCCAGTCCATGAGCGAGGCGCGGGACCAGCTCGGCGACAAGCGCCCCGGCAAGGCCAGCGACAAACAGCAAGAGGCCCTCGAGCAGATCGAGAAGGCCCAGCAGAAGATGTCCGAGCAGATGCAGCAGCGCCAGGCGGGCAACGACGGCCAGGAGCAGCAGGGCCCCAACGATCCCAACGCCAAGGTGGAGATCCCCAAGGAGGATCCCTACGCCACGCCGCGCGACTTCCGGCGGGAGCTCCTCGACGCCATGAGGGAGCGCGCGCCGGACCAGTATCGGGACGCCATCGAGGAGTTCTACAAGGGGCTGATGAAGTGATCGGCCGCCCCCTGCGAAGAGCCCTGGGCGCCGTCGCCCTCGTGGCGGTGACCGCCATCGCCGCCCAGGCCAGCCAGAGCGCGCTCCAGCGGAGCGTAGAAGACGCCCTGGCGTCCTGGGACGTGATGGCCGCCGAGCGGCTCGTCGAGCGCCTCAACGCCGAGGCGCCCCACGACCCGCAGAACCTGTTCCTGACAGGGCACCTGCACCTGATGCGTGGGCGCTACGCCGAGGCCGTCGAGTACCTCAGCCAGGCGGTCCACGCGGGCGCGACGCCCCTGGCCGCCCGCTACCTCGAGCTGGCCAAGGCCGTCGAGCGCGAGACCCGCGACTACGTCCGCCACGAGACGGCCGACGGCCGCTTCATCATCAGCTACCCGCCAGGCGTCGATGAGATCCTCGTCCCGCTGGCCGAAGACGCGCTGACCAAGGCGCTCGCCGAGCTGACGCGCATCTTCGACTACACCCCGGACCCCCCCCTGCGCGTCGAGCTCTACCCGACCGTCGACGTCCTGGGCGCGGTGAGCCCGCTGACGGTCGCCGAGATCCGCACCTCGGGCACCATCGCCCTGTGCAAGTACAACCGGTTGATGGTCACCTCGCCCCGAGACCTCGTCTACGGCTACGACTGGCTCGACACCCTCTCCCACGAGATGATCCACCTGCTCATCACGAAGAAGAGCCGCAACGCCGTGCCGCTGTGGCTGCACGAGGGGCTGGCCAAGTACTACGAGGCCGCCTGGAAGGGCGAGGACTTCGAGCCCAAGCTTGGCCGCCACAGCGAGGCCCTCCTCGCCGACGCCCTGGCTGAAGACCGCCTCATCGCCTTCGAGGAGATGAGCCCGTCGATGGCGAAGCTTCCCAGCCAACAGGCCGCAGGCACCGCCTTTGCCGAGGTCTTCACGGTCATCGAGTTCCTCAACCACCGCCACAAGGGCGACGTCGCCGCCGATCTGGTCGGCCTCATGGCGCAGGGCAAGAGCGACCGCGAGGCGGTGAGCCAGGTCGGCGGCCTGCCCTTTGACCGCTTCGAGCGCGCCTGGCGCGCCTACCTCAAGGGCAAGGGCTACCGGCCTCGGGACGCGGCCTACGAGCGGCGGCTCCTGTTCAAGGGCGAGCACTCCGAGGCGGACGAACTCGACGCCCTCAAGGTCGACAAGGCCAAGGATTACGTGTGGCTCGGCGACCGCATGCGCATGCAGCAGCGCTGGCGCGCCGCGAGCAAGGAGTACCGCTGGAAGAGGCTCGCGCGCACCTCGAGCGCGTCCTCACCATCAACCCCTTCGACCCCAACGTTCACCAGACCCTCGCCCGCGTCTATGAGCGCCTCGGTCAGCCCGAGCTGGCCGCCCGCGAGCGCGAGGCCCACCGCCTGGTCAACCCCTGAGAGGATCCATGCCCGCCACCACCGCCGCCGAGGTCACCCAGGCCGACGTGGACGCCGTCGCCCGCGCCCGCGCCCGCGTCCTCGAGCAGCTCCGCAAGCGCATCATCGGCCAGGACGCGGTCATCGATCTGCTGATGACGGCGCTCTTCGCCCAGGGCCATGGCCTCTTCATCGGCGTCCCGGGCCTGGCCAAGACGCTGCTGATCTCCACCCTGGCCGAGGCCGTCAGCCTCAGCTTCAACCGCATCCAGTTCACCCCGGACCTGATGCCCAGCGACATCACCGGTACCGACATCCTCGAAGAGGACCACGCGACCGGCAAGCGCTTCTTCAAGTTCATCAAGGGCCCGGTCTTCTGCAACATCCTGCTGGCCGACGAGATCAACCGCACGCCGCCCAAGACCCAGGCGGCGCTCCTGCAGGCCATGCAGGAGAAGCGCTTGACCGCCGCCGGCACGACCTACCGGCTCGAGCCGCCGTTCTTGGTCTTCGCGACCCAAAACCCCATCGAGCAGGAGGGCACCTACCCCCTGCCCGAGGCGCAGCTCGACCGCTTCATGTTCTCCATCCACGTCGACTACCCCTCGTTCGAGGCGGAGTTCGACGTCGTCACCCGCACGACCGGCGGCGCCCAGGAGGAGATCGCGCACGTCCTCGGTCGCGAGGAGCTCATCCGCTTGCAGCAGGTCGTCCGATCCGTCGTCGCCGCGCCCGACATCGTGCGCTACGCCGTGGAGCTGACGCGCCGCACCCGCCCCGACGGTGAGCGCACGCCGGGCGCCGTCAAGCAGTACGTCAGCTGGGGCGCCGGCCCCCGCGCGAGCCAGTACCTGGTCATCGGCGCCAAGGCCCGCGCGGCCCTGCACGGTCGCCCCCACGCCTCGCGCGAGGACGTCCGGGCGCTGGCCAGGGCGGTGCTCGGACACCGGGTGCTGATGAACTTCCAGGCCGAGGCCGACCGGGTCGGCGCGCCCGATGTCATCGACGAGATCGTCAAGTCGGTGCCGGCCTCGAACATCGGCTGAGGGGGCGCGTTCCTTGGCCGAGAGCGCCCCGCAGGCGACGTCGCGGACGCTGACCGATCCGCAGGCCCTCGCGCGGCTCAAGGGGGTGACCCTGCGAGCCCGACGCGTGGTCGACGGGGTCCTGCAGGGGCTCCACAAGAGCCCCCACCAGGGCGCCTCCATCGAGTTCGCCGAGCACAAGGAGTACACGCCCGGCGACGAGATCCGGCACGTGGACTGGAAGGCCTTCGCCCGCTTCGACAAGTACTACGTCAAGAAGTACGAGCAGGAGACGAACCTGCGGGCCTTCGGGCTGGTCGACTGCTCGGCGTCGATGGCCTACGGCGCCAAGGGCGGCCTGACCAAGTTCGAGTACGCCGCCGTCATGATGACGACCCTATCTCACCTGCTGCTCCGCCAGCAGGACGCCGTGGGCCTGGTGAAGTACGCCGACGAGGTGTGCGAGGTGCTGCCGCCGCGCTCGCGCCTCAACCACCTCAGCCACATCGCCGCCGCTCTCGACAAGACCAAGGTCCGCGGCGCAACCAACCTCGAGTCAGCCCTGAGCGCGGTCGTCGAGTACGCCAAGAAGCGAGGCCTCGTCTTCGTCTTCAGCGACTTCTTCGCCGACGCCGAGCGGCCCTTCAACATGCTGCGCCACCTGGTCGGCCGCGGCCACCAGATCACGGTCTTCCAGGTGCTCGACGGCGACGAGCTGACGTTCCCCTTCGACGAGATGACCCTGTTCGAGGGCATGGAGAGCAAGCGGCGCCTGCTGGTCGAGCCGCGCCTGGTCCGGCGCACCTACCTCGCACGCGTCGCCGAGCACCAGGCGACCATCCGCGAGCGCTGCCTCGACGCGCAGGTCAGCTACCAGCTGGTGGACACACGGCAGCCGCCAGGGGACGTGGTGCTCCGCTTCCTCAAAGCCGCCGAGCAGCGAAAGCGAGTGGGGTCTTAGCGTGGAGTTCGGAAACGGCGCGCTCCTTGGGGGCATGGCCCTGGCCGCGATCCCCGTCATCATCCACCTGGTCAACCGCCAGCGGGCGAAGCTGAGGCGCTTCGCGGCCATCGACTTCCTGCTCCTGAGCGACAAGCGCCTCGCGCGCCGCCTCAAGCTCAAGCAGCTCGCCGTCCTCGCCCTGCGCGTGCTCCTGCTCCTGGCCCTGCCCCTGGCCCTGGCCAAGCCCTACGTCGCCCCCGACGAGCTGGTCGCCACGGACGCCTCGGACCCTGGCGGGGTGGCCATCATCATCGACGACTCGATGTCGATGCAGACCACCGTCGACGACGGCGACACGGCGCTCGAGCGCGCCAAGGCCGAGGCCCGCGAGCTCATCGACGCCGGCGGCGCCCGCACGAGCTTCGCCATCGTCGCATCGGGCAGACCGGCGCGCCTGCTGACCAAGGAGCTGACCTACGACAAGGAGGCCCTCTACCGGGCCCTGGACCGGATCGACGCGGCCCCGCGGGCGGCGGATCTCGAAGGCGCCCTGCGGGAGGCCGGCCGCGTGCTCAGCCAGGCGGCGGAGCCGCGACGACAGATCACCCTCATCGGGGACCAGGCGGCGCACACCTGGTCGGCCCTGTCCTTTCCTTGGAGCTGGGCGCCCGCGAGCGCCGTCGACGTCATCGACGTGCGCCAGGGCCGGCCCATCGACAACCTGGCCATCACCTCGGTCGCGGTCCTACGCCGCGAGGGCGCGCACAGCGCCGACCTGGAGATCGAGGTCAGCGTGGTCAACCACGGGCGCGAGGCCGCCGACGTGCGCGTCGAGGTGGAGATCGGCCCCAAGGTCGTCGGCGACCGCCTCAGCGTCGCCCCCGGCGCCCGCGAGACCCTCGGCTTCGAGCTCGCTGCGCCGGCCGGGGTCCGCAAGGGCGTCGCCCGCCTATCGGCGGATGACCTGGCCGCCGACAACGTGTGGTACTTCACCATCGAGCAGCGCGACACCGTCAACGTGCTCGTGGTGAACGGCGCCCCACGCAGCGTCCCCTACCTCGACGAGCTCTTCTTTTTGCGCGCCGCGCTGTCGGTCAGCGCGGGATCGGGCGAGGTGCCCCTCAACCCGGTCTTCGTCACCGACGCTGATCTCGAGCCCGCCCAGATCGCCCCGATGGACGTGGTGGTCCTGGCCAACGTTGGGCGCCTCACCGGCGAGCAGCGCCTGGCCCTAAGAAACTTCGTCAACGACGGCGGTGGCTTGCTGATCACCGGTGGTGACAGCTTCGACGACGAGGCCGCCGACGCCTATGGCGACATGCTCCCCTACCCGCTCCGCGGCACCAAGATCGTCGCGCGCCCCGACGACCCGGCCTCGGCGCTGACGGCGCTGACCCTGGCGACGGCGGACTTCTTCCACCCGGTCATCGAGGTCTTCGACGGCGTCGACGACGCCAGCCTGTTCAAGGCGCGAGTCTTCTCCTACCTGCTCGTCGACACCGTCGGCCGCCCAGGCGCGCGGGTGGTCGCCAGCTACACCGGCGGCATCCCGGCGCTCGTCGAGCGGCCCCTGGGTCGCGGCCGCGTGATGATGCTGACGACGACCCTCGATCGGGACTGGTCGGACCTGGCGATCCGCTCGAGCTTCGTGCCGCTGGTGCAGCGGGTCTGCCAGTACCTGGGCCACGCCCTCGAGCAACACGGCGGCCGCGGGCAGCTGGTCGGCCAGGACCTGCGGATCCCGATTCCCGAGGGGCACGGGCGCCTGGTGCTGCTGCGCCCCGACGGCGCCGAGGTGGAGCTACCCGACAGCCCCGACGAGGACACCCTGGGCACCGCCTTCGTCGAGGCCCCCGAGATCGCCGGCCACTACCAGCTGCGCCGCGCCGGCGACGACCGCGCGCGCGCCACCGTCGTGGCCGTCAACGCCTGTCGGAACGAGAGCGACCTGACCCCTGCCTCGGCGGAGGTCATCGCGGATGTGGTGGCCGAGGTCACCGCCGACAACGGCATCCTGCCCACCGCCGACGTGGGCGCCGAAGCACCGGTCCTCGCGGGGCCCGGGGGTGAACGCGGCCGCACGATCCTGTGGCCCTACATCCTAGCAGGCCTGCTCCTGCTGTTCGGGGCCGAGGCGCTTGGCTCGCCCGAGCGCGCTCCATCGAAGCCCAACAGCGCCGGGGCTCGACCGGGCGCGCGCGGCGGCCTCGCTACGCCGACACCCGCCCCGCTTGGCGCTGAGCCTCGGGCGAGACGAAGCCCGTGCGGCGCGTCGCCAGCTGGCCGTGGGAGGCGCTGCGCGGGAACCGGATGGCCGCGGTGGAGGTCGACGGGGCCACCCTCATCAACCGCAAGGCCCGTCGCGGCTCCCGCACACAGAAGTGGCCCGGGCCGCGGCGCTTGGCGTCGTACATCGCCTGATCGGCGGTCTCGAGCAGGTGGTCGCGGTCCAGCCGGCCACCGCGAGACAGGGTCACCCCGATGCTCGCCGACACCCGCGCCCCCGTGCCGCCGTCGGGCAGCGGGATCGGCTTGGAGACCGCCACGTTGAGAGTCCGGGCCAGGGCGGTGGCGTGCTCGAGGCCACGGGCCCGACGCATGATGACCGCAAACTCATCGCCCCCCAGGCGGCAGACCACGCCGCCGTCACCGACCGCGTCGGCCAGGCGCTGGGCGACCACGCGCAGGACCTCATCACCGGCCTTGTGGCCGTGGCGGTCGTTGACGGGCTTGAAGCCGTCGAGGTCGACGAGCAGCAAGGCCACGTTCCAGCCGGTAGCGCGGGCGTCATCGAGGGCATCGTCGGCGTGCTCCTCGAACCCCTTGCGGTTCGGAAGGCCCGTGAGCGCGTCGTGGTAGGCGAGGGCCGCGAGGTGCTGCTCGCGCCGCTCCAGCTCCGCGTTGGCGCGGGCCAGCGAGGCCGTGTAGCGCTCGAAGGTGCTCAGCGTGCCCGACTTGGCCGCGAGCTCGCTCGCGAGGCCGTTGAGGCCCGCCATCAGCGTGTCCAGCTCGTCGTTGGCGCCGGTGGTCTCGAGGCGCGCCTCGAAATCGCCGGCCGAGACGGCGCTGATGAACTGCATGATCGAACCGATACGACGGTCGCTAACCGACATTGGACTCTCCCCAGATCCAACTTAGCTCCGACTCCACACCCCGCACGACCAGGGACCCCGAAGGGGGGCCAGGGCCCCTGCTCTGTGCCCTGAGTGCTTCGCCTTCATCCCCATCAACGCGAGGGGCGGGGAGTTTCTTAAGGCCACCCTGCCGCGCCGCGTGCCAGGCCGCGCAGCGGAGGCCGCCAGGGATGCCCGCCGAAAGCACGGCGCCGGCGCGGCGTCGTAGGGCGCCGGCGGAGCGTCGTCGCCGGCACAGGTGCCACGGCTCCGAAGGAGCGCGCGTTTGCCCCCCAAGCCGACGATGAAGCGTCGGCGCGTCGGAGGCGGTCTACTTGCCCACAGGGCGCTACGGCGTGCCGCCCAGCCTGATGATGATGTCGCGCACCGTGTCGGCGTCTCGGGCGCCCGGGTTGAGCGACAGGTATCGCTTGTACGCCTTGACGGCCTCGCCCGTATTGCCGAGCTTGATCTGCACCGAGCCGATCTGCTTGTAGGCCTTGGAAAAACCCTTCTTGGCGGCCTTGGTGTACAGCTTCAGCGCCGCCTGGGGGTTGCTGTTGTGGACCGACCGGGCCTCCTTGTAGAGGTCCTTGGCCGACTTGCCCGACGCGGCCGGCTTGGGGTCGGGCTTCGATGTGGCCTCCGGGTTCGGCTTTGCGGCGGGCGTCGCAGCGGGCTTGCTGCTGTCCCGGCGGGCGTCGACCTGGCGCTTGCGAAGACGCTTGGCCTTGGCCAGGGTCTGCTCGGCCTCGACGTTGTCCTCTTGGATCTGGAGGGCCTCCTCGGCCTTCTTGATCGCGGTCGTGTAGCGCTTTTTGTCAATGAGCTCCTTGGCCTCGTCGACCAGCCCGTTGGCGATCGCCGGGCCCACCGCCTGGCGCAGCTCCTCGACGCGCTTGGCGTAGGCGCTGTCTGCCGGCAGGTCAGCGACCTTGGTGAGCTCATTCCACGCCGTGGGCAGGTCCCCCTTGGACTGAGCCTCCTGGGCGGCCTTGAACGCCGCGGCGGCCCTCTTGTCCCGCTCGAGCTTGGCGGCCAGGGCCGTGCCCTCCGCGTGCGCCTTGTCGAGGGCGAGCACGACCTGCAGCTGCTGGCTCGCGTCGTCCCACTTCTCCTTGGCAAGGGCGGCCTTGACCTTGTCGAGGGCGGCCCTGATGGTCTCCTCGTTGCCCTGCTTCTCGACCGCCTTGTCGGGCTCCTTCGCCTCCGGCTCCACCGGCTTCGGATCGACCGGCGTCGCCGGCACGGGCGTCTTGTTGACGTTGGAGATCTCAGGCTCTTTCTGTGTCAGCACGTAGGCGGCGATCAGGCCGCCGACCAGGACCAGCAGGACGATGAAGATCCAGGCCTTTCCGCCCTTGCTCTCCTCCTTCTCCATCGCCATCGCGAAGCCGGTGCCCTCTTCCCAGTCCTCGGGGCGGAAGATGAAGTCCTCGCCCTGCTCGACGAACCGGAACTGGACCTTGCCGAGCTCGATGATGTCGCCGCTCTTGAGGACCGACTCCTCCCAGAACTCACCGTTGACCCGGATGCCGTTCTTCGACGCCAGATCCACCACCTTCACGCGGCCCTTGTCGACGAGGACCTTGGCGTGGTGGCGGCTGATCGAGTGGTGATTGACCTGCAGATCGTTCTCGCCGGTCCGGCCGAGGATCATCGTGTCACCGGTGATCTCATAGGTCGTGCCGGCCAACGTCCCGGTCACCGCCACTAGGATCGGGCGGTCCGCCTCGAGGCGCTTCTTGCCCTTGCCGCGGCTCTCGCGCGAGCTGTCCTTCTTCTTCGGCTTGGGCGGATCTTGCTCGGCAGCGTCGGACGCGGCCGCGGCCTTGGCGGCCTTGATCCGCGCCTTGGCGGCCTTCTCGAGGGGGCTCGGCGCGCCGTCGGGCTCGTCCTCGCCGCCCGCATCGCCCGCGGGCACCTCGAGCGGCTCCGCCTCCCCCTTGGGAGGAGCTACGCCCGCCATCGGGGCCGCGCCCTCAAGCTGCAGGAGGTAGTCACCTATCTGAATGACGTCCTCGTCACCGACCCGCCGCGACTCGGTGATTCGGTCTCCATTGACCCGCGTCCCGTAGCGGCTGAGGTCCTCGACGTGGACCTCCTCGCCCTTCTTTATGAGCCGCGCGTGGGTGCGCGACACGTTCCGCTCGGTCAAGCGGATGGTATTGCCTTCTTTCCGACCGACGGTGACCTCGTCTCGCGTGAGCGGAACGACCGTTGTCTTTCCCGTGTCATCCTTGATCTGTAGCTTGACCATATTCGCTCAGACGACTCGATCGCGATCGGTGGCACCCAGGGATCAGACTGCAGACAGGCCCTCAGGCCGCCCCGCAGGTACCCACTCGGATACCAGAGTCGCGCGGGGGTGACAACTTCACCCTCGGTCGAAGGCCGCTGCCCCGAAACCTGCCACCGCCGGTGTGGAAGGCGTGACACGCCCCTGTCGCCGCAGCGGCACGGTCACCGCGCGGAGACCAAGCCGTCACGCGCCTCGGACAGGTGGCATGGAACTTGAATGCTTGAACAAGGGTTCCGCCGTACCCGCCCGAGGAGAAAGCCCATGCCGAACGACAGCGATCGCCCCCGCCAGCAGGCCCAGGTCCGAGCCGCCTTCGAGGCCCAGGCCCTGGTCCACCTCGACACCCTCTATGGCGCGGCGCTGCGCCTGACCCGCGACCCCGCCCGAGCCGAGGATCTCGTCCAGGATGCCGTCCTGCGCGCTTGGCAGAGCTGGCACCAGTTCACCGCGGGCACCAACTGCCGCGCCTGGCTCATGCGCATCCTGACCAACACCTTCGTCAACGGCTACCGCCGCAGGACGAAAGAGCGCGAGATCCTCGACAACGAGCAGAGCGGCAGCTACGGCGACCGCTTCTTCTGCCGTGACGCCGCCCGCCGCTGGGCCAGCCCCGAGGCGGGCTTCGCGCGACGCAACCTGTCGGCCACCGTCGAGCGCGCCCTCGCCACCCTCAAGCCCCAGCTCCGCGCCGTCGTGATCCTGTCGGATCTCGAGGGCCACGCCTACAAAGAGATCGCCGAGATCATCGGCTGCCCCATCGGCACGGTCATGTCGCGCCTGTTCCGCGCCCGCCGCGCCCTGCGCAAGACCCTGCGGGACCACGCCCGCCAGTTCGGGCTCCAGGCCGCCAGCGCGACGGCCTAGGATCCCGCAGCGCGCCCTCGCGGCTACCGCCAGCCGCGCCGCCTGAGGACCGACAGCCCCAGCAGCACGACCAGGGACAGCCCCAGCGGACCGGCCGGGGCGCCGCCGCCGTGGCAGCTGTCGTCGGCAGCCGACCTCCCGCCGCCCGTGGTGGAGGTGTCCGCCTCCATCGCCGTGTCCGCCTCCATCGCCGTGTCCGACGGATCGACCGTGTCCTGGCCGCCCTCGTCGGCCGGGGGCTCGACCGGGTCGCTCGTCCAGGTCTTGTAGGGCGTGGGCGACGTCTCGTAGTTGTTGGTGTTGTGCGGGTCGTGGCCGAACCCATTCCACTCATAGACGCTGTTGACGCGGCCGTCGGTGTCCCAGACGTAGAGCCAGCCGTCGCGGGTGGAGATCGCCACCTCGAACAGGCCGTCGCCGTCGAGGTCACCGACGCCCGCGCTCGCAATGATCCAGCCGCCCGTCTGCTTGGGCCAGCCCTCGGGCTCCTCGCCGTTGGCGTTCCAGGCGTGGACGAGGTAGCCGCCCGAGCCGCTGACGACCTCGGCCCTGGCGTCGTTGTCGAGATCGACGATCGTCGGCGAGTTGAAGAACTGCCAGTCGTCGTGGACCCGCGGGAAGCCCTCGAGCATCTTGCCCGTGTCGGTGTCCCAGCCGCTCATGTGGTGGTCGAAGTCGCCACGCTTGCCGCCGCCCGCGAAGGCCAAGGCGAAGTCGAAGCCCGCCGTGCCCTTGACGAGGTCGATGCCGCCCTCGTTGTCGATGTTCCCGAAGGCGCCGTTGTTCATCAGGATGTAGGCGGGGCTGTCCGAGGAGTTGGAGCCGGCGCCAAAGTCCTGGTTGTTCATCTTCCGGTAGAGGCTGCCGTCGTGGTTGAAGATCCAGCCCTGGGTCGAGATGGTGTCGAGGCTGATCTCAAGGGTCCCGTCGAAGTCGAGATCCGCCAGCAACGGGTTGGCGACGACGCCGCGACCGACCACGGGCAAGACGTTGACCGTCAGGCCGAAGAGCGACCGGGGCCAGCCGGCGGCGATCTCGCCCGTCTCCGCCTCCAGCACGAAGGCGACGGCCTCGTTCTCCACGCCCGAGGCGCCGAAGACCTCGCTCGAGCCGGTGGCGATCTCGGGCTTGCCGTCGCCGTCGATGTCGCCGATGGCAGGCGTCGCGATGATGCGGTCCTGGCTGTCGAGGGAGTCGCCGTCGCCACCCGACACCCGCACCGGGTAGGGCGCCATCCGCGAGCCGTCGGCGTGCCAGACGTAGATGTGCTCGTCCATCGCCGCCACGACGATCTCGAGCCCGCCCTGCATGTCCAGGTCGTAGAGCACCGGCGAGGCAAAGAAGCCACCGTCGACGATGTGGCGCGCGTCGCGCTGGGCGGACTTGTCGAAGTCGAGGCTCTGAGGCCAGCCCTGGCGCATGGAGCCGTCGTGCTCGATGACGTAGACCCAGCCATCCCAGGTCGAGGCCACGATCTCGAGGTCGCCGTCGCCCTCGAGGTCACCGACCGCCACGGGCATCATCCCGGCCTGGCGGCCGAGGGCCGCGTCGACGACGCCGTTCTTGCGGGCGCAGTCGGTCTTGTCCTGGCGGAAGGCGCAGGCGCCTAGGACGTTGTTGTCCTCGGTCGCCTTGAGAGACTTGCGCAGGTCGACCGCGAAGGGGAAGCCCGCGAGCTCGGTGCCATCCTGCTGGTAGACGTGGATCAGGCCGTCAGAGGCGAAGAGCACGAGCTCCTCGTCGTCGTCGGCGCCGTCGATGTTCGCGAACACCGGCGAGGACTCGGCCGAGGAGCCGAGGTAGATGGGGAAGCCCTCGTGCAGGGTCTCGTCTTGATCGAGCAAGAAGCCCTTGCGGTGTTGGGCGTTGACCGTGTCGCCGTCCGCGGTGGTCGCCGTGGCGCGCAGGCGCACGGTGACGGCGTGCTCATGGGGGTCGCTCTCGGGCTTGGTGAGGTCGCGGTCGATCGTGGTCAGATCCCAGTCGGCGATCTTGCCCTCGAGCCCCGCCGTGGTGCCGCTGGCGATCTCGACCCAGCCCTCGTTGGGCGCCTTGCCCATGGCGTACTCGAGGACCCAGTCCACCGTGGCGTAGCGCGAGGCGAGCCCGTCGCGGCGCTTGTTGATGCGACCGACGACCTCGACGGTGGGCGTCTTGGCGACGTCGAGCACCTCGAACCAGCGCGGGCCGGTCAGGTCGACCTCGGGCGGGATGAGCCCGCCGACGATCATGTCGACGGAGGCGCGGGCGTTGTTGCGGCCGTGACCGAAGTGGAAGTCCCAGCCGGGCCCGGAGCGGAACTTGTCGGGGTCGTCGTCGTCAGGGTTGACGTTGATGTCGTCGGCGCTCGCGACCAGGATCTGCTTGATCTCCTCGGCGGTGATGGGTGGATCGAGGTTCGCCTTGAGGGCCGCGCCGTACATCAGGCCCACGTGCCCGCTGGTGATGCCGACCGCCTCCGACGAGCAGCCCGTGCCGGGGGTCGACAGCAACAGCTGCATGCCGTGGTTGGTGCAGTTGTTGTAGTTGAGGAAGGTGGTCGACTGGCTCGCCGAGGCGTTGTCGTACTGGATGGCGTGGACGTAGATGCTGTGCTCGCCGCTGCCGGGGAAGTTGTGGTGGTAGCTCAGCTCGTCGGCCGCGCTCGCGACGAAGGCGACGTTGTTGTCGTAGGCGTACTCGACGGCGCGGTCGGCCAGCGCGGTCATGGTGATGGTGCCAAGCGCCGACTGGATGACGCTGGCCCCCATGTCGACGGAGTACAGCACGCCCTGGCCGAAGTCGTTGGAGTCGGTCACGAAGCTGTCACCGACGCGGATCATCAGGGCCGTACAGTCGGGGCAGACGCCGATATCCCCCTGGCCGTTGTTGCCCTCGGCGCAGGAGTCGCGGGCCTCGCCATTGCCGTGACCGAAGCGGGTGTCGTCGTAGGCGTCGTTGTCGTGCTCGTAGAAGTCCCAGCCGCTGATGTCGTCGGTGTAGCCGTTGCCGTCGTCGTCGACCCCGTCGGAGCACTTCTTGATGAGATCCTGCGGATCGAGCATCTGGTTGTTGTTGGTGTCCCACTCGGCCAGGGCCGCGGCCTGGTCGCCCGCCTTGGCCCAGTAGTCGCGCATGTCGAACCAGCCGCTGCCGTCGACGTCGAAGGCGTCGGCGCCGTCGGGCGGCGTGTCGAGGGCCGCCGGCAGGCAGCCAGCCAGCTCGCCCCGGTTCAGGAAGTACTTGTTGACCAGATCGGTGTTGTCCCAGTAGGCGCCGGAGTCATGGACCGCGATGATGACCCGGCGATCCCCGGTCGTGATCTGCCAGGCGCGATCGGCGTGGATGCCGGTGCCCATCGCTACCTCCTCGGTGCGGAAACCCTCTGTCTGGGTCCACTCCTCCGGTACGTAGGACCACAGGTTCCACTGCCCGCCGAAGCCAGGGTCGTTGGGCGGGTCCACGCGCGGATCCTCATCGGGGCCGTTGGGCCACCCGAGGGCGCTCGCCGACGTCAACGTCACGGCAAGGGCCACGCGAGCTCGCGCCCCAGCGCAACGCCCGCCACGTCAGCGTCGACGCCCGCCTCGTCAGCGTTGACGCCCGCCTCGTCGGCGCGTAATCCAACGTCTCCTCGCGCCCCGACCCGCCGCCCAACCACCCTGAGGTGACCGATGCGCGCCCCCCGGCCCACCACCGCCCAGCGCCTGGCCTTCGACGCGGCCGGGCTGGGGATCTCCCTGGCCCTGTTGTGGGCCCTCATCGCCGCCGGCTGCGGCGAGTCGACCCCGCAGGGATCGTCCCCCGCCGCCGCGCCCGCCGCCGCGCCCGCCCGCCTCGACGGGCTGGTCCGGCTCTCCGACGCCTGGCTCAAGGTCGGCCCCCACGTCGGCCACGAGCCGCGCATGGACCTGTCTCCCCAGTGCCGCGCCAAGCGCGACGTCGCCAACAAGGCCGGCGAGGCCGAGGTCCCCCTGTGCTTCGACGAGACCCCCCGCGCCCGCGGCGCCATCGATCGCGTCCGAGTCGAGATCCACCGCTCAACCTCCCCCGCGGCGCTGCGCCGGCTCGCCGCCGCCGACGAGGGCGCCCACTTCATCGTCGAGCGCAACGGCTCGACCTATCAGCTCCTCGACCTGGCCTACGCCGTGCGCCGCGACGGCGGCTATCGCGAGGGCGAGATCCGCGTGCTCAGCGCCACCCCCGACGCCGCCGACGCCTTGGTGGGCGAGCTCGCCCGCCTGTTCCCCGGCGCCGCCGTCGACCGCGTCGAGCGCCCCCTCCTCCCCACCCCGCCCAAGCCCGCGCCGGGCAAGGATGGAGCCCCCTGATGATCCGCCGCCCCGTCACCCTCACCGCCCTCGCGGCCGCCTTCACCTTTGCCCTCGCCGCCTGCGACTCAGCCGGCGGCGCCGGCGGCGCCGCCTTCCCCGGCGAGGGCGACGTCTACCCGGCGGCCACCGTCGAGGACTGCGACGGCGCCCCCGTCTCCCTCACCGAGTGGATCGGCCGGCACGACGTCGTCTTCATCACCTTCGGCGCCAAGTGGTGCAGCGCCTGCCAAGAGGAGGCCCCGCGGCTCAACGAGGAGCTGGTCGACGGCCTCGCCGACCAGCGCGTCGGCGTCGCCCAGATCCTCATCGAGGACGACCCGGGCGTGCCCCCCGAGACCGCCCTGTGCGGCGCCTGGCGCGACGGCCTCAACGCCCGCTACACGGTCCTGGTGGACACCGCCCAGGCCAGCCTGCCTCAGCACTTCGGCGACGCCGTGGCCACGCTGCCCCTGCACTTCATCGTCACCCGCGACGGCACCATCCGCTTGCGCAAGCTCGGAGAGCTGCCGACCAACATCGCCCAGCTCGTGCAGGACTGGATCCCATAGCGATTTCCTGATTGTCTCGCCCCGTGACACACCAGCGCCCCGATCAACACGTCCTCATCCTCGGCTGCGGGTACACCGGCACCGAGCTCGCCCAGCGACTCGCCTTCAAAGGGATCCCCGTCGTCGGCACCACCCGCAGCGAGGAGCGCGCCGGGATCATCCGCACCCGCGGCGCCCACCCGGTGCTCTACGACGGCACCGACTGGGGCCCCCTGCGCCGCTGGCGCGGCCGGGTGCGCGCCGTCGTCAGCAGCATCCCGCCCGCGATGCTCGGGCGCGGCGACGCCTACGAGGACCCCCACGCCGAGCTCGTCGAGCAGCTGGCCGCCTGGGACCTCGACGCCTTCATCTACCTGTCGTCCACCTCGGTCTACGGCGACAAGGCCGGCGCGGTCGTCGACGAGGCCACCCCCTGCGCGCCCGACAGCCCCCGCGGCCGGGCGCGCCTCGAGATCGAGCGCCGCGTCCTCGACAGCGGGCTGCCCGCCATGGTCATCCGCCCCGCCGGCATCTACGGCCTCGGGCGCTCGCTCCTGCACCATGTCGCGGCTGGCGGCTACCAGCTCATCGCCGGCGGCGAGGCCTACATCAACCGGATCCACGTCAAGGACCTCGCCGCCACGATCGAGGCGGCGATCCGGCGCGGGACCCCCGGCGCGACCTACCTCGGCAGCGACGCCCGCCCGGCCCCGCAGCGCGAGGTCATCGACCACATCACGGCGAGCTACGGCCTGCCCGCTCCGACCAAAATGTCCCTGGCCGAGGCCCGCGTCCGCCTCGACCGCAACGTGCTCGCCATGGTCCTCGGATCAAAGCGCCTCGACGCCTCGGCCACCCGCGAGGCCCTGGGCCTCCGCCTGCGCTTCCCCACCTACGTCGAGGGCCTGGCCGACGTCTGGCAGCGCCAGCGCGCCCAGATCGAGGGCCTCGTCAAGGGCTGACGTCGAGGCGCGCGCGGGCGCGGGCGCGCTCACGGCCTGGCCGGTCGCCGTGGCCTTCCTGGCGACCCCGGCCCCGCTGCTGCTCGACGGCGACGCGGTCGCCACGGCCTGGTCCGGCCTCGGGGCTGCCGGCGCCTGGCTCGCGCGCGCCGTGCCCATTCCGTGACCATTCGGATCTTGGCGGCGGCAAGCGCGGCCGCCCTGGGGCTCAGCGCCCTCGCCGCGGCGCTCATCGCCGCCGGCAAGGCCCCGACCAGCGGCGGCGGCGACGACACCAGCACGATTTCTTGATCGGCTGCGCAAGCGCGCCCTACAACCAGCGGGGTGAGGTGGGTCTTCGCCATCGGCGCGGCTGCGACGTGGGCCGCGGGCTGCGGGACCGCGCTCCCGCCGGAGCGAGGGACCGTCGAGTACGTGCCGCTCAGGGCTGGCGCGCCTCAGCGCGCGGCGCGCGGCGCCCGCGGCGGCGTCGAGGTGATCGTGGACCGCCGGGCGGCGTCTCGCCAAGGCTACGTCGTCGTGGAGCGGCGGCGGCCCCCGGCCGTCGACGAGCCGGTGACCGCGCCCACCGTCGTCAGGCGACGTGGCTCGACGATCCGCGTCGAGCCCATGTGGGAGGCACGGCACCAGGATCGCCGCGCCAGCGCCCGGAGCGCCGCCGCCCAGGCCCGCGCCGTCGAGCCTGCGCGCGCCTCGGGCGCCGCCGAGGTGGACCCGGAGACCCTCGGGCCGCCCACAGCCCCGGCGTGGGCGGCCGACGACCCCGCGCCCCGGCCCGAGGTGGTGCCGGTCCAGGCGCCCTACGCCTTGAGCCGGGTCTTCCGTGGGTTCGGCGGCTGCCGGGGCAACCGCCACTTCCACGAGGCCATCGACATCGGCGGCGTCGGCCCGGACGCGGGGCTCGGCACGCCGGTGAGGGCGATGACCCGCGAACGGGTGAAGTTCATCGGGCGCCCCGAAGATCGCCCAGGCGAGTTCGGCGTCCGCGATCGCCGCAAGGGGAAGACGACGCGCGGGGGCAAGGAGCTGCCGCGCTCCAAGGTCGTGCCCGGCTACGGCCGCGTCTACTTCTTCACGAAGAACCATGGGCGCTGGCGCTCGGGGGTCGTCCTGGTGACCGAGGGGGTCGGCGGGGTGCTCGATCAGCACAAGATCCGCTACATGCACCTTGGCGCCATCCACCCGAAGGTGAGGGTCGGCTCGGTCCTCGAGCCCGGCCAGGAGATCGGCGTGCTGGGCGGCACGGCCGTCCAGCGATCGTCGCCCCACGTCCATATCGACATCGAGAACCCCGACGGCGAGCGCGTCGACGTGGCGCCGCTGCTGGGGCTCGCGCCCACGGCCCGGCCCTGCCCCGCCGGCAAGGGGGACAGGGTCTGGACGACGGCGGTGACGGTCGACACCTGCGGCCGCTGGGAGCGCCACGAGGACTTCGACTCCGGCGAGTACTACGCCCACGACGTGAACCTTCCCCTGGCCGAAGGCGACGCCTTCGAGGTCGAGCTGGTCAAGGCGAATGGCCGCTGGAAGCCGCGCCTCGAGGTGTACGGCGCGGACGACGTCACCCTCTACAATGGCTCAGCCGTGCCGCGGAAGGGTCGCGAGCGCAGCGTGGTGGTGAGGCGCCGCCTCAGCGGCCGCAACGGCCCCAAGGCGGTGGTGCGGGTCGCGGCCAAGGAGGACACCGAGGTCCGCCTGCGCGTGACCGCGTGGCCCTCCAAGCGCCCGGGGCCGCTGCTGCCCGAGGACGGCGCCTACGAGCTGAGGATCTTGGGGCGCTGCGAGGCGGCGACCGGCCGCGGCCGGCGAAGCGCCGTCGCCGACGGCCCGTGACGGCCGGCGAAGCGCCGTCGCCGAGGAGTCGTGACGGCCGGGCTCACGCGAGCGGCGTCCTGACGAGCGGCGTCAGCGTCAGGCGCTGGTGACGTTCACGCGGAACTGCTCGAGGTGCAGCGAGGGATCGTCGACGAGATCGAGGTGCGCCTCGTAGCGCTGCTCGATCTTGGCGAGCTCGTCGGAGTACTCGTCGATGAAGAGCTCGGTGATGAGCGGGTGAGCGCGGATGGTGACGACGTGCTCACCGGGCGGGCCGCCGCGCAGCTGCTGGTGGAGCTGCATCACGAGGCTGTCGGCGATGACGCGGCTCGATCGCAGGTACCCCTTGCCCTCGCAGTAGAAGCAGGGCTCGGTGAGGTCCTGGACGATCGAGTTTCGCACGCGTCGTCGCGTCATCTCGATGAGCCCCAAGCCGCTCATCGGCAGGACCTTGGTACGCGCGCGGTCGCGGGCAAGCTCCGCGATGAGGGCGTCGTGGACGCGGCGCTGGTTGGCCTCGGACTCCATGTCGATGAAGTCGATGATGATGATGCCGCCGATGTCCCGCAGGCGCAGCTGGTAGGCGATCTCTTTGACCGCCTCGAGGTTGATGTCGACGATCGTCTCTTCGAAGTTGCTCTTGCCGACGTAGCGCCCGGTGTTGACGTCGATGGCCATCAAGGCCTCGGTCTTGTCGATGAGGACGTAGCCGCCGGACTTCAGCCACACCTTGCGGCGCGAGGCGCGGGCGATCTCCCACTCGACGCCGTAGCGCTCCATCATGGAGTCGGCCGAGTCCCAGCGGTGCACGCAGCCCTCGAAGCCCGGCATGAAGCGGTGGACGAAGTCGAGGATGCGCTCGAGCTCGGCGTCGTCGTCGACGACCACGCGGTCCTCGTCGCTCTGGAGGAGGTCGCGGATCGAGCGCAGGGTGAGGTCGAGGTCCTCGTGCACCAGGGACGGCGGCTGAGCGGTCTGGGCGCGCTTGCCCAGGTCGCGCCAGAGGTCCTCGAGGAAACCGACATCGTCGCGCAGATCGGCCTCGTCGAGTCCTTCGGCGACGGTTCGGATGATGAGGCCGCCCACCCTGGGCTTGAGGCGCTCGGCGATGTCCTTGAGGCGGGCGCGCTCGTCGGAGCTCTTGATGCGGCGGGAGATACCGACGTGCTCGACGGTGGGCATGTAGACGAGGTGCCGCCCGGGCAGCGAGATCTGCGTCGTGAGGCGGGCGCCCTTGGTGCCCATCGGCGCCTTCGAGATCTGCACGAGGATCGTCTGCCCCTGACGCAAGAGCTCGTTGATCGGCGGGTAGCGATCGCCGCGCCCGCGGCCGCGGTCGGTCTGCTCCTCGGAGACGACATCCTCGTCGGGGTCGGGCTCGGCGGGGCGCGCGACGTCACCGACGAATAGGAAGCCCGTGCGCTGAAGCCCCACCTCGACGAAGGCCGCCTGCATCCCGGGGAGCACGCGCACGACGCGGCCCAGGTAGATGTTGCCGACGATGCTCCGCTCGCGCAGCCGCTCGAAGAACAGCTCCGTGGTGACGCCGTTGTCGATGAGGGCGACGCGCCGCTGGTCGGGCCGCCGGTTGACCAAGAGGAGGCGACCCATCAGCGATGCTCGACCTCGAAGACGCCGCTGGCGGTGTCGGAGGCGGCGCGATCCAAGCGGGCGCCGCCGTCGCCGCGCACGGCGAAGGTGACGCTGGCGCTGAGGGCCGGCGCGAGGGCGAGGCGCGGGGTCGAGATCGGGGTGGTGGCGGGCATGGACCCGGCTCCTTGGCTACAGAGGGGGCGCGAGCGGGCGAGAGGGTATCACAAGGGAGCCACGGTCCGCAACGCGGCTAGCAATATCCATACCAACGTCGAGGGTCCCCCTTGTCCGCCCGATCCACGGGTGATACTGTCTTCGGGTCGAGCGAACTGGAAGGAAAGGGCGCGCGATGGAGCTGAAGCAGTATCTCAAGATGAGTCAGCAGCTGGTGATGACGCCCCAGTTGCAGCAGGCCATCAAGCTACTCCAGCTGTCGCGCGTGGAGCTTCAAGAGCAGGTCCAGAGCGAGCTCTTGGAGAACCCGCTCCTTGAGAGCGAGGGCGAGGCGAAGTCGACGGCCGACGTGTCTCGTCAGATCGACGACGAGCCCGTCGAGCGCGAGGGGATCCAGGAGCGGCCCGCGGACGCGGATCCGACGGAGATGAACTGGGAGCAGTTCGTCGAGAGCTACAATCAATACAGCTACTCACCCGGCGGCGGCTCCGTCCGCTACTCGGACGAGGACATGCCGACGGTCGAGCAGACCCTGGCCGACCGCGAGGATCTCGGCGACCACCTCGAGTGGCAGCTGAACCTGGCGCTTCTGACCGACGAGGAGCGGCAGATCGGCCGCGAGCTCATCGGCAACCTCCAGCCCACCGGCTACCTCCCGCCCGAGATGGTCGAGGCCATCGCCGAGGGCATGAACGTCGACGTCGACGAGGTCGAGGCCGTCCTGGAGGTGATCCAAGAGTTTGATCCCATCGGTGTCGCCGCGCGCGACCTGCGCGAGTGCCTGATGATCCAGGCCCAGCACTTCTACCCTGACGAGGACGTGGTCCTCGCGCTGGTGGACCGGCACCTCGAGAACCTCGAGAAGAAAAACGTCAACGCGATCCTCAAGGACCTCGACTGCGAGCTCCAGGACGTCAGCGAGGCGGTCAAGCTGATCGGGCACCTCGAGCCCAAGCCCGGCCGCGGCTTCGCCTCTGACGACCCGCAGTACATCACGCCCGACGTCTACGTTCACAAGGTGGGCGAGGACTACGTCATCCAGCTCAATGAGGACGGCCTGCCGAAGCTGAAGATCTCGAACTTCTATCAAAAGCAGCTCAAGCAGGGGAAGACGAGCCAGACCGAGAGGGACTTCATTCAGGGCAAGTTCCGCAGCGCCGTGTGGCTCATCCGCTCGATCCACCAGCGGCAGAACACGATCCGCAAGGTCACCGAGTCCATCGTCAAGTTCCAGCGCGAGTTCCTCGACCGCGGGGTCGAGCGCCTGCGCCCCCTCATCCTGCGCGACATCGCCGACGACATCGGCATGCACGAGTCGACCATCAGCCGCGTCACGACCAACAAATACGTTCACACCCCCCAGGGGATCTTCGAGCTGAAGTACTTCTTCAACAGCCGCATTCAGAGCTCTCAGGGGGGGGACCTCGCGTCCGAGAGCGTCAAGCAGCGGATCAAGCGGCTCATCAGCGAGGAAGACCCCAACAAACCCTTGTCGGACCAGAAGATCTGCAACCTTCTCGCCCAAGAGGGCACCAAGATCGCGCGCCGCACGATCGCGAAGTACCGCGAGATGATGCACATCCCGCCGTCCTCCAAGCGGAAGAAAGTCTTCTGATCACCGGCGAAGTCGTCGACTCCGAGAGGGAGCCGATCCAGCAACCGGGAGACCGCATGAAAATCAACTTCAGTTTCCGTCACATGGACTCGAGCGAGGCTATCAAGAACCACGTGTCCGCGAAGCTTCAGCGGCTCGAGCGGTTCGAGGACCAGGAGATGGCGATCGACACGACGTTCTCCGTCGTGAAGTTTCAGAAGACCGCCGAGTTCAGAGTCTCGGGGGCCAACGGAACGTTCCTGCAGACGGAGACTCGCGAGGACCTGTTCGAGGCCATCGACGTGGCCATCGACAAGCTCGACCGCCAGCTCTCGCGCGCCAAAGCCAAGCGGAAGCACCACAAGGGCAACCAGGCGGCGACGCCGCACGAGATCGGCTGACGGCGCAGGCGTCCGCCCGTGGCGGCGCGGGCGCCCGCCCTCCACGCCGGCCAGCACCGCGCCTCGGCGCGGAAGAAGGGAGCTGTTCTGAGCGAGCCGACCCCGCTTCGCGTGGTGGTCCTCAGCGGCCTGTCCGGGTCGGGGAAGACCACGGCGCTCCATGCCCTGGAGGACGCGGGATACTTCTGCGTCGACAACCTGCCGGCGTCGCTGCTCGAGACCTTTCTGCGCCTCGGCGACGACAACCCCTGCGTGGATCGCGTCGCCATCGCGATGGACGTGCGCGCCCGCCACATCGACGCCGTCGGCGAGGCCTTCGACCGCTCGCCCATCGAGGCCGCCCTCCACGATCCGCGCTACCGCGCCTCGGTGCTCTTCCTCGACTGCGAGACCGACCACCTCAAGGCGCGCTTCAAGACGACCCGCCGGCGCCACCCGCTGATCGGCCAGGACGGCGCCGACACGATCGCCCAGGCGATCGCGCTCGACAAGCGCCTCATCCAGCCGATCCGGGCCCTGGCGACGGACGTCATCGACACCACCGCCCTGACGGTGCACGACATCAAGCGCAGGGTGCAGAAGCTCTTCGGAGATCCCGATCAGACGCGCATGTCCGTTCACCTGATGAGCTTCGGTTTCCGGTACGGCGTGCCCCAGGAGGCCGACTTCGTCTTCGACGTCCGCTTCCTCGACAACCCCTACTTCCGCGAGGGGCTCAGAGCGCAGACTGGGCTCGACGAGCCCGTGTCCGCCTACGTCCTGGGTCAGCCGGCCGCCCAGCGGATGCTCGCGCGGCTCGCCGAGCTCCTCGAGGATGTGCTGCCGCAGATCGAGGCCGAGGGGCGCGCCGCGGCGACGATCGCCCTCGGCTGCACGGGCGGGCACCACCGCTCGGTGGCGCTGTGCGAGGCGCTGGGGCGCGCCCTGTCCGAGGCCGGGCGCCAGGCGCACCTGAGCCACCGCGACATCGCGCGGTGAGGGGGAGACGCTTGTGATGAGCGAGATGACGCGCGAGGTGACGATCCGCAACACCAAGGGGCTGCACGTCAGGGCGGCCACGGTGCTGGCGAAGACCGCCGCGCGCTATCAGGCCAGCGTCACCATCGCGCACAACGGCGAGGTGGTGGACGCCAAGAGCATCATGGGCCTGTTGCTTTTGACGGCGGCCCGGGGGACGAGGATCGTGGTGCGCGCGCGCGGCGACGACGCGGCGCAGGCGGTGGACGCCATCGGGGAGCTGGTCGAGGCCGGCTTCCACGAGTGACGGTGAGCTAGACGTGGCAGGCGACAACACCCGCAACGACAACCTCGGCGTCGTCCTCCAGGGCGAGGGCGTCTCCGAGGGCATCGTCATGGGCAACGCGGTGCGCTGGGACCGCACCGAGCTCCTCGTCGAGCACGTGCGCTTGCCGCAGAGCCTGGTCGAGCTCGAGATCGCGCGCTTTCACGACGCCGTCGCCAGGGCCGAGCAGGAGATCGACGGCCTCTACGAGTCCCTCGTGCACAGCGGGATGAGCGAGGGCGAGCACCTGGGCCTGCTCGACGCCCACAAGATGACGCTCCACGACCCCATGATCCAGGGGGACACCGAGCGCTACATCCGCGAGGAGCACCTCAACGCCGAGTGGGCCTTGTCGATGACCCTCAAGCGGGTCGCAGCCATGTTCTCGGCGATGAGCGACCCGTTCTTCCGCGAGCGCGGCCAGGACATCATCCACATCGGCCACCGCCTCCATCACTTCTTGGCCCGGTCGTCCGGGGCGGACGGGCTGGTGCCGACCCTGCAGCTGCAGCCCGGCTCGGTCCTTGTCGCCAAGTCCCTGTCACCAGCCGAGGCGATCGCCGCCAGCCGCCAGGGCGTCTCGGCGATGGTCCTCGAGAGCGGCACCGCCCAAGGCCACACGGCCATCATCGCCCGCTCTGTGGGCATCCCCGCCGTCATCGCGCTGACCAACGCCACCGATCAGGTCGGCGACGGCGACCGCGTGATCGTCGACGGCTTCGAGGGCGAGATCGTCGTCCACCCAAGCCAATACGAGGAGCTGCTGTACAGCCGCCGCGCCAACCGCGCCAAGGCGGTGCGGCGCACGGTCGGCCGGAACAAGGCGCTGGCGGCGCAGACCCCTGACGGCTACGAGGTCAAGCTCCGCTGCAACCTCGACTTCGCCAAGCAGGCCTTTGTCGTCGACAACCACGGCGGCCGCGGCGTTGGCCTGTTCCGCACCGAATTCCTGTACCTGGAGCGGGCCCACCCGCCGACGGAGCAGGAGCAGTGCGTGGTCTACTCGGACATCCTCGAGGCCTCGAAGCCCCACCCCGTCTCCATTCGTACCCTCGACGTCGGCGGCGACAAGGCCGTCCGGTCCCTCGGCGAGACCCCCAAGGGCCTGCGCGCCATCCGCTACTGCCTAGCCAACGAGGACCTGTTCCTCACCCAGCTCCGCGCGCTGCTGCGGGCGGCACGCCACGGGCACCTGCGGATCTTGTTGCCCTTCATCACCACCCCGGGCGAGATCCGCCAGGTCAAGCGGCTCCTCCAGCGGGCCAGCGCCCAGCTACGCGCCGAGGGAGTGGACCACCGCGCCGACGTCCCGATCGGGGCCATGATCGAGGTCCCCGCCGCGGCCCTCGCCGCGGACCTCTTGGCCTGCGAGGTCGACTACTTCAGCGTCGGCACCAACGACCTGATGCGGTACACGATGGCGGTCTCGCGCGAGTCGAGCACCCCCGAGTACCTGCGCAACCCGCTGCACCCGGGGTTCTTGCGCATGCTCAAGCTCGTCACCCAGGCGGGGCAGGCGGCCGGCATCCCGGTCGCCATCTGCGGCGAGATGGCCAGCAAGCCCCGCTACGCCCCGGTGCTCTTGGCCCTCGGCTTCAACGAGCTGTCGATGACGCCCGAGTCGGTCCCCCTGGTCAAAGAGGTCATCCGCCGCACGCCCCGCTCGGACGCCCTCGCCGTCTACCACAAGGTCCTCGACATGAGGTCGGCGGTGGAGGCCAAGGACTACCTGGACTCTTACATGGTCGAGCACTACCCGGAGCTCGTGCAGCCCAGGTTCCGAGGGGCGCCGCACTACGCGCGCTGAGCCAAAGAGCGTCATCGCGCCTCCCCGCACAGGTGGGGTCCGCGGGATAGCGTGCGCTGGGAGCCCACGGGTAGTACGGTCTCGGCGCCCAGCTCCGTGCGGGCACCGTCACCTCGACCCGCGAGGCCTCGATGCTGAAGTACCTGGACGACGTCCCCTGGGAGGAGTTAGGCCACTGCTACGGTCCGGCGGCAGACCTGCCCGCCGCTGTGCGCGCGCTGCTCTCGAGTGACGCAAGCGAGCGCGCCGACGCCCGCGCGAAGCTCGCGAGCGCCGTCGTTCACCAGGGCCTGCTCTACGAGGCCTCGCCCGAGGTCGTCCCCTTCCTCATCGAGCTCGTCGCCGATCCGGCGGTGCCCGAGCGCGCTCCGCTCCTCGAGCTGCTGTACGCGCTGTCCCAGGCGGGGAGCTACCACGAGCGGCGCGCCGAGGAGCAGCCCGCCGAGGTCGTCGCCTCCGGCGCCTACCAGCTGGAGCTGGCCCGAGAGCGCGGCTGGGTCGAGGCGACTCAACAGGCACTCGCGCGCGGCCTCGGCACATGGCTGTCCCTCATCGGGGATCCCGATCCGGCCGTCCGCAACGCCCTGGGCCCGCTGCTGGCCACCCACGGCGACGACGCCCACGCCATCGAGGCCACGATCGTGGCCCTCATTGGGCACGAGGCAGACGCCACGGCGTTCACGACCCTGCTGCTGACGCCGGTCTTCCTCGACTACACCTCCGACAGCTGGCTGGCGGCCTGCCGCGGCTTCCTGCGCGCCCCTGACGAAATGCGCCGCGTCGTCGCCGCTGCGGCGCTGGGGTTTCGCCTCGAGGCCGACACCCCCGACGAGGCTCTCGACGTGCTCCTCGACGCCATCGCGGACCCGTCCGTGGAGATGGCCGCCGCCTGGGAGCGTTCCGCGTGGTCTCGCGACGGCTTCGTCGGGGATCTCGCCAACGTGGCCTCGCTCCTGGGCGACCGCCGGCGCGAGCGAGTCGTGCCCGCCCTCCTCGACGCCATCGCCGCGACCGATCGGGGTGACGGCTCGCGCATCGCCGGGGCGGCCCTGTGGATGGCGCTCGGCGACGGCTTCGAGGCGACGCCCCCGGCGGATGCCCTCGACGAGCTGCAGATCCTGACGCTACAGGCCCTCGCTGACGCCCCCGCCGCCTGGGACGAGCCCGGCGTCATCGCCGACGCCCTCTGCTGGTCCGCGATGCCCCAGAGCCTGGCCGCGCTCCGGGCGTATCTCGCCGACGTCACGGGCGGCCCCCTCGACCGCGAGGTCACCCTGGAGCTAGGCGGCCACGCACAGACCCTGCCGCTCTACGCCTGGACCGAGCGCTTCTTCTTCGAGCTCGGCCTTGACGGCGAGGGCCTACGCGCGGTGCTCGCGGAGTTGATGGCTCCCATCGACGTCCTCGAGGTCTTCGGCGAGCTCGTCATGGGCGCCCACGGCCTGGACACGCCGCGCCTCATCGACGGCGAGTACCGGACGGGCCACCCCCAGACCGCGTTCGTCACCGCCCTCGATGAGGCTCTGGCTGACCAACTCGGTCGGCGGTTCGGTAGTGGGCATCTGGATCGTCGG
>PDWJ01001164.1_pt1 | contig 34037 bp, 30 predicted proteins | sample 1430881 | NCBI WGS metagenome assembly PDWJ01 (sample SAMN01162460, study PRJNA174530) | Oral metagenome, whole genome shotgun sequencing project. | biome: Marine environment; feature: Marine mammal; material: Swab sample of the gingival sulcus; isolation source: swab sample of gingival sulcus...
TTCGTTATTTTTATCGTATTCCATAAGTTTTAATCTAGGTTTGACTAAACAAATATGGAATTTTTTTTTCAATTGATAAAAATATCAGTGAATTCCTATCTAAAAATCATAGATTATACTTCGTTTTGTGCAGAATCTTCCGATTGATCTTCGAGTTGTTTACGATGCATTTCAGCATACGCTCCGTTCAAGGCGATCAACTCTTCGTGTGTTCCTTCTTCGGTTTTCGTGCCGTGATCAATATTGATGATGTAATTCGCGTTACGAATAGATGATATTCGGTGACTCACCACCACAGATGTCTTGATATTTTCTGCTTCGAGGTTCCCTAGAATGATTTCTTCTGTTTTGGTGTCAACGGCAGATAGACAGTCGTCAAGAATTAGCAGCTTAGGATCGCGAATGAGCGCACGAGCAATACTCAAACGCTGTTTTTGTCCACCGCTTAGGTTAACCCCTCGTTCTCCGAGCAAGGTTTCGAATTTCTTCGGAAAATCTTCAATGTTATGATAGACATATGCCTTCTTCGTTACTTCCTCGAGCTTCGCTTGATCCACTTCTTTCAATGAGCCAAATCGCAAGTTGTCGGCAATCGTTTCAGAGAATAAGAAAACGTCTTGTGGTACAATTCCAATTTCTGCTCGAAATGCATCTAAGTTGATTTCCTTCAAAGATTTTCCGTCAATGAAAATCTCTCCTTCGGTGGGATCAACTTGTCGGGTGAGTAATTTCAGGATGGTCGATTTTCCGCTTCCTGTTCGTCCAACAATACCAAAGGTGTCGCCCGCTTTGAGCGTAAAACTTAGGTTTTTTATGGCGGGTTCATCCGATCCAGGGTAGGTGTAACTAACGTTTTTAAATTCGATTTTCCCTTCAAAGCTGAATGGCTCAGAGTTGGTGTTCACCACAGTGGGTTCTACATCCAAAAACTCGTTGATCCGTTCTTGGCTAGCAGAAGCACGCTGAACCATTGAAGTTACCCAACCAATCGAAGCGAAAGGCCAAGTCAACATATTTACAAATATGATGAATGCAATAATGTCTCCCTTGAGAAAGGCATCGTTTTCAAGAAGAATTCCTTGTTGTACCCAGTTGAAATCCTGAAAATAGAAGAGTCCTCCTAAATAGATAACTAAGAGTGTACTTAATCCGATTAAGACAAAGATTGTAGGTAAGAAAAGGGCATTTACAACGACCAGTTTCATGTTTTTCTCTAAATAGGAATCCGCCGATTGATCGAATTGCTCTTTTACACGTTTTTGACCTCCGTATGCTTTAACGACGCGAATTCCTGAGAAAAATTCTTGAACCAAGGTCGACATTTTTGATTGCTCACCCTGAACGATACGACTGTATGCATTCATTTTGGACGAAACCTTGTAAATCAAGAAAGACATAACAGGTAGAGGAATCAACACATATAAGGTCAGCATTGGATTAATACTCACCATTTCGATAATAGCGAAAACAAATAAAGTGAAGAGGCTAATCGAATACATCATGGCAGGACCGAGGTACATGCGCGTGTAAGTAACATCTTCAGAAATACGATTCAATAAATCTCCAGTTGATTGACGTGTCCTGAAATCGTAGTCCAATCGCTGGTAATGTTGGTAGATTTCATTCTTGAGGTCATACTCGATCAAACGAGACATAATAATAATAGTCTGTCGCGTGGCGAACAAAAATATACCCGACGCCAATGCAAGTAAGACATATCCAAGACCAATAGACAGCGCTTCATTAAAAATATATTCATCCGTTTTTCCTGCCAATTCATCCAAGCCATCAAACTTACCACCCGTATAAACAGGTATTTGAACTTTGAAAAAATTGGATCCAAGGATAAACAGGATTCCCAATAAAAACCGCCATTTATATTTCAAGAAATATTTATTGAGATAGCTCAGAGACTTCATCGATAATTTCCTATTTTTGCCACGCAATTTTACATGGCGATGTAAAAGTAATTAATAGACTTGAGATAAACTTTGCTTTCTTATGTTTGAAGTAAAAAATATCGAGGATACGGACCTCGTAAAGAATCCAGTTATTGCTCAGATGAGTCAATACAATCACGAACAATTATTGTTCTGTAATGATAACGAAACTGGACTGAAAGCAATCATTGCCGTTCATAACACTGTATTGGGACCAGCGTTGGGAGGAACACGTATGTGGACTTACAACAACGAGATGGAAGCATTGAACGATGTTCTTCGTTTGTCGCGTGGAATGTCGTACAAGAATGCTATATCTGGTTTGAATCTTGGTGGAGGAAAGGCCGTGATTATTGGTGATTCGCGAACGATGAAGTCGGAAGCGCTATTTCGCCGATTTGGAAAATTTGTAAATAGCCTTGCAGGTAAATACATTACTGCTGAAGATGTGGGGATTTCACCATCTGATATGATGTGGGTCAACATGGAAACAGATCACGTAGTAGGTTTGCCTGGAAAGAGTGGAGACCCTTCTCCTGTTACTGCGCACGGAACATACATGGGAATGAAAGCCTGTGCAAAAGTGCAGTTTGGTTCGGATTCATTGACGGGGAAGAAAGTAGCTGTTCAGGGAGTAGGACATGTTGGAGAATACTTGGTGGAGTATTTATTCAAGGAAGGAGCTGAAATTTTTATTTCAGACATTCACGAACCAACATTGAAGCGTGTTTCTGAAAAGTACGGTGCGAAAGTGGTTGGATTGGATGAAATCTACGATGTAGATATGGACATCTACGCGCCTTGTGCACTTGGTGCAACAGTGAACGATGAAACACTTTCACGATTGAATTGTTCAATCATCGCAGGAGCTGCCAACAACCAATTGCAAAACGAGAATGTTCATGGCCAAGCAGTGATGGATAAAGGAATTATCTACGCACCCGATTATGCATTGAACGCAGGAGGAGTAATCAACTGTTACGCTGAAGTAAAAGGACTTTCTTCTGATTGGGCAATGGATAAGGCTACAGACATTTTCGGAACGATTGAAAACATCGTGAAGCGTTCTCAAGCTGAAGGTGTACCAACATATCAAATCGCAAACAAGATGGCAGAAGAACGAATCGCTGCTATCGGAAAAGTGAAACTTCCCTTATAGAAAGAAAGAATGCTGAATAGAAGACATCTTCGAATTAAAGTTTTACAGTTTCTGTACGCCTATTTTCAGTCGAACGACGAGAGTTACGCAAAAGTAGAGAAAGAATTGACGAACTCAGTAGAGCGTATTTACGACCTCTACATCTACATGTTGCTAACGTTCTTCGAATTGAAGTCGATAGGATTGGTGAAAATGGAAGACGGAGCGAAGAAGATTTTTCCGACGGATGAAGATTTGAACCCGAACACCAAATTCGTTAACAATAAGTTGATTGAAGCGCTGGAAAGTTCGGTAGAATTGAGATCTCAATCGGAATTACTCAAAGTGAACTGGATGGGTGTGGCCGAGCAGGAAATGCTCAAGAAAATGTATAAGACCATTCGTGAAAGTGAGACCTACTTCGAGTTCATGAACAATGAGCAGAGTGGATACGAAGAAGATCGTGCATTTTTGATCGCCTTGTTTAAAGAGGAAATCGCTAATTCTCCTTTGTTGTACAATTACTTTGAAGAAAAGAGCATTCACTGGATGGATGATATCGATCTCGCTTGTTCTATGGTAATCAAAACACTCAAAGGATTCAACGAATCGGACGAGATGTGTACAATCTTGCCATTGTACAAGGATGAGAAGGACGAAAAGGATTTTATCAAGACTTTACTCCGTAAATCCATCACAATGGAGAAGGAGAATGTAACGTTGATCGATGAATTGACTCAAAACTGGGAGTTGGATAGAATTGCTAAAATGGACATCATTTTGATGGGAATGGCCATTACAGAAATGCAAGTTTTCAATAATATTCCAACGAAGGTGACTTTGAATGAATACATTGAAATTTCGAAATTCTACAGTACACCAAAGAGTAACGGATTTATTAATGGTATCTTGGACAAAGCGATTGCTCGCTTAGAAAAAGATGGAAAGATCAACAAAGTTGGTCGAGGACTAAAAAATTAAAATATGAAGTATATTTTTCTCGTAGTAAGTGTGGCATTTACCTTAATGGGATGTTCCGGAAACATGGACGTTTCACCAGGTAATCGAACAACCATGGAAATCATTTCTGAATACGATGCAGGAGAAGTGGTAAAGGGTGAATTCATCACGGCTAAATTCAACGTAACGAACACAGGAGATTATCCGTTGGTAATTGCAGATGTGAAAGCAAGTTGTACGTGTACAGTAGCTAAAAAGCCTGAAGAACCTATCGCTCCTGGAGAATCAGCGGAAATCATTGCGCAAGTAGATACAGACAAAACACGTGTTGGAAGTGTAGTGAAATCGGTAACGGTTATGGCGAACACTGATCCTCCGAAAGAAGTAGTACTGATCAAAGCGACGGTGCTCAAAAATTAAAATAGAATACCAAATACACGTAATACATAAATTATGCAGCAGATATTGATGTTGGTAATGATCGTAGTAATTTTTTACTTTTTCATGATCAGACCACAACAGAAAAAACAAAAAGAATTGAAGAAATTCCGCGAAGCAATGGCGGTTGGAGATAAAGTAGTAACAATCGGTGGAATTCACGGGAAAATTTTAGCTGTGGACGAGTCAACTATTCTTATCGCAACAGAAAGTGGAAAAATGCGTGTTGACAAGTCAGCCGTTTCAAACGGAGCAGACGGTCAACAACTTGGAAGATAGTCCAAGGTTAACAAGAACGAAAAGGCTTTTTTTTCATGCTCATTTATTTGAGATGGAAAAGAAGCTTTTTGCTTTTCGGAGCTTTCCTTCATTTAGAGACCTTCTTTCGAACGAATATTAAATCAATCGACGTACTTGTTCAATTTTGAATAGACCTTGCTTTTCTGGTGCTTCAATCTCAATATTTCTTCTTATTATTGAGTTGAAATTGAGATAAGTCGTTGATCCTATGAACAAACTCCCTCTTTTATTTGGTTTCTTGCTCCTGTTCTCTTGCTCAGAAGAGCCTTCTAAAGAGAATAAGGACCCTGAGAATCCAACTGTGGATACCGCAATTGTGGTTGATTCTGCTGTGGTTGACACCATCGAAATCAAATCTGATTATACGATGGATAATGTTGATCCTAAGGTGAGACAGGAGTTCAAAGCGAATTTAGCCCAGATTGAGAAAAAGCATGGTGTTCAATGGGATTTCTGTACCTGCGTTCTCGCAAACGATTCACTCAATACAGCGGCACAAAACCCAAATCTATCTGATCCTGAATTTGACAAAATCATGGAGCGTTTTGACGTAGTTGAAGAGAAATGCAAAGCATTCAGGGTTCAAAACCCAAATCAGACGCCAGAGGAACGCGCACGACACGAGAAGAAAGTTAGTGATTGTCTCAAGGAGGCTAAAAAATAATTCAGATGAATCTTCAGGAAGTAATGGACTACCTTGAAAGTAAAGGTAGTGAGCAAACACGTAAAATTTATACCAATCACGGTGCGCCAGATAATTTTTTTGGTGTCAAAGTGGGCGATTTAAAGCCGATCCAGAAGAAGGAGAAAAACAATCACGCACTCGCACTTGAACTATATGACACAGGAAATAGTGATGCGCAATACCTTGCAGGACTCATTGCGAATCCGAAGGAATTTTCAAAAGCAGACCTTGAAAAATGGGCGAAAAATGCGGGTTGGTACATGGTTTCAGAGTATGCTGTTGCATGGAATGTGGCCGAAAGTCCTCTTTGTATGGAGATATGTTCCGAATGGATTCAATCAGAAGATGAAAAGTTGCAAGAATGTGCTTGGGCAGCGATGGCTGCATACTTGGGAATTGCGCCCGATGAGGACATCGACAAGAATTATCACGCCTCACTCATTGAATACGTCGAAAAGAACATTCACGCCGCTGCAAATCGTGTTCGGTATTGCATGAATGTTTACATCATTGCACTTGGTGGTGCTGTTGCTGAGCTTACTGAGCGCTGTAAACAAGCGGGAGACACTATTGGAAAAGTGGATGTTTTCATGGGAAAAACATCTTGTAAGGTTCCCGATATCAAATCCTATATCTCGAAAATGGAGGACAAAGGAAGAATTGGGAAGAAGAAAAAGACAGCAAAGTGCTAACACGTAGCGCTTTTGTGATATTCAGACTTCCCAAATCCATTGCTTGCAACTTTATTCCTGCGTTCCTGGAGGTGCTGGTGCACCAAAACCGTTAGGAATGGATTTCAGATAAGCTTGAGCTTCTCCAACTGTCGTGATATTTGAAGGATCTTTCCATTTTTGAGGCTGATACTTTTTGAAGATCTCAGAAGCTCCGTTCAACATGGATTTCTGCAGGTCATTCAATGGTTCATTCGAGAAGTCGATATTTTTAAATCCTTCGGGGATGATTGGTTGGGGGATATCTGGCCAAGATGAAGAGGTGCGTGGTGAACTCGCTGTAAATACTTCTTCAAACGTAGCGGCATTTTTGGAACGATTTGAAAGTGGAGGGAATTTCCCTGGGTGATCTTTGCTCCATTTCTTTTGCATGGTTTGAATAAATGAGGTGTGATCCTTCACGTCATTTACAATGGTGTTTTGGGCAATGTTCGCCGAAACCATGATCATCGGCACGCGCACCCCCAAGCGATCAAACCTAAAACCTTGGGCACTATTCTTTCCATCTGGATTAACCGCAGGTCGAGTAGGGGCAACGTGGTCAAAACATCCTCCGTGTTCATCAAAAGTGATAATCAACAAGGTATTTTGCGAATTGTTTCCTGTAGATGAATTGGAATTTTTGATGGCATTATAGACATCCCACACTAATTTTTCACCGAGATAAACAGAGCCAACGTCACTTTTACCATACTTTTTAGAATTGTAGGTCGATGGGTGCATGTCGTTGTGTGGCGTCCAAAATCGTGGCTCCAAAAAAGAATAGGAAGGCAAATTTCCGTTAGAACAGTCGGAGAAAAATTGATCCCACTTCGGAAAGTGATTTGCAGGCCAAAAATGATAGGGAGAGAGCGCTCCCGCGTGAATGATACTTGTTAATGCAGCTTCGTTGTCGGAATATACCATCCAGTTCAATTTCGAATGTCGACCCGTTTCATGAATTTGATTGAAAAGTGTTTGTCCAATACTATCCACAGTCCAACTGGTAGATGGTCCGTTTATCGTGTGTCCCCATGATGTGCCTGCATTCCAAAAAGCGCGATTACACCACGTTTGACTCGGAACGGAGCAGAACCAGTGATCGAAAACAGCAAATTCCTTGGCGAGTGTGCTCATAACGGGAAGCTGTTCAGGAGTAAAGCATCCCATCATTTGTTTATAGTCGCTGTAGTGTGCACTAACGCCAATCGTTTTATTCCATACAGCAATATAGTCGTTTACAAAGCCTTTCATGCCTGGACTCAGTTCGTCAGTGTTCTTTGGTAAGTTATAGGGTGATTTGTCACCTCCATCAGGCTCATTGAATAACTGCAGGTTGACGTGCCAGTACTCTTCCCCGGGATCTGGATAAGGCATGAAATAAATGGCATTTCCATCTTTGTTTTTATCGTGCTTGTGGGCAGCCACTTTTCCTGTGCCGTCTGGCGGTTGATTGGCTCCTGTGGGAACGGGATTCGAAAAGTCGATATTAGAAAGTCCTGCGAAGGTTTTTCCTAAAGGTGCGTTGCTCGGCACTTCTGGGTACAAATAGCCCAATAAATTGTCGAATGATCTGTTTTCTAGCATAAGCACCACTACGTGGTCAAAGCTATCGAGTCCTGTAGACTGTGTGTTCTCTTTCATAGTTCGTGAATGTGGTAAAATGTTGCAATAGCAGTACGCAACATTCTTAAAAATAATGATTTAAATCAACTTGTTAATCAGTGGGTTGAAAATAGTTATGCACTATTGATGCAGTGTGCCAAATTTTTTGGTAGATCACATTCGCTAAAAAAAGAACAAAGTTAAGATGTCTTTTTGGGTAGGTTAATCAAAAAATGAACGCCATGTACAATGATGAGAGCGGCAAGGTTCCCAATGCTTAATCCAAATTGAAACCAATTCGGTTTTTTCAGAAACCCATAGAGTAATGAAGAATCTGCGAATAAAAGTGATACGGTTTCAAAAACCAATACGCCAATCACTATTTGAGTAATCATCCAACCTAAACGGTTTGATATTTTTCTGCCTACAAAAAATAGGCTAAGGGTAAGAAGAGTGATACTTGTAATGAGCGCGAGTTGAATCACTAAGATGTAAATGAGTGCTCCTTCTCTATGTATTTCTGCCGTATTAAAAATCGAAAAACAAATTGGAGAAAGAATCAAGTAGGCGAGAGATGTGAGAATGGAGTTTGTTAGTGTTGGGCTCATAGGATATGTTATTCAACTTTAATAAAATCGTTGGCTACAAATACGTGCTCAAGAACATCTTCCTTGATGAGTGTTCCAACATACAGCAGGTACAAATAAACGGAATCGCCATTTTTCAATTCATCGCTATAGTAAGGAAAAGTTGGTTCCTGAACAGCGATACGGTAGTCGACAGAGTCATTCGAAAAAAGGATTTCATGTTGGAACATGTCCTTGTAGCGATCACCCAAATATACGTTGATCCAATCATCGATGTATCGTTTCTTCGTTCCTGTCAATTCGCTGCTTGCGCCCTTGTAGGTAAATTCAACTTCATACTTGAGATCCATTAAACCGTAAAAGTTCAAACAGGTTGTTTCGCAGGTTAATGCTTCTTCTCCCATGGAATTTTCGCAGAGCGTTATCAGATCAGTGAACTCCATGCGGGGATAGCTATACTGCCAGTCGCCTGATTGGGAAAGCGCTACCGATGAAAAAAGTGAAAAGACAGCTAAAAGGAGTTTCATTGTTTATGTATTTTCTACGAACACAGGTTCATTCTTACTCTCGCCGAATGGTTCAAGAAGCACTTTTTAACCGCGCAATTCCATCCGAGCATTGAATTTTAGCTAAGATCGTAAAAGTTGTCCCATCAGGTAGATTTTCCAGTGATTTTTTCGCTTCTGACAGATTGTTTCCGTGACCTAAAATCGTACTCCCTGGAAGTTGAGCTTCCCACGAAAGAATTTGGGAATCGTTCTTTAACGAGGTAAAAACAGGGTGTTGTTCTCTCCAGTCAGTCCAATCGTTCGTCCATCGTTTTTACTAATCACAGGCCAAACTTTATTTTCAAAACCTCGAAAGAGGAAATGGACCTCTCCTGACTCAATAGCTGCATGTGGCGATTGAGAAAAGGTGTTCATGCAAAGAACTAAACTGAAAAGGGAAATAATTGTTTTCAGAACTCATCGTTTTTTGGATTTCTTACTGGATTTTGCCATCGGGTTAAATGCCAAACATTTGTCGATCCAGTACGATAAATCGTCCTCTGAGTCAATGCCATCTGCTGTTACGAAGGTATAGCCGCGCATTGGCCTTCCTGTAAAATCCATCGGCAAACAACAATCCTTTTCAATCTCGGTTTCATAAGCTTCTTCGCCAATTCGCGCCATCAATAAATTTTCTCCGCTTTGCTTGTCTTGAAGAAGTCCGCACAACATTTTATCGTTTACCTTGAAGCACAATCCTCCCATCATTTTCAATTCTTCGAAAGGCGTATGTTTCTCGTTCAGTTTTCTTCTAACTCTGTCGGCAAGGTATTCGTCGTATGCCATGTTAGCGGTGTTGATCAATTAGTATGTTGTTCCCGTCTGGATCTTGCAATGTAATACTTGCGGGACCTGAAGTGACAGGATCGGCTTCGCGAATTAATTCAATCCCTTCCTTTTTGAGTGAGGCCTGAATTTCTCTAACATCATCAAATGGATCAACTGGCGATGCATTTTCATCCCACCCAGGATTGAAGGTCAGAATATTTCCTTCAAACATTCCTTGAAACAAGCCAATAATGGTGTTGCCGTTTTTCATGATTAAATAATTCATACTTTGATCACCTCCGAAAACAGAAAAGCCAAGTTTTTCGTAAAATTCTTTTGAAACCTGTAAATCCTTCACGGATAGACTCGCTGAAAATGCTCCTAATTTCATAATTGATTCAATTTGTAATTTCTTACAAAATAGAAGTTTGAAATGATTTATTTCAGAAAAATTGAGGCAAAAAACAAGTGCGAAACGCCTGCCCCGCACTCTTTTTTCAGTGAGTAGTGATCTTTATTAGGAATATTTCGCTAGCGCGATCACCTAAAACCAGAACTTGTTGGTCAAAAGTAAAAAGAACCGTCGGCTGATGGATAGGTAAAAATACCTGAATTGGATTCAGTGCTTGGAAAATTGATATGTGTACTCAATATATGTGAAAGTCGACCGTTACACTCCTAAACCTATTTTTTTTCAATATGAAACGATCCGTTTTTCTATTCATTATTTCATTTGTATCCACATTTTCTTTTGCTCAAACGGTCAATTACAACGACGTAGCTATTATTGTAAATGTCAACAGCCAAACTTCTATTGACATTGGAAATTACTTTCAGTCTGCACGGAATATTCCTACTCAAAACATCATTCAGGTTTCAGCACCAACAACAGAGGAAATAGACAGTACTCAATTCGAAGCAGTGCGAATTCAGATTGAAAACTATTTATTGACAAGCGATTTGGCTGATTCGATCAATTATTTTGTAACTACAAAAGGAGTACCGCTAAAGGTATTGAATGAATGTTTTGATGGTTCTATGAGTAATTATTCGTGTGCCTCATTTGATTCCGAATTATGTCTGATTTTAAGTGCAGACTCAAGTTCGATTGGCGCAGGATCTGGAGTGAATAATCCTGTTTTTAATAATACACAGTACTTCTCTCGGAGTACCTACGGAATTTATCTCGTAACACGATTGACGGGATATACAAAACAAGATGTCTACAATATGATTGATAGAAGTGGTCCTGAAACGGGTGTCAATCGCTTGAGTGCTCAGGCCATTCTCGATATCAATTATTCCACTGGAGGAGATTCGTCCTACTTTCACAATTTGTTTGTAACTCCTGCGGAAGATTATTTGACAACGAACCTGTGGAATAGTGTAGTGCACCCCGATACGCTTCCGTCTCAGAATCAAAGTAATGTTTTTGCCTACATGGCTTATGGAGTGAATGCCTCTTTTAACCAAAGTCTGAATCATTCCTGGACTGAAGGATCGATTGGATTAATTCAAGAGTCTTTTTCTGCATCCACTTTTGATTTAGCTCAAAATACTTCTGGACATTTGTTGTTAGGAGATCTTATTGCTGAAGGCTGTACTGGAGCTATGGGATTGGCAAATGGAAATTTCTTTGGTTTGATTGTATCATCTGAAACCTTCTTTAATCGGTACTTGGATGTAGCTGCAAATTACAATCTCGCCGAAAGTTTCTACATGGCCGAACCTCGTTTGTCATGGCAATCTGTGGTTGTGGGAGATCCCAAAGCAAGCCTCAGGCTAGACAATCTTGCTGGTATAGATGATCCAGACGAACTTGTTTTGAGAGTACACCCAAATCCGAGCAGTGGAATGATTCATATTTCAAGTGAAGAAGAACTAGCATCGATTAGCGTGTATGATACGCGCGGAACTCAAGTGAAGTCAATTCCTGAGATTTCTGGAAATACAACAAAACTAGATTTATCGGAGCTAAACGGAGGAGTTTATCTGATACACATTTTCTCTGATAGTAAAGTGAAGATGGAGCGAATTGTATTGACTAAGTAGCATTGATCTTTCGCTGCAATAAGGCTTTCTCACTTTGCGTTTGAGCTAGTGAAAATGCTCTTTTGAGGTGTTTTTGAGACGCTTTCTTATCAATTCCTTGATATAAATCTGCTAGAAGTGCATGGTAGAGATGATTCCCATCCATATTGATTTTCAAGGCTTCAGAGATGGCTATTTCCTTCCCTTTAACTTTTGATAAAGCATAGGTCCGATTGAGTGCGGCAACAGGAGAGTAATCAATTTGCAAGAGTTGATTGTACAATTGTAAAATGGGAGGCCACTTTTTCTCGATATCATTCGTTCGAGAATGCCAGAACGCGATGGTGGCTTCCAGGTGGTATTTCGAAATAGATTCTCCGCGTGCAGAGCGTTTGAGGTACTCTTCACCTTTCTGAATGAGATCAAACGACCATTTGGAAGTATCTTGATCTTCGTAGAGTATGAAGTTGCCCATTTCATCTTCTCTAGCTTCGAATCGTGAACTATGGAAACAAAAAAGAGCCATCAATGCATATCCATCAGGTGACGATACCGATTTAAGATAGAGTAGGAGGAGCGCCATGGCTTCCAAACAAAGGTGTTTCCGTGTATTTTTCTCTACGCTTGATGAATAATATCCTTCATTAAATAAAAGGTAGATAATTCGGAGTACATTTTCCTGCCGCTTTTCGAATTCCTTTCCTACGGGAGCTTGGAAGTCGATTTTTTGTTCTCTGATGGATGCTTTTGCTCGTTGTAATCGCTTGTTAATGGTGGATTTTGAGGTGAGCAGTGCCGACGCAATTTCGTCAATACCTAGGCCGCATAAAATGCGAAGAGCAAGTGCAATCTGGGCTTCACTCGATAAACTTGGATTGCAAATGGCGAAAAGCATAGTTAACTGGCTGTCCTCGATGTTCTTTTCACTCAAATCAATCGATTCAACGTATGTGTCACTTTTCTCGCTTCGTAAGACAGGAACTACTTTCTCCTGATAGATCGAAGAACGCTTAAAATGGTCTCGAGCTTTGTTCTTGGCAACAGAATACAACCAAGCTGTAGGGTTCGCAGGAATTCCCTTGAGAGACCATCGTTCAGTTGCACTGAGAAATGTATCGCTTGCGATGTCTTCTGCTAATTCGATATTACGTATCCCGAACGACGCGCACAAAACACTCACAATTTTTGAAAACTCTGATCGAAATAGGTTAGGTATGAGTTCCGTCTTATCCATATAAAAAGCACCCGCGCACGAAGTGAACGGGTGCAATCAGTTAAAATACTATTACATCTCTAACTTCTACGCTTCCACCAGTAGCTAGAACTGGACAGCCATCCGCTAAACTGACAGCCTCATCCAAATTTTCAGCCTTCACAATGATGTAGCCTCCTACCATTTCTTTCATTTCAATGTACGGTCCGTCCGTTACAACATTGTTGGCTTTTACAATTTTACCTTGAGTGCCTAAGGCATTGGTTCCAACGAACTTGTCCTGTGCTGCAATTCCACCGATCCAATCCTGCCATTGTTGAATTTCGGCTTGCATTTCTTCAGGAGATAATTGCTCAAAATCACGTTCCGTTCTTTCTTCATTTCTGAAAAGCATCATAAATTCTTTCATGTCAATAAGTTTAATAATTATTTGTTTTCAATCTTATATCGATTGAACTTTTCTGAATAGGACACATCCAATCATTATTTTTGATTTTCATTTTTTTACTGGATTAATGAAGTATTTCAAGCTGTTGTTCTAATATGATTTACTCTAGGAATTTTGAACAGCGAAATAGATTCACAAAAAGGTGTTTTACTGAAACTTAAAAATATTTACACCGAGAAAATCATGTATTGGTTGGAGGATTTAGTGGTTTCGTCGAATAATGTGAATGTGTTAACGAAATATCTCTTCTGTGTTAAATATTTATTGATACATTGGTCGTAGTAAAACGAACACACATAGTGTGTTAAACCAGGTTAATTTTATAAACTACTACAATGAAACTCCCCATTATAATCGGCATGTGCATGTCCATATCATGTGGTGCGTTGGCACAGTCTGCCCCTTATCCGAATACGAGAATTGAAAATACACAAGGTCTTGTTCAAGCAGAAGAAGGGACGTATCAGTTCATTATTCACGATTCAAAAGTGATGCCCGCTTTCACAACTAATATTCTTTACTTCATAGAAAGAGAAAGAAAACAATCGATAGATGTAGCCATACCTCTGTCTGAAAACGTGACGCTTTTTATCCCTTCCAGAGAGAAGATTAATTCAGAAAATTTTGAAGCTCTAGCAGAAATGGAGCTCTAATAAACACTACTACTTCTTAAGTTACAATTATGAGGAAATTTATATTCACATATATGCTTTTGTGCGCATTTCAGTCTTGGGCACAACCCGCAAATGATCTGTGTTCAGGTGCCTTGCCTATTAACCCAAACAATGGCTGTGTAAGTGGCACAACTGTCGGAGCTGATGACAGTTGGGTCGGAGCAGTTGGTTGTCAAGGTGGAGGAACAAATGTCGATGTTTGGTATACATTCACCGCAATCAACGGACAATTAAACTATGATGTTACTACGTCTGGTGCATGGGCAGGAAACGTAGAGTTCATTCTCGTAGAAGCAACTGGTTCCTGTACAGGATTGGGGATTGCAGGATCTGATTGTGGACCGTCTGTTCTTTCTGGGACAGTCAACGGACTTCAGTCAGGAACGCTCTACTACATTACAATCTCTACACCAAGTGGTGGTACTCCAGGAGATTTCACTTTGTGTATTGATAACGTTGCACCACCAATTATTCCAGGGCAGGATTGTTCCTCAGCGGCAATCTTGTGTGACGACGCTGCATTCAGTCAAACGAATTCCAGTGCAGGTTTTGGAACACAAGAAATTACTACTGGAAACTCATGTTGGGGATCAGGAGGAGAGCGACAATCAAAATGGTTCAAATTTACAATCGGTTGTGACGGAACGTTGGAATTCAATATTAACCCAAATGTAAGCAGTGATGATTATGATTGGGCGCTATTTGATGTTACATCAGGTACTTGTCCTTCAACGGCTTCTACTACACCTTCAGCAGTTGCGTGTAACTGGAGTGGATGTAAAGGTTCAACTGGAATTTCAACCTGTGTGGACATAGCAACAGATGAGCCAGGAACGGTAACGAGTGGTTCAGGTTGTCAAGGAGGACCGGCAGCTTGGGAAACAACAGTCATTAATGCTACAGCAGGACAAACATATGCGTTACTCGTGGATAACTTCTCAGCTTCGAACAGTGGGTTCACATTAACGTTTGGAGGAGCATGTGGTGGTGGAACGGCATTACTTGGCCCCGACGCTGGATTTACATACACTAATACTTCGTGTGGCGTGTATGATTTCTCGAAAACATGTCAAACAACCAATTCAACGTTCTTATGGACTTTTGGAGATGGAACAACTTCTACCTTGCAAAACCCTTCTCATACATACACTTCAACAGGAACGTTTACAGTCGTTTTAGAAGTAACAGATGCGTTAGGATGTACGCGTACAGCAAGTGAGACATTCACAGTAAACTTCCCCGTGGCTACGGCTACGCCAAACCCAGATGCAATTTGCTCGGGTTCAACAACAAGTATTGCGCTATCAAGTACTGTAGGTGGAACAACATACAGTTGGGTAGCTACAGATAATGCCAATGTTACAGGGGAGAGCTTGACAGCCCAAACGGCAACAACCATTGCAAATACACTCGTAAACACTTCACCAACACCTCAGGTTGTAACCTACACGGTAACACCAACGGCTGCGGGATGTGTTGGAGCAGATTTAACGGTTCAAGTAACCGTAAACCCAATTCCTGTTATTTCAGGGAATGCGCCAATTTGTGTTGGAGAAACATTGCAGTTATCTGCTTCAGGAACTCCAAATGCTACGACTCCATGGACTTCGTCAAATACGGCAGTGGCAACGGTAGATAACTCGGGATTGGTTACATCGGTGTCTGCTGGCTCAACAACCATTACCTACACGGATGATGTTGGATGTCAACAAACAGTTGTGGTAACGGTGAATGCTGTACCAACTATTTCTGGGAATGCTCCAATATGTATCGGTTCAACGCTTCAATTAACGGGATCAGGAACACCAGATGCAACAACTCCATGGACGTCTTCTATTCCAGGTGTCGCAACGGTTGACAATACTGGACTTGTTACAGCAGTAGGAGCAGGAACAACAACCATTACTTATTTAGAAGCATCTGGTTGTGAAAATACGGTCACAGTTACTGTAAACACAGGTGCAACGATTTCAGGAAATGCTCCAATATGTGAAGGAGTAACACTACAACTCACGGGATCAGGAACCCCAGACGCAACTACGCCATGGACATCCTCAAATACAGGAGTGGCAACAGTTGACAATACTGGATTAGTTACTTCGGTTTCAGCAGGTTCAACAACTATCACGTATTTAGACGCGAATGGATGTCAAGCAACTGTTGTTGTAACGGTTGATCCGACACCAACCATTTCTGGGAACGCTCCAGTATGTGTGGGCTCAACACTCCAATTGACTGGTTCGGGAACACCAAGCGCGGTGACGCCATGGAGTTCTTCCAATACAGGAGCGGCTACGATCGGTTCAACGGGATTATTGACAGGAGTAGGAGCAGGAACAACAACCATTACGTACACAAATGATGCAGGATGTCAAAATACAGTGGTAGTAACGGTAAATGCAGCACCGGTGATTTCAACAAGTCAAACACCACTTTCCGGATGTAACGCTGGAGACGGAGCAATTCAAGTGAGTGATGCGGGAGGTGCAACAGGAACAGTAAACTGGACAGGAACGGCTTCTGGAACATCGGGAGTTGTTACATTACCCTATAACATTACAACTTTGGATGCAGGAACGTACGATGTTACGTTTACATCAAGTACAACAGGATGTACATCAAATACTTCGCAAGAGATATTGGCGAATCCGGGAGCTCCAATTGTTGACCCTATTGCCGATACGATTAGTTGTGGAGTGAGCTTTACGTTGTTAAACGCCGACATTTCTGGAACATTAACAGGAAATCAGGCTTACTACACAGCAGCGGGAGGACCAAGTGGTTCAGGATCATTGATTCCAGATGGAACAGTATACTCAGCACCTACCAATGTGGTTATCTATGCATACGATGAGAACGGTGCCTGTGCATCTGAAGTCTTCTTCAATGTAGTCGTAAATTCAATTCCAACTATTTCAGGAGATACACCAATATGTGTTGGTTCAACAGTTCAATTAACAGGATCAGGAACACCTGATGGAACAACTCCTTGGTCAACATCTGATGCTGGAGTGGCTACGGTAAGTGCTACTGGGTTGGTAACTGGAGTTTCGGCAGGAACAGCTACTATCACCTACATGGACAATAATGGTTGTCAAAATACCACTACAATAACGGTAAATGCTTTGCCAACGATCAGTGGAAATGCTCCAATATGTGGAACTGGGACTGTTCAGTTGACGGGATCAGGAACGCCGAACGCGAGCACACCATGGACTTCATCAAATACAGGAGTGGCAACAGTAAGTAACACTGGATTAGTAACAGGAGTTGCAGCAGGAACAACAACCATTACATATACAAATAACAACGGTTGTCAGGCAACTGAAACGGTAACAGTAAATGCTTTACCGACCATTTCTGGAAATGCACCAATTTGTGTTGGAGATAACCTTCAATTGACAGGATCTGGAATTCCAGATGGTACAACACCTTGGACTACTTCTGATGCCGGTATTGCGAGTATCAGTAACACAGGACTTGTTACAGGAGTTTCTGCAGGAACAGCAACAATTACCTACTTGGACGATAACGGTTGTCAAAATACCGTGAGTGTTACGGTTAATGCGATTCCTACGATTAGCGGTGGAACAACATTGTGTAGTGGATCTACTTCGACCTTAACAGGATCAGGGACACCTAATGCTACCAATCCTTGGACTTCGTCTAATACAACAGTGGCTACAGTAGATGCAGGAGGTGTGGTTACGGCAATTTCCGCTGGATCAACGATAATTACCTACACAAACAGTGCAGGATGTTCAACAACCACAACGGTAACTGTGAACAATGTTCCAACGGTATCTGGATCTACAGATATTTGTGGAACGTCAACCATTACTTTGACTGGATCAGGAACACAAAACGCAACAACTCCATGGACGTCATCTGATACGGGTGTTGCAACTGTCGACAATGCGGGGAATGTGACTGGCGTAGCGGCAGGTTCAACGACAATCACGTATACGGATGTGAATGGATGTCAAGCAACGCAGAACGTAAGTGTGTACGCGAATCCAACAATCAGTGGTGCAACGTCCATTTGTGCTGGAGCAACACTTCAGTTAACGGGATCAGGAACACCAAATGCAAGTAGTCCTTGGACATCTTCAAATCCTGGTGTTGCATCGGTAGATGGATCTGGATTGGTAACAACAGCTGCTCCGGGCAGTGTAACCATTACTTACGTTGATGCAAATGGTTGTCAAACTACAGAATCGATCACTGTTTTGGCTTCTCCGGTAATCAACCCTGTTACAGACCAAACTGTTTGTGATGTGTTTATCCTTCCTGCAATTTCAGGTACGGATCTTACAGCAAATGTATCTTACTGGACTGGAGCAGGGGGAACAGGAACACAATTATCTCAAGGAGATCAAATAACGACGACGTCAACGATCTTTATCTACGATCAGAATGGCTCGTGTATTTCCGAAGAGAGTTTCATTGTTACGATAAATCCAGCTCCTGTATTGGATGTGGTAGCTGACACAACAGTTTGTGGAAGTTTCAACTTGCCTACAATTTCAGGACAAAACCTAACGGGAAGTGAAGCTTACTACAACGATTCTCAGGCAAACGGAGGAACTGTTATCACAGGAACTTTAACTACATCTCAAACCATTTGGATTTATGATGGCTCTGGTACATGTAGCGATGAAACGAGTTTCAATTTGACGGTAAATTCATTGCCAACAGCAACCATTTCTGGTGGAGGTGTGTACTGTGAAGGTGATGCTATAGGAAATGTTGTAGTTGATGTAACAGGAACACCAGACTGGACAATCAACTATACTTTGAACGGAACGCCACAAGTGGCAACAGGATCATCCAGTCCAATTACTCTTGGAAATGGTGAAGGTGATTACGTATTAATTGACGTGACAGATGCAGGATGTTCTTCCACAGCTTCGGGAACTGAAACGATTTCGATTACACCAACACCAAATGCACCGAGTGTATCAGGAGGAGCGGAATACTGCTCAACAGAAAGCTTGAATGATTTGATGGCCTCAGGAGGTAACGGAACATTCACATGGTACAGTGATGCCACTTTATCTACCGTAATTGGTAATGGTGATATGCTTACTCCAAATAATACAACAGGAGCAACCACTTACTACGTAACTGAAACGGTGAACGGATGTGAAGGACCATCGAGTAATATCGTTGTGACAGTATTTGAATGCGCGATTTCAGTGCCAACAGCATTTACGCCAAATGGTGACAATGCACATGATACATGGGAGTTGGTGAACTTAGATGAAGCGTATCCGAATAACGTGGTTCGCGTATTCAACAGATGGGGAAATATTCTCTTTGAATCCGCTCCAGGAAATTACAATGCGAATGTATGGGATGGTTCACACAAGGGAGAAATGTTACCAGTAGGTTCTTACTATTACATCATCGAATTGAACAATGATGAGCAAGAAACAATGACAGGTACAGTAACGATAGTTTTAGAATAAAAAGATGATCATGAGAAATATTATAACAGTCATTTTAGTTGGTCTCGGATCGGTAGCGTTTGGACAACAGCTTCCGCAGTACAGTCAGTACAGTCGAAATCAATTTATGATAAATCCTGCCGCAGCTGGGATGTACGATTTTGTCGACCTCACGGTAGGAGGAAGATACCAATGGGTAGGGTTCGACAATGCTCCGAAAACTGCTTTTGCGTATGGAGCTGCTGTGTTAAAACGGAAAAAGACTTTGTACAATCCATCGGTAAGAACAAGTGCTGGATCGCTGGAGCTTCCAAAAGTAAATACAGGTAAGATCAAACATGCAGTGGGCGGTCAGATCATTGCGGATGAGTACGGTGCGTTCAGAAGAATTTCTTTTTCTGGAACCTATGCAATTCACCTTCCATTAACGGATAAAATGAACATGTCTTTCGGGACGAAGCTCGGTATCTCAAGTAATAACTTTTTGCAGGAGAGAGCAGTTTTGTTATCAGCAACGGAGGGATATCAAGGTCCTGTAGTTCAAGATCAAGCCTATGACAATTTTACGGGAAATCAAAGTCCCGTGAACTTCATGGATATTGGCGCTGGATTCTATGTTTATTCGGAGAATCTTTTCGTTGGAGCAGCCGTTGACGGTTTAACACGAGATCTCATTTCATTCGGTGCTGGAACGGCCAATTATGATCCGCGCATGCACATCAACCTGACAGGAGGGTATAAAATTCCATTGAATGACGACTTTGCCTTAATGCCAAGTGCTCTTGCAAAAATTGTGGTAGGAACACCTCTTTCCGTTGAAGGAACGATTCAACTGGAATACCAAAAAAGAATGTGGTTCGGGGCGTCGTATCGACACGGAGACGCAATTGTAGCTATGTTAGGAATGAGCATCAGTGATAAATTCAAGTTCGGGTACTCATTTGATTACTCAACAACACAATTCAACCAAATCACTTCTGGTGGTCACGAGCTTGTTTTGGGAATAATGTTAGGTAGATAAAAGATGATTGAAATGAAAAAAGGATTAATACTAACTGGAGTAGCGCTTGGATTAAGTTTAACGAGTACGGCTCAATTCTGGGATCATTCCAATCCAGAAAGACTAAGAGGGACGGTAAATAATGAACTTTCCGAGGAGGGAATTCCCATTTTATCAAACGACCTTTCTACGATTTACTTTGTTCGAACATTTGAGCCTGCGAATACGGGAGGTGAATTCGATCAAGATATTTGGCGAGCAACACGTCAAGAGGATGGAAGTTATGCCGAAACAGCCAGTGTAAATGGACTCAATAACAAGATGAATAATGCCGTGATCGGAATGAGCACGGATGGGAACAAGCTCTTCCTGTTGAATTCGTACTTGGGAAAGAAAGACCAGAAAAAAGGAATCTCTTTCGTTACGAAAAAAGCAATGGGCTGGTCGAGTCCTGAAGCGATTGAAATTCCTGAGTTAGATATTGATGGTGAGTTCTATCAATTTCATGTAGGCGAAAAGGAAGATGTTATCGTAATGTCATTCGTTGGAAGCAATTCCGTAGGAAATGAAGATTTATACGTTAGCGTAAAAGAGGGAAATACATGGTCAAAGCCTATTCATATGGGAAACACCATTAACTCAACGGGGTTCGAAATTTCTCCATTCTTATGTCCAACAGAGGATACCTTGTTCTTTTCAAGTAATGGCTTCGGTGGAGAAGGTGATGCTGATATTTTCTACTCCGTACGAGGAAAAGATTGGACAAGCTGGTCGAAACCGGTGAACTTAGGCAATCGAATCAACTCGCCAAAGTTTGATGCGCATTTTGCGTACTACGGAAAACATGCCTTTTGGTCGAGTAACCGAGATGGAAACCGAAGTGATATTTATTCAATTGAAATTTACACGCCACCGTTGCTTTCCGTATCGTGTTCGGGAACAAATATTTCTGAGTTTGGTGCTGGTGACGGTTCTGTAGATGCTATTTTGGAGGGAGGAGTACCGCCATTCAATTTTAGCTGGTCGAACGGGAAGAAAACGGAAGATTTAAGTGGCTTGAAGAAAAGTGGTGAATATGCATTAACAGTTGTGGATGCTATCGGTCAAACAGCAACAACATTGTGCTCAATTTCCGAGCCTGCTCCGCCTGAAGATGTCGTAATTCGTCTTCCTGAAGTTCGATATCCGTATGGAAAATGGGAGTTATTAGTTGACGAAACGATTAATTCTACCGATTCTTTGCTGTACGTATATGAATTGATGGTTGAATTTCCAGAACTCGTTCTTGAATTGAGTTCACACACGGATTCACGAGGATCAAGCACCTTAAACAAAAAACTATCTGAGAATCGTGCCAGAGCTTGTTACAAATACCTCGTTGAAGAAAAAGGAATCGATCCACGTCGAATTGTTCCTGTTGGAAAAGGGGAGAGTAACCCAAAAATGGTATGGAAAAAGGGAGATAAATACTTCACTTCTCAACCAATTGATATGACAGGTGTGGAGAAGGTTGTTCTAACGGAGCGATACATCAATCAATTTAAGCGCACAGATACCGAATTGTTCGAGATGTTGCACCAATTGAATCGCCGTACTGAAGGAAGAGTACTTGGGTTGAATTTTGATTCTGAAACAGCCCCTGCTGCGAATCCAAAACTCTTAGAATACGTGAAAATCCCATAATTCAATTGGGATAAATCTATAACGGAGAGCGAGTCTGAAAACAGGCTCGCTTTCTTTTTTTATTGGATTTAGGTATTATTGATGAGGTGAATCGCACATACATTTCCTACGGTTTTCACTTTATGCTAACTTCAACCTCAAATTACTAACCGACTCATGAAGTATTTCATTCTTTCTTTTCTGGCAATATTCCACTTTGTTTTCCTGAACGCACAACAGTTCAGTTCTCACTATATCGAAATGCCCGATGGAGTCAAACTGGCGGCAGATGTCTACTTGCCTGAAGGGAAAACTGCAGAGAAACTTCCGACCTTGATCATGCTTGAGCGTTACTGGCGCTCTTCAGTCAGTAAGAAAGACACAGAAGCAACACCAACATTGTACGGTCGAGATAAGTTGTTTAATGATAGCGGATATGTCATTATGATTGTAGATACGCGCGGAACAGGAGCTTCTTTCGGAACGCGTCAGTCGGAATATTCGCCTACGGAGGTGATGGATGCAAAGACAGTTGTGGATTGGATCATTGCGCAACCTTGGTCGGACGGAAATGTTGGTGCGTACGGAACTTCATATACAGGCACAACGGCCGAGTTATTGTGTGCTACGCAACATCCCGCTGTAAAAGCGGTGATTCCTGGATGGTCCGATTTCGATTTGTATCGAAGTCCAGCTCGCCCTTATGGATTGGTCGCGAGTAATTTTATCAAGAAATGGGGATTCTATGTTCGCATGCTCGATCGAAACCGTTCGATAGTTGTAGGAGGATCAATTCGTCCCGTTTCCGAAGATTCACTCAAGTTTGCCTTGAAAGAACACAAGAAGAACATGCGTGTGTACAAATCTGTAAAAGACGGTGAGTTTAGAGACACGGACTTCGGAAGTTTTAACTACGAAATGTGTTCTCCGGTGCATTGGAAAGAGGAAATTGAAGCCTCACAGGTACCGATGTTGGTTCTCACGAGTTGGATGGATGCCGGAACAGCAGAAGGTACCTTGCAGCGATTGGAGCATTTCAGTAATCCTCAAAAAGTGTTGCTGATGTCGACGTCCCATGGAGGATGGAGTCATGCCAGCCCTTTTACTGTAGAAGATAGTTTGCAATACCCGGTGCCGAGAGTGGAAATGCAAAATCAGTTGCAATTGGATTTCTTTGATCAACACCTCAAAGGAATTGACAAAGGAGTAGAAGAGTGGCCAATGGTGCGTTATTTCAATATGGGAGAAGAAAAATACCATTCGTCAGATGTGTGGCCGATTCCTGGAACGGTTGAAACCAACTATTTTTTCAACGCAAATGGAGGACTGAGCACAAACCGTCCAACTGAAATGGAGGCAAGCGATTCCTATAAAGTGGATTTTGGAGTTTATACAAGTGAAAACAACCGTTGGACGACACAAATGGGTGGGCCCGTAAAGAACTTGAACAACCGAAACGAGATGGACGAACGCATGTTGGTGTACACTTCGAAACCTGTAAACGATGATGTTCAAATAACAGGAACTCCTGTTGTTCGCTTACAAATGAGTTCATCACATTCGGATGGTGCCATATTGGTGTATCTCGAAGATGTGGATGAAAATGGGAAAAGTACGTACATCACCGAAGGTGGATTGCGCCTGATTCATCGAAAGGAATTAGCTGAAAGCGATTCTATCTTCAATATGCATTCGTTTAATGAAAGTGATGCGCAGCCAATGATCAAAGGTGAAGTTACAGAAGTAGCTTTCAAAATGTGGCCAACTTCTGTTTTGATCAAAAAAGGACATTCGATTCGCATTGCCATTGCTGGAGCCGACAAAAGTATTTTTGATAAATGTCCCAAACATGGCAAACCGACGTATGAAATTATGCGAACTATTTCTCATGCTTCTTTCATTGAACTACCTGTTGTAGTAAACTAAAAAACATTTCGTGGTTGGTCGTAAATGACGTACATTTATGGAAAACAAACGATACTATGAAATTAAACTTACTTACCATTCTTTTTGCACTTTTTGCAACAATAGGCTTTTCGCAATCGCCTGGAAATTGTTTACACTTCGATGGAGTTGACGACAATGTAACGGCACCGCTTCCATCCATATTTAACAATATTCCAGGAAATGATTTCACGATTGAGGCGTGGGTATATCCCGAAGGAAATACCTTTTCACGTATTGTTTTTGCCCAATTAGATGCTAGTAACTTTGTCTCAATGTCAATCGCTTCTGGAAATGTGATTTACTTCTATGTCAGCAATACAAACTCTCAAATGACAAATTCATCAATACCTGCGAACCAATGGACGCACGTAGCATGTACGTGGAGAGGTTCGACAGGACAAATTGAAATCTTTTTTGATGGGGTTCTTCAATCAACATCTGGAGGTGGGACATCTTCCACTGGAAATAATAACATTATGACTATTGGAAGTAGAACGAACAATGCGCAATATTTCCCCGGACGAATCGATGAGCTTCGTATTTGGAACGTGGCACGTACACCGTGTCAAATTTTGGGAGGAGCCACAACGCAATTTATAACAGCACAAACAAATTTAATCGGAAACTACCATTTCAATGAAGGTACTGCAGGAGGAACGAATACAGGAGTAACAACACTTCCAGAATCGAATAACCTCTACACAGGAACCTTGAATGGTTTTGCACTTTCTGGTACTACATCAAATTGGATTGCTTCGGGAGCAACAATTACATCAAATAACCAACAAGCAGGAGTTGTTTACGGAGTGGATACGCAAACATCGTGTTCACCATATACGTGGGCGAATGGAACAACTTATTCTACCAGTAATAACACTGCCACTATGGTGTTTCCTGGAGGTGCATCCAACGGATGTGATTCGGTTGCGACGCTTAACTTTACTCTTCTTCAACCTGCGACTGGAACAGATGTCCAATCATCATGCGGAGCGTACACGTGGATTGACGGAAATACTTACAACTCAAGTAACAGTACGGCAACATATACAATCTCGGGAGGTGCAGCAAACGGATGCGACTCTATTGTAACATTGGACCTTACTGTGAATGGACCAACTACTTCAACAGATGTTCAATCATCTTGTGGCGCCTATACATGGATTGATGGGAATACGTACTCATCGAATAATAACACGGCAACGTTTACATACGCAGGAGCTGCAGCAAATGGTTGCGATTCTATTGTTACGCTTGACCTGACAGTAAATTCGGCTGTTACAGCAACTGATGTTCAGTCTTCATGTGGAGATTTTACGTGGGTAGACGGAAATACCTATTCTACCAGTAATAACACTGCCACTATGGTGTTTCCTGGAGGTGCAGCAACGGGATGCGATTCGATTGTTACACTTGATTTGACAGTGAATACAGTAGATGTTGGAACGACCGTTGCGAGTAACGTGATTACGGCAGATGCAACTGGAGCAGCCTACCAATGGTTGGATTGCGATAACGGAATGAGCGCCATTTCTGGTGAAACAAATGCGACTTTTGCGCCTACACAAAATGGAAATTACGCGGTTGAAGTGACGCAAAATTCATGCACAGATACGTCTGCATGTGTTGCAATTACAACGATCGGTTTGATTGAAAATACATTGGAAGGATTACTCAACGTTTATCCAAACCCTACAAGCGGCGTTGTGAATATGGAGTTTTCGGAATGGCAAGCTGCAATTGATGTTCGCGTAGTAGCGTTGGATGGAAAACTGGTACAATCTGTTTCGTTTGAAAACATTGTTTCAGCTAACTTTGAATTGAGTCAGCCTTCGGGAGTTTACTTCATTGAAATGTCTGATCGTTTAGGGGCAAAAGCGACACTTCGCATTGTGAAGAACTAATCATTCTTTAACGAAGAAATAAGAAAACCCGCGGCAAATTGTCGCGGGTTTATTTATGCATCTAGAATGCCTTAAAGCTTCTTGCGTGCAATGAATAAAATGGAATCATTTTCTTCAAATTCTTGATACTCCTCCAAACATATAATTTCAAATTTGGGACCAAATAAGGATTTCAATTCGTTAGAGGTGTGGTAATTAACAAACATACCCTTGAAGGTTTCAGAACCAATTCCTTTCCAAAACGAATGACAGATAACTCCACCTTCGGAAAGTTGATCGTATTGACTATTAATCGAGTTTTGAAGCTCAAGATCTGTCAAGTGGTGCAACACTTTGTTTGAATAGATTGCATCTACTTTTTCGGGTAAGTTAAACCCTGAAGCATCCAAATGGAGAAACTCACCTATCGGATAATTTTTTTTCAAGTAGTTAAGGAATTCTAATGAATTATCAGAACCAATAGCAGAAAAACGCTCATTTAACAATAACCAATCTTTGCCTGGACCTGAACCAAGCTCCAACACATAGGACTGTGGCTCGAGGTATGGCGACAGCTTGTCGATTATTGCTTTTCCTGAAAAACCTTCGGATAACTTGATGTATTCTTTAACAGACTCTGTTGTTTTGTAGTACTCATTTTTCATATCTCTACGAATCGTTGTATTTGATGGATTATTTAATGATTCTAAGTTGCTTAAGCGCTTTAATTGATATTTCTTTTCGTATGGAAATGATTTCGCTGATATCGGTGTCGTATGCAGGTGTAATATTTGTCGCGAAATAATAAAACACTCCGTCCGACTCAACCGATCCAACAAACCAACAATTGTGTTCTTCGCCACTATCAGACCAACCTGTTTTTCCACGAAGTACGTAACGATCATCTTGTTCAATAATCATCATTCGATTCATGATTTCATGCGTGCGCTCAGAAATAGGCAATTCCTTTTCGTGGAAGCGTTTCAGAAAATCAATTTCTTCAAACTGACTGATTTGTGCGTCTTTCGTTAACCAAAATTGATCGATGTTCGTACTGTCAATAATTAGTTTCCCAAAATTGAGTGCGTTGGTTTTTTCAATCATACGGTCTACACCAACTTTACGCGCAATTTCTTGATAGCACGGTACACAAGAAAGGTGGAAAGCATCACGAAGTGATAAATCTTGTTCCCAACGATCCATGAAACGTTGCTTACCGTCCCAATAAATCATGGAGCTATCACTTTCCAAGATGCCAAGTTCTAGGGCTATCATTGAATTCGGAATTTTGAAGGTGGAAGCAGGAATGTGTCGTTCGTTCGCCCATTCGAAGTCGTTGGAGTAGAAGGTGTTTTTGCTCAAAATGAGAATTGAGCCGTCAACGTTGGCTGAATCGACCAACAGTTGAAAACTCTTCATTACAATCTCTTGTGGGGTTTCCTCAGCAACTGGTTCTTTATCTATCGTTTGTTCTTTTTGTGTTTGTTGAGTACATGCCGCCCCGAAAAGAAGAACGACAAGAAAGAAGTGTTTCATGTTAATTTGTTTTATCCATTTCAACGACCCAAATACCGCGAAGCTGCTCTGGTTGGTAACCTTTCGCCTGATCGTCGGGATAAAGATCGTTTATTTTGGATAAAGTGGAGGGAGAAATATCACTTTCGGGTGAACCATGACATTGCATACATCTTTTATCGGTAAAGATGGGGTAGTAGCCAATTCGCTTATCTCCTGATTTCGTCAATTGAGGTTTGGCCATTTTTCCTTCTGAAATAGTAGTTTTTACCTGATTTATGTACGCCAATTCAGCTTCGTTTGCCTTGTTGTTTGGATTTCGATTTTGGTCGGAAACACGCTTCAATCGAGCATTGAAGGCAAGTGCCATGCTATCCGTTAAATGAATGGCTTCGTCAGAGCAAAAAGAAACGGCATATTCTGTTCCTTGAGATTGAATCGCTTTCATCAGATTCTTTCCTAGAATCATCTGTGTCTGCGTTGCCATTTGTTGACCTTCTTTGAGATAGTCAACCGTATCGACCTCTTCAATTTGTACTTCGACTTCCTCCGAGGAAGGATTCGTGTCTGGTTCACAACCAATAAAGAGTAGAGAAGAGGCGAAGAAGGAAAAAAGTGCGTATTTCATAATCGGTATTTTGGCTTTGGGTGAAAATACCTTTTTTGAATGTGACTGAATGAGACTGTTGTTACAGACGGAGGTATGAAACGCTCCATTGTTCGCCAATTATTCACTCCGAAACTACCAAAATTTCACCATCTACTGAACTCGATAGTTTTACTGTATTATATATTGTTCCGAATTTTTCCAAGTTCTTTTTGAGAAGCGGGACGTTCAGTTTTTCATCATCGGAAAAAATTCGAAGGGTATAGTGGATTTCATCCATTCGAGGCGGCTTTTCCAGACGAACAGCTTTCACCTCAATTTCCGCGTGTGAGTAGGAGAACTTCATAAAACTTGAGAAACGCTCCACATTCTTCAAAACACAGGAGGCAAATGCTCCCAAAAACAGTTCTGCAGGACTTGGCAAGGTGTCTGCGGTTTCAGGAGTAATCCCAAAGTCTGTTTTGGTTTCTTTAATGTTGATGGAAGCGCTTTGTTTAGCGGTAGATTGAGCGAGTATCGAATATTGCATTATGGAAAGCTTTGTTTAAGGTAATCATTTCTCAAAGTTAGAAAGCTTTCCTCTTGTGGAAAATGAGTTACATCATGTTCTTAAGGTAAAAAGAGAAGATAATGTATCATCATGACTTTATCAAAAGAGTTCTGTAACACACGTCACAATCCAAACCAAACCAACGTGGTAAATTGCACGAGTTATATCAATCAAACCAAAAACAATGAAACACTTACTATTAGCCTTAGCATTGGGACTAATCCCCACTGTTTATAGTCAAACGCCCGAAGATTTTATAATTGAAATGGAGCCCTTGCAAATCCCGAATGCACCGGGTTTACAGTCATTTTCATGGGGACTCACATCAGATGAAAAGTGGGTTGCTATTGGAGGAAGAATCGATGGATTGCATCAACGTCAGCCTTTTGCAGCGTTTTTAGAATCGGATAACAACAAGAATGTTTTCGTAATTGACCCTGTTTCGGAACAAGTATGGAGCAGTGACTTGAGTATGCTTCCTGCAGCAATTTTTGAGCAGGTTCAATCGACTAACCAGAATTTTTTCCAACGCGATACAACATTGTACATTGTGGGAGGATACGGGTACAGCGCCATCAATGGTGGACATGTTACTTTTCCGAATTTAACGGCTGTTTCTTTGGACGAATTGGCCAATGCAGTCATCAACAACGCGAGTGTAACGCCATATTTCCGTCAGATTTCTGATCTCAATATGAAAGTAACGGGAGGTCAACTTGGGTATATGGATGGAACATTCTACCTCGTTGGAGGACAGTTGTTTGATGGAGCGTATAACCCAATGGGACCGAATCATGGACCTGGATTCACGCAGATTTACACGAATGAAGTACGCACATTTGAAATCAACGATGACGGTACAAATTTGAGCATTCTAAACTATGCGGCACAGCACGATACCGTTAATCTTCACAGAAGAGATTACAACATGGCTCCACAGATCTTCCCGAATGGAGAACACGGTTATACGGCATTTTCAGGGGTTTTCGACTACGTCGATATGCCTTACTTGAACTCGGTTGATGTAACAAGTACAGGATATACAGTCAATAATTCATTCAACCAGTATTTGAGTCAGTACCACAGTGCATCCTTCCCACTTTATGATGCAAATGCCAATACGATGCACACCCTTTTCTTTGGTGGTTTGAGTCAATTTACGCTCGATGCTCAAAATAATTTAGTGGAAGACGTCGATGTTCCATTTGTGAAAACAATTAGTCGCGTTACACGTGATGCAAACGGAGCGATGCAAGAAGTGAAGTTGAATTACATCGAAATGCCTGCCTTAGTTGGAGCAGGAGCAGAGTTTATTCCTGTTCGTCAGTATTATCCAACACACGAGATTTTGGATTTGAATTCTGTTCCTCAGACAAAAACATTGGTGGGATACATTTATGGAGGAATCGAAAGTACAGCGGAGAATATTTTCTTCGTAAATGATGGAAGTCAAAGTGCGGCAAGTAACACGATCTTCAAAGTGTACATCAATATAGGAGAGGCTTCATTGGATGAAGTGACCTTGACAGGGGAGCATGTATTGGATTTAGAAATGTATCCGAATCCTGTTCGAAACAAGATTACATTTGAATTTTATGCGCCACAAAACCGTGACTTTACAGCTCGTATCATTGATTCATCAGGAAAAATTGTTCAAGAGGAAGAATTCTCACTTGAGTTCAATGGCTATCAAAAAGAGAAAATCAACGTGTCGAAGTTAGCAGATGGAAACTACATTTTTATGCTAACTGATGGAGTTAATGAAGAGCACCGTTCATTCGTAAAGCATTAAGATGAAAAACGGATTACTTCTCACGATTATACTTGTTGGCGGAATCGCGTTCGGACAAGTGAATGAATCATTGATTACGGATGTGACGATCTTATCGCATGATTCGTTAGAAGGAAGAGAAATTGGAACGCGGGGCGAACTAGTGGCTGCCCATTACATTGCCTCGCGTTTTGAAACGATTGGTCTGAAACCCTTTCAAAATGATTCCTACTTCCAAGAGTTCTCAAAAAAAACGAAAGCGCACCCACACGATACTGAGTTTACAGGAAAACGACTTTCTGGCAGAAACGTAATCGGTAGTATAGATAACGGATCGAAGTACAGCATCGTAATTGGAGCACATTACGACCATTTGGGATGGGGAGATGAAAGCTCTCTCAGCGATGAACATGCAGTGCATAACGGAGCAGATGACAACGCAAGTGGAGTAGCGGCACTGCTACAATTGGCAGAAAATCTCTCCAGTAAAAAATTGAAGCATAATATCATCTTCATCGCGTTTACAGGTGAAGAAAAAGGTTTGCTCGGCTCGCATTTCTTTGCTGATTCCCAAACATCAGGATTGGAAGCTATTTCGTTTATGACCAACATGGACATGGTAGGACGTTTGGATGAGGATCGTCGATTGGCTGTGAGTGGAATCGGTACCTCCCCGTCATTTGTTCCCGCGATGGAAACGATTACATCTCCTGAATTTCAGTTCAAACTCGATTCATCTGGAATGGGACCTAGCGACCACACTTCGTTTTACTTGAATGACGTTCCTGTTCTGCATTTCTTTACAGGACAACATGCACAGTATCACAAACCAGAAGATGATGTGGAGTTGATCAATTTTGAAGGTTTGAATGATGTCGCAACGTACATTGAGAAGTTGATTATTCGGCTCGACAAGAAGAAGGACTTAAAATTTGAGAAGACACGTGATGCGAGTGCTGGAAAGCGTAGCTTTAAAGTGACTTTGGGAATTATCCCTGACTATTTGTTCGATGGTCAAGGGTTGAAAATTGATGGCGTGAAGGATGGACGGCCTGCTGCGAATGCGGAATTACAGAAAGACGATGTGATTCTAAAAATGGGCGATCTCGATATTCATTCCATGGAAGATTACATGAAAGCCTTAGGACATTTTAATCCGAAAGATGAAATTGATGTCTTGTTCGAACGTGATGGGGAAGTACTGTTAACAAGGGTAATTTTCGACTAGCACATTAGTGCTCATCTTCTCGAATACTTTCCAAGAACAAAACGATCTGAGCGATTTCATTTGGTTTTAACTTGCTACTATGCTCAGGCATTTTGTACGTTTCACTTCCGTAAGCAATTAAGTGAAGCATTTTATTCCGAGAGTTATCATAGATCCAACTAGTGTCTGTTAAATTGGGACCAATCCATCCTTGTGCATTTTCTCCATGACACGGAATACAGTTCTTTTTGAACAAAACGTTTCCTGCAGAGATTGCATTTGGCTCACTAGTTACGGATTGAAAAAGGCTATCGGGATTTGCATAGATGAGTTCGTTTAATCGGATTCGTTCCTCATACTGACGATGTTGCTCATCTTCGTATTTTTGACGGTTAGGTGTGTAGGGAATTTGTTGGAGAAACGCGATTAGTGCAATCATCTCGGATTGATCGATGAGACCAGATTGATCACTGGATAGATAAATGCCTTTTTTGACTTTTTGGGTGATAGAATCGGATTGATCTTTTAGTTGCGTTAAAAAGTCATCCTCTTGGTCACTTGCAAAATGTTGATTGCTTTGAAAGAGCTCTTCTATAATTGATTCGCTCATTGTTTTCTTCGTGAGAAGTTTTAGCGTTGGATGATTAAAGGGATGAACGCTATTTGGATCAATGAAAAAATAATAAAGCCAACCCGCAGACCGTTTTCCGCCGTAGCCGTCAAGACTTGTTCTCTCTTCAGTTGCATTTTCGTCGCGTAAGGTGTGGCATTCTAAGCAATTTTCTCTCAGAAAAACATATTCACCATATAAAACAAGTGGTGTCCTTGTTGGTGCAGGTTCATCGAATTCTGCCGAGTTTGTGCGAGTAGCTTGAACTCCCAAAAAAGCAATGATAAAAAGGAATAATAGAGTTAATAAGCGGTTTCTCATGTAAATGTTTACTTCACTTGTCGAAACTTCAATCCCAATGTACGTTCGTAATTGCGCAGTGTTTTTATTTCTGATGTATCTACAAAACACATGGAAACACCTTCTTTTCCAGCCCTTGCTGTTCGTCCGCTTCGGTGTGTGTAGTATTCATCACTTTCTGGAAGTTGATAATGCGCCACGAAGGATAATCCTGAAATATCTATTCCGCGCGCGGCCACATCGGTAGCAACGAGTACACGCAGCGTTTCGTTTTTGAAGGCGCGCATTACTTTATCGCGCTCTTTTTGCAATAAATCACCGTGAATAGCGTCGGTTGCAATGTTTCGAGCAATGAGCTGTTTGGCTAGCTTCTGCGTTGCTGCTTTTGTTCGGCAAAAAATAACCCCACGATTTTTGTGCTGCGATTTCAGGAATTGAAGCAAAGCATTGAGTTTATCTGATTCGTTGCAAACAACATATTCGTGTGTGATTTTCGTATTCACAATGTTTCCACGACTTACCGTTATTCTCTCGGCATCTTCAGAAAGGTGGGTAGAGATAATTTCTTGAATTCCTTTCGGGATAGTTGCAGAAAAGAGCCATTTGTTCTCCACATTTCGAAGGGAACGCAATATTTCATCCAATTGCGTTTTGAATCCCATGCTCAACATTTCGTCTGCTTCATCCAAAACAACCGTATGAACAGATTCAAGATTGACAGCTTTGCGTTCTAGTAAATCGATAAGTCGACCAGGAGTGGCAACAATAATTTGGGTGGGACGCTGAAGTGCTGTCAGCTGGCGATCAATTTTTTCTCCACCGTAAACAGCTTCGGTGAAAATCTTGTCGGAATACTTCGTGAATTTGAAGAGTTGTTTGGCTACTTGTTGCGCCAATTCTCGCGTAGGACAAAGAATTAGGCCTTGAACGGATTTATTTTGGGCATCCATTTTTTCGAGTAACGGAAGTCCATAAGCGGCTGTTTTTCCCGTTCCTGTTTGTGCCTGGGCAACAATATCAGTTGACTCGGCGAGTAGAACTGGAATTACCTTCTTTTGAATGTCGGTTGGTTCGACGATGTTCATTTCCGTCAAACTCTTTACAAAACCTTGACTGATTCCTAATTCTTTGAAATTTCCCAAAACGCTCAATTTTTGGTCACCACTAAGACACGGGCTTGACTATGTCAAGACACGAAGCTGTGTTTAGTTAGCCTTGGAGAACACTAAGGCTCAAAAGATGTTATTTGTAAGAGTCTTCCTTCGTTTTTTTAAATTCATTTATACGATAGGAATCCTTGTGTTCATTGAGTCTTTGTGGTTTATTATTTCACCACTAAGACACGGGCTCGATTATGTCAAGACACGAAGCTGTGTTTAGTTGGCCTTGGAGAACACTAAGGCTCAAAAGATGTTATTTGTAAGAGTCTTCCTTCGTTTTTTTTAAATTCATTTATACGATAGGAATCCTTGTGTCCATTGAGTCTTTGTGGT